>Ga0182239_1000128_pt1 | contig 27189 bp, 18 predicted proteins | sample hydfrate6_PW_210_FD_132456 | JGI IMG/M metagenome (GOLD analysis project Ga0182239, IMG submission 132456) | Subsurface microbial communities from deep shales in Texas, USA - hydraulic fracturing test 6_PW_210 | ecosystem: Environmental > Aquatic > Deep subsurface > Shale gas/oil reservoir >... | reverse complement strand
GGTTGACTGATACTGGTTAACCCCATCTACAGTCATTTATTGTTGGACTTTTGGGGTCACTTATTGTGAGACGTAGCAATTAATCACTTAAAACTTAACACTGCCTGTAAAAAAAACTTTTTACAGGCTTATCAGGGTTTTGCTTGACAAAAAAATGATCATTGATTTAATAAAGTAACCAATGGTTATTTTATTAACTATTTATAATAGGAGAGCACCATATGGAACGTAATCCAAGGGAAATCAATTCCTACAATTTCGACCCGTTTCTTGAGTGGCGAAATCAGGTGGACTACTACCGGGATGATCCGTTTATCCAACAGGTCCTGAAATGCTACACCGGAGACAAATTCGAAATGGTCGACAAGGCGGCCGGAGAAGTCTCTGAAAAAGCCTCCTTTCGGTGGCGGGATCTGGCCGATGCCATTGCCTGGCCGGAAAAACGGCCGTACATGATGCACTATGACGGCCACAATCATCGCATCGACCGCATTGTCCGGCCCATGGAAACCCGGGTCATGGAAGAGGAAGTCTTCAAAGAGGCCCTTTTTTCGAAGAAAACCGACCCATGGGTCAAACTGATCAAAATGTATCTGATCTATCAAAACAGCGAAGCCTGCATTGCCTGCCCCGTAACCTGCACCGAGGGGCTGGTGGCCATTATCGAACAGTTTGCCGACACCCCGGAGCTAAAACAGATTGTCCAGCACTGCAAGGAAGGCATTGACGGCGATTTTGCCATCGGCGCCCAATATTTGTCCGAAATCCACGGCGGCTCTGACGTGCCGGCCAACGTGCTTGAAGCCGTGGAACAAGACGGCACCTGGCGGCTGTACGGAACCAAGTTTTTCTGTTCCGCCACCCATGCCGACTACGCCGTTGTCACTGCGCGGCCCAAAGGGGCGGAAAAAGTGGCCTTGTTTGTGGTGCCCTCCTGGCTGCCGGGAAACAAGGAAAAGGAGATCCGAAACGGGTATACCATTGACCGGATCAAATGGAAAATGGGCACCAGCGAGCTGACCACGGCAGAACTGACTTTTGACGGGGCCGTGGCCTATCCCGTGGGCCCCCTGGACCGGGGGGTGGCCAACGTGGTGGGCGTGGTGCTCACCTATTCACGTCTTACTGTGGGGCTTTCGGGTGCGGCCAGCATGACCCGGGCAGCCCGGGAAGCCAAAAAATACAGCGAGTACCGGGAGGCCTTTGGCATGCCCATCAACCGCTTTCCCCTGGTGGCCGGCCAGATCCGGGAGATGGAAACAGCCGCCCGCAGAACCACAGCCGGGGCCTTCCGGCTTTACCGGGATTTTCTGGCCCTGGAAGGCGGGCTCAAAGGCGGGATGACAAATGATGAAACCCAAGCGCAGAAACGCCATCGCTTTGACATCCGGGAACTGATCATGCTGCAGAAAATCACGGCTTCCTGGGATACTGTTGACATCACCCGGATGGCCATGTCCATTTTCGGCGGCCACGGGGTCATGGAGGATTTTTCCTCTCTTCCGCGCATATACCGGGACGGGGCGGTCAACGAACTCTGGGAGGGACCGCGAAATGTTTTGCTCACACAGATTTACCGGGACATTCAGCGGGCAAAGCCTTGGTATCCCCCGGAAGAATTTGTTGCCGGAGTGCTCAAAGGTGCCAAATCCGAGGTTGTTGCTCCCTTGGCCCAAGAAATCAAGGAATTGTCCGCAGTCGCCGAACCCTTTGGCACAGACGATGCCTCACTGGATTTCTGGAAGCAATGGGACCAATTCTGTCACCGCTTGTTTCATGCCTATCAGGATCTGGCCTTGTCTGAAGTGATGGAGCAGTAAAGGTTCAAGGTTCAAGGTCTAAAGTTTAAGGTTTAAAGTTTAAAGTTAATGGTTTAAGGTTCAAAAAATAAAATCAAAGCTTTTAAACAACCATGAACCATTGAAACAGGAGAATCAACCTGGCGCGCGCAATGGACATACCTGAAAAGCAGACGTTTGCGGATTTAAAGAAGCAGGAGCAAAATGCCAGGCGGGACGTAATCATTGATGCGGCAGAACGGGTCTTTGGGGTCAAGCCGTTTCATAAAGTCAACATTCGCGACATTGCCGGCGAAGCCGGTATTTCCCATGCCACCATCTACCGGTATTTTCCGGATCAGCAAACCCTTTTCATGGAAGCCTTTCTCCGCGGCGTGGAAGAAATCCTGACCAGAATTGATGCCATTGCCGCAAACAACCCTTCAGGAAATCTGCTGGAAGCTGTTGTGGCCGATTTCATTGATTTTCTGACACAAAAGGATCATTATTTCCGGATGATGACCCATTTCATGCTCGACGGGGAACTGGCCCCGGACCTGGTGGAAAAGCTCAACAATGCCGCCCGTGATTTGCTCAACCGGCTGGAAGCCATATTTGCAGCCGGCCATACAACCGAAAACCCACGGGCCATGGCCCGGGCCCTTTTTGCCGCAATAAACGGCGTGCTGATATCCTTTCGCAATTACCCGGGCCGGGACCGGCAGGCGATTTTTGATCATATGCAGTTTCTCGGCAAACTCATTGCCAGACGATTCAGTTGATCAATCCTTTAAGCAAGGAGGCAGCCATGTACTCAACATTGTTTTCCCCCATTGAAGTCGGCGGCATCCGGCTGGAGAACCGGATCACCATGGCGCCTCTGTATCTGGGCTATGCAGCAGAAGGCGGGGCTGTCTCCAAACTTTTGCTGGAACATTACCGCCTGATGGCCCAAAGCGGGGCCGCCATGATCGTGGTGGAAAACGCCACCGTGGACCATCCCGCGGCAAGTGCCGGCAACCACACCATCCGCATTGATGCAGACCAGTACCTGGAGGGTCTGACGCAGCTATCCAAAGAAATCAAGGACCAGGGCGCGCTTGCATGCATCCAGATCAATCATGCGGGACGGTTTGCCGGGGGCAAACAGCCTGTGGCGCCCTCGGAAGTCGATACATTCGGCAAAACCCCGAGAGCCCTGAGCATTGACGAAATCCACCAGATCCGGGACAAATTCCGCGATGCGGCAAAACGCGCCAAACAGGCCGGATTTGACATGGTTGAACTCCACGGCGGCACCGGCTACCTGCTGGCCCAGTTTGTATCCCCGCATACCAACAAACGCACTGATGAATACGGCGGCAGCCTTGAAAACCGGATGAAATTTCCCCTGGAGGTGCTGGGCGCAGTCAGGGATGCAGTGGGAAAGTTTCCGGTGGGATACCGGTTTCTGGCAGATGAATTTCTGGATGACGGCTTAAAACACGCGGAATCCACCCGGGTGGCCAGGGCTCTTTCAGATGGCGGAGCAGCTTATCTTTCAGTCATGGGCGGCACCTATGAATCCTTTATGCAGCCTGAAATCATTGCCCAATCCAAAACCGAAGGCTACATGGCGGATCTGGCCGCGGAAATCAAAAAGCATGTGACCGTGCCGGTGATCACGGCCGGCAGAATTTCTTCCGGCAGCACGGCAGAAAACATTCTGGCTTCAGGCAAAGCCGATCTGGTGGGTCTGGCCCGTGTGCTGCTTGCCGATCCCGACTGGCCCAAAAAAATCAGGGAGGGCCGGGAGGATGAAATCATTCACTGCGATCCAGGGTGCGAAGATATCTGCATGCAGCTTGTCATGAAAGGAAAACCCGCCTTCTGCAGCCAATGGGGACCGCAAAAAATGCGCCAATTCAAGGATCTTTTTGAATAACCCGTAAAAAGCTGTTTATCTCCATACAGCGGTATTTTTGCCGCATGTTTAAAAGCTTTTATTTTTTTTGAACCTTGAACCTTGAACTTTGAACCTTGAACTTCTTCTTCCAAGGCAACCCTGCGGGCGGGGTCGGTTTGTAAGCGACCCCGCCCTTGGATTTATTTTTCATATATACCCACAATCCGGTTCATGCCGATCAGGTGCGGTTCAATTTTCTCCAGCAGCTGCCACTGGGTCAGGCCGGGTTCAAGTTTCAGGTCCTTGTTTAAAGCCAGCAGCCACCAGAAGTAATGATGGATGCCGTGGCCGGCCGGGGGCTTGGGTCCTTTGTACCCCTTTTCATTAAAATTGTTTACCCCCATGGTGTAGTCCGGACATCCTTCCGGAATTCCCGAGACATCGCCGGCGATATTGTAGAGAACCCAATGGACAAACCCGTAGGTACCCGGCTCCACCAGCGGTGCATCCGGGTCATGACAGATAATGGCAAAGCTGCGTGTGCCCTCGGGCACTTTTGTCCATTCCAGGGGCGGGGATACATCTTCTCCGTAGCCGGTGTATTTTTGCGGGATCTGTCCCCGGTTTTCAAACCCCGGACTGGTCAATTGCATATCCGAAAGTGCAAAACCCATGACTTTCCCTCCTTTCGATCATTACTGAAGTTGGCGGCTGAATCATTCGCAGGCAAAGCTGATTATCAATAAATTAAGAAACCTTGCCGACTTTGTCAACATACCGGCTGCATCCGGGACAAAACCCGGTTGTCGGCAATGCAGAATCCTGGTAGAAAACTTTCTGAGCGCATCTGTCTGAAACAATAAACAGGAAACACCCATGACCGGCCGCATGTTTCGAAACAACAACCTGCTTGTCCGGATTTTCCCCTTTATCCAATGGCTCAGGGGCTATTCGTGGCAAATGTTTGGCGCAGACAGCCTGGCCGGGCTGACCGTGGCCGTGGTGCTGATTCCCCAGTCCATGGCATACGCCATGTTAGCAGGCCTTCCGCCGGTCTACGGCCTGTATGCGGCTGCCATCACCCCGATCATCGGCGGGCTGTGGGGAAGCCTCAGACAGCTGGCCACCGGTCCCATTGCCATTATGAGCCTGCTGGTGCTGACCACCCTCGCACCCCTGGCAGAACCCGGCAGCCGGCAGTTCATTGACCTGGCCCTGGTGCTTTCAATCCCTGTGGGGGCCATTTACCTGTCTGTGGGTATTGCCGGTATGGGCCAGGCCATGTCGTTTATATCCCATTCTGCGGTCAAGGGGTTTACCTCTGCGGCGGCCCTGATCATTATCGCCGCCCAGATCCCCAACCTGCTGGGACTCAGCACGGAGCGCCACGAATTTATCGTTTTTATGCTCATTGAAATCGGGAAGAATCTTTCCGGCCTGCATCCGGCCACCGTGCTTATAGGGGTTTCGTGCTTTGTTTTTATCTATTTTGTCAAAAAATACCGGCCCGCCTTTCCGGCCGGGCTTGTGGCCCTTGTGGTGTCAACAGGCGCGGTGGCCCTGCTCAAACTCCATGAAGCCGGGGTTGCCGTTGCCGGAAAAAGCCCGGGCGGGCTGGCCGGATTTTACGTGCCGTCAGTGGCCCCGGAGACAGTCAGCAATTTGATCGGTCCGGCGGTGGTCATCGCCCTGGTCAGCTTTGCTGAAACTTACAGCGTGAGCAAGGCCGTGGCATCTGAATCCAAACAGAAAATCGATGTGAACCAGGAATTTGTGGGCCAGGGCCTGGCCAACCTGGTCGGTGGTTTTTTCCAGTGCTATCCGGTCAGCGGCTCGTTTTCGCGCACGGCCGTTAATTTTGCAGCCGGTGCCAAAACCGCCATATCAAGCGTTGTTTCAGGATTTTTGGTGATTTTTGCCCTGCTGTTTTTAACCCCGCTTTTCACCTATATTCCCAAAGCCGCCCTTGCCGCTGTTGTCATCAGCGCGGTTATGACCCTGTTTCACCCCGGGGAGGTGCTTTCTTTGTGGCGTCAGAACAAAGATGACGGAATTGTGGCTGTCACAGTCTTTGTTCTGGCCCTTGCGGTCAAACCCGATTATGCACTTATGATCGGGTTTGCGGCCTCTTTGATCTTTTTCATGTGGAAAACCATGCATCCGCGCATTGTGCAAATCACCAAGGATCCGGAAATCAATGTATTTGTCAACGCTGATGCCGCAGACAAGCCCGGCTGCCCCCAGATTCTTCATCTGCGCTCAGACAATGTCATATTTTTTGCCAACGCGGAATACACGGTGGCCCACATTCTTGAAAGGGTGGATGCGGTGCGAACCCCGCTTGTCTATGTGCTGCTTGATTTTCAGGCTGTGGGCTTTATTGATATCACAGCCATTGACGAACTGCGCGCGCTAAAAGATGAACTTGCGGCCCGGGACATGGGGCTGGCCATTTTCCACGTGCACCAGCCGGTGATGAAAACCTTTGTGTCTTCGGGTTTTATCCATGAAATCGGTGAGACCGGCATGGTCAGGCAGGCCGGTCTCACCGACCGGCACGGCGAGGTCCTGGCCGCCATTTTCAAGCAGATCGATCACGGCTACTGCCATGATATTTGCCCTTATGTATTGTTTTATGAGTGCAGCACAGTCAAATAAAAAGGAATTACCCGATTATGTTTCGTTTTATCCATGCTGCGGATATTCATCTTGACAGTCCCATGCACAAGCTCGAGGCTTATGATGGGGCCCCTGTTGAGGAATTCCGGCTGTCAACCCGCAGGGCCTTTGAAAATCTGGTGGAACTCGCGCTCGGGCAGCAAGTGTCCTTTATTCTGATTTCCGGAGATCTCTACGACGGGGACTGGAAGGATTACAACACCGGCCTGTATTTTATCAACCAGATGGTCCGCCTGCAAAAAGCCGGTATTCGGGTATTTGTGACAGCCGGAAACCACGATGCCGCAAGCACCATCACCCGCTCGCTGCGCATGCCCGACAACGTTACCCTGTTTGCCGCCAACCGGGCCGAAACCGCAGCCATGGATGATCCGGCCGTGGCCATCCACGGAAGAAGTTTTGCCGCACCCGCGGAAAAAAACGATCTGTCCGCAGACTATCCCGCCCCCCTGCCCGGCCGGTTTAACATCGGCATGCTCCATACCTGCGCCACCGGCAGACCCGGCCATGAAGCCTATGCCCCCTGCTCTCCTGCCCGGCTTGCGCAAACAGGATATCAGTACTGGGCCCTGGGCCATGTTCACGATCACGAGGTCTTGAGCCGCAACCCCTTTATCGTGTTTCCCGGAAACACCCAGGGCCGGCATATCCGGGAGGCCGGGCCCAAAGGATGCGTTCTGGTGACAGTAACAGACAGCACGGATATTGACCTTGCATTTACCCCCACTGACGTGGTGCGCTGGTGCCTGATCTCTGTTGACGCGGGCGGCAGCCACGACGCCCGTGAAGTGATCAGCGCGTTTGCCGGCCAACTGGAAGCCGTGATTTCGGAAAACAATGCCATGCCCCTGGCCGTTCGGGTGGAAATCATTGGTGAGACAAAGGCTGCCGGCGAACTGGCCGCAGACCCGGAACGCTGGACCGGCGAAATCCGGGCTGCAGCCATTGAAACCGGCGCAGGCCGGGTGTGGGTGGAAAAAGTCCGGTTTTTCTGCCGCCTTCCTGCAGATATTGACCACCCGCCTTCAGGCGGGGCCATGGAAGAACTTTTATCCCTGTTTGAGGACCTGGCACACGACCCGGAGGCCAGAACAGCCCTTGGCAGCGAGCTTTCGGATTTCTGCCGCAAGCTGCCCATAGAGATCAGACAAGAGCCGGACGGCATCAAATGCGATGATCCGGACTGGATCAAGGAGCTTCTGGAGCAGGTCCGGCCGGAACTGATGGGCCGGCTGACGGGCAAAGGAGAAAGATCATGAAAATCGATGCCCTTCACCTGACCGCATTTGGCCCGTTTACAAACACCTGCCTTGATTTCAGCGGATCCGGCCGGGGCCTTCACTTGGTCTACGGCCCCAATGAAGCCGGCAAAAGCTCGGCATTGCGGGCCTTGCGCGCACTGTTTTACGGAATTGACGAACGAAGCGCCGACAGCTTCATCCACCCTTATGCCAAAATGCGCGTGGGCGCAACACTGTGCGCGGATAACGGGCAGCGACTCGACATTGTCCGGCGCAAGGGCCGGACCAACACCCTGCGGGGGGCAGACGATCAGACCGTGGTGGAGGAAAGCGTTCTGGCCGGGTTTTTAAACCACGTGGATGCAGATGTTTTTGCCACAATGTTTGGCATCGGATATGACGACCTGGTGGCCGGCGGCCGCCAGATTGTTTCAGGGGCCGGGGATTTGGGCCAGCTCGTATTTTCGGCCGGCTCCGGCATCGTGCGGCTAAAAGAAATCCGTGATGCGCTTCAGGCCGAAGCCGAGAATCTGTTTAAGCCTTCAGGGAAAAACCCGGCCATCAATGCCGCGTTATTGCAGTTAAAAGACATTGAAAAACAGCTCCAGCAGACCATGCTTCCCGGCTCCCGGTGGACAGGGCTTGAAAAGGAGTACCGGCAGGCCGTGGAAAACCGCCAAAGGGTTGAAGCCGAGCTGCGGGAAAACCAAAAGGCGCGCCATCATTTGGACAGAATCAGACAGGCCCTGCCTGTCATTGCCCGGCGGCAGGAAGTCACAGACCTGCTGGCCCGATATGAAAACACCCCGGTGCTGGCAGCCGATTTTGCCGAAACCCGCCGGGATCTTGTATCTAAACTCGACATGGCCGGCAGGGAGGCCGAACGTGCGGAAACCGCCATTTCCGGCATTGAAAAAGAAATGGCCGGGCTGCTGCCAGATCATGCAATTATCAACAACGCCGGACTCATTGAAAAACTTTATCAGCAGCTTGGCAGCCAGCACAAGGCCGAAGCTGACCGGGTGGGCCTCGATACCCGGCGCGCTGCCCTGCTGGGCGAATGCCGGGAAATCCTGCGCAACCTCTCAGGTGATTTAAGCCTTGAAGATGCCGAACAACTGCGCATCAAAAAGGAACAGACCGCGGCCATCCGGCGCCTTTCCTCTGAATATGAGCAGATCACAACCCGAATGGAAAGTGCAAAAGAGGCCCTGCCGGAAACAACCCGGGAAATCCGGCACCTTGAAGAACAAAAACAGCAGCTTCCCAAGCCCCGGGACCCGCAATCCATAGCAGCCCTGGAGGCCGTGCTTACAGAGGCCCTGGAATACGCACCCCTGGAAAAACAAAACAAGCAGGATCTTGCCGGCATGGATGCCCGCAGGGCCGCTTTTGAAAACCGGATTGAGCAGATGGGCCTGTCCGCCAAAACCGCCGGGGAGCTGCAAAAACTGCCGGTCCCTGCAATAGAAACCATCCAGGTTTATGAAGACAGCTTTGATCAGGGCAAAACGCGCGCCCGGGAACTGGCCAGGGAGCGCCAGCAGATAGATGAGCAGCTCCGGGAAACCGAAACCCGCATAAAGGCCGCGCAGATGGCCCAGGCCGTACCCTCCGAGTCTGACTTGACCACCGCCCGGGCCCGAAGGGATCAGGGCTGGCAGCTTGTCCGCACCCGGCTTGAAGGCGGCAGCGTCGACGAGCAGTCGATTTCCGAATACCTTGGCCTTTCAGACAACTGCACCATTCTGGCTGACGCCTTTGAATACCATGTAAAAGGTGCAGACGAACTTGCAGATCGCCTGCGCCGGGAGGCTGACCGGGTGGCCGAGCATGCAAGGCTGGCTGCGGACCACCAGGCCGCACAAAACCGCCGGGCGGAACTGGATGCGGCATACAAACAGGCACAGGAAGAGATTGAAAACCTTGGCGGTCAATGGGAAAACCTCTGGGCGCAAACCGGGATCTCTCCGAAAACGCCCAGGGAAATGGAGCGCTGGGCCCGGGATTTTATGGCCGTAAAAAACGAGCTGTCCGAATTTGAACAGATTTGCGCAAAAGCACGGGATCTGGAAAACCAGACCGAAACCCGCCGGGCCGCCCTGGCAGAGCAGCTCAAAAAACTGGATCCGCAAACCGATTTTTCCGGCGTCTCCTTAAGCCGGCTCGTATTTCAGGCCCGCAAGATCATTGAAGATGAGAAAAATCTCGCTGCCGAACATGAAAAAATCGACTCCGAAGCCGCGGCCAAAAAAAAGGAACTTGCTGCGGCCAAAAACCGGCTTGAAACCGGACAAAAGGAGTTTGAAAAATGGCGCGCCAGCTGGGCGGCAGCGGTTTCTTCTCTGGGCCTGTCCGCAGACTCCCGCCCGGCTGAAGCCGAAGCGGTCATGGAGGATGTGCGCACTCTGTTCGAAAAACTTAAAAACGCCGAAACTCTTCAAAAGCGCATCCAGGGCATAGACCGGGATGCTGAGGCGTTTTCCGGCAAGGTTTCGGCCCTGACAGATGCCGTTGCCCCGGATCTTTCCGGCAGTGCGGCCCAGGATATCGTCCTGCAGCTCCACGCCCGCCTGACCCGTGCCAGAGAGGACAGAACCCGGAAAAACACCCTTGAAAAACAATTGACAGCAGAGAAAAAAAACCTTGAAACCGCCCGCAAAAACACCCATTCCCTGCAGACCCGACTTGGGCGGATGTGCGAGGAGGCCGGGTGCACGGATTACAGGCAGCTGCCCGAAGCCGAGCAGCGATCCGAAAAGCGCAGACAGCTCGAAACCGAGTTACAATCCCTTGAACAAAGAATCCTGGAACTCTCCGGCGGGGCCACGGTGGAGCAATTTACAGCTGCGGCCGGAGCCGTGGATGCCGATACCATTGAACCGGAAATCAGCCGCTATGATGAGAAAATTGCAGAGCTGACAAAGCAGAAAGACAGCCTCACAGAGACCCTCGGCAGCCTGGGAAATGAAATGTCGAAAATGGACGGCAGTGCAAAAGCCGCTGAACTGGCCCAGAAGCGCCAGGAAATTCTGGGGCGCCTGGAGCCCGATGCCCGCCATTATGTCCGGGTCAGGATCGCCACCCGGGTGCTGGACCGGGCCATTGACCGGTTCAGGGAAAAAAACCAGGACCCCATGCTCTTTCGGGCCTCGGAGCTGTTTGCAAAAATCACCTGCGGTGCGTTTTCCGGCATGCGCCCGGAATTTGACGATACGGGCCGTCCGGTGATCACCGGGGTGCGCGGGGAAGAGCGCGAACTGGTACCTGTATGGGCCATGAGCGACGGCACGGCAGACCAGCTTTATTTGTCACTGCGTCTGGCTGGCCTGGAAATGACAATTGAAAAAACCAGCCCCATGCCCTTTATTGTCGATGACATCCTGATCAAATTCGACAATGACCGGGCCGCAGCCGCCCTGGAAATCCTGGCCGATCTCTCCGCACAGACCCAGGTGATCTTTTTTACCCATCACGCCCACTTGGTCGACCTGGCCCGGGAGTGCCTGGCAGATGACAGAGTGGCTTACCACCAGCTTTGATGGCGCTGTAAAAGTTCAAGGTTCAAAGTTCAAGGTTCAAAAAAATAAAATCAAAGCTATTCAGCATGCAGCAAAAAGGGCAGTGTTCAGTCCCGGGCTGCGGCCCGGAGGGAACACTTCCAAGAAGTCCAAGGGCGGGGTCGGTTTGTAAGCGACATTGAGCGTTTACGGAAAAATTCAGCAAATGCCGGGGCTGTTTCCACAGCCCCGGCACCTGTGCGCATTGATTATCAGCCGGCCTTTTGCGTTTCGCTCCATTCCTTTTCGCGCAGCTTGTATTTCTGGATTTTACCCGTGGCCGTCTTTGGCAGTTCCCCGAAGACCACGTGCTTGGGCGCCTTGAAACGGGCCAGATTCTGCTTGCAGAAATCAATGATATCTTCGGCTGTGGGTTCTGCCCCGGGACGCGGTGTGATATAGGCCTTGGGCACCTCGCCCCACTTGGGATCCGGGGTTGAGACCACGGCCACCTCCATAACAGCCGGATGCTGGTAAATGGTGTTTTCCAGTTCCACGGTGGAAATATTTTCCCCGCCGCTGATGATGATGTCTTTTTTGCGGTCCATGATCTGGATGTATCCGTCCGGGTGCATCACCGCCAGGTCCCCGGAGTGAAACCAGCCGCCGGCAAAAGCCTCGCGGGTGGCCCGGGGATCCTTGTAATAACCCAGCATAACGTTGTTGCCCCGCATAACAATTTCGCCGATGGTCTGACCGTCACGGGGAACCGAGGTCATGGTCTCGGGATCGACCACGTCCATGTGCAGGGCATGCACATAAGGCACTCCCTGCCGGGCCTTGATCCTGGCTTTCTCCTCGGGGTCCAGGTCCTTCCACCTGTCCTGCCACTTGCAGATGGAGTGCGGGCCGTAGACTTCTGTCAAACCGTAAGTCTGGGTGATGTTGGCGCCCACCTTTTCCATGTTTAAAATCACCTGGGGGGCCGGTGGTGCGCCCGCAGTCATGATCTCCACGTGATGGTCGAGTTTGATGCTTTTTTGTTCGGCATGGGCTGAAAGCCCGATCAACACCGTGGGGGCGGCACACAAATGGGTGATGTGCTCGGAGCTGATCATGTTGTAAATGGTTTCCGGCTCCACTTTCCGAAGGCATACATGGGTGGCGCCGGCAGCAGTCACGGCCCAGGGAAAGCACCACCCGTTGCAGTGAAACATGGGCAGGGTCCACAGGTATTTGGATTCCGGGGTTAAGCCGAATTCAATGAGCTCTCCCATGGCGTTTAAAAACGCTCCGCGGTGGTGGTACATCACGCCCTTGGGCGAGCCTGTAGTGCCGCTGGTGTAATTGATGGTGGCCACCTCCTGCTCGTCTTCCACCAAAAACGGGGCCGGTTTGCCCGCACCTGAAGCCAGAAACGATTCATAATCCGTTCCCGGAAGCGGCATCTCATCGCTTGTGTCACAGATGTTGACGATACGCTTGACATGGGGCAATTCTTCCTTGACCGGCTCGATTCGGTCGGCAAATTCATTGTCCACAAAAACCATCCGGGATTCGGAATGATTGATAATATAGCCCACTTCCTTCGGGGAAAGCCGGATATTGACACAGACCAGGGCCGCGCCGATCATGGGCACGGCAAAGTGGGCTTCAAGCATGGGCGGAATATTGGGGCTGATAAAGGCCACCTTGTCTCCCTTTTGAATGCCCGCATCGGCCAGGGCTGCGGCAAGATCGCGCACGCGGCTGTAGAAGTGTTCATAGGTGCAGCGGGTTTTTCCGTGAACCACTGCAATGTTGTCCGCATACACCACAGCGCTCCGCTCCAGAAACTGAACAGGGGTAAGCACATCGTAATTCACTGATGTCATAACAAAAGCTCCTTGTTTGATTCATTTTTGATAAGCCTGTAAAAAGTCTTTTTTACAGGCAGTGTTAAGTTTTGATGCCTTCGTAAAAAGTCTGATTTCAGATGGTGCCGTAAACAGTTCAAGATCAAGGCTTGCGCAATTTCGAAGAATGCAGCGTACTTATCCGTACGTGAAATTCTGAGAAATTGCGCGTAACGCAGATATTGGACTTTTTACGGCGCCATCAAGTTTTAAGTGATTAAGTGTTAAGTAAAGTCAATAATCAGTTTAGATCTAATCAAGGCGAATCAAGAAGCATGCCATATACACTTAATTCAATAAAACGGCCGGGAATGAAAGGCGATCAACAACAGAAAGGGATGGCAGAGATATTGTCGCAGGCAAAACATTTTGGGGTTAAAAAACCCCAAAAACAAAGACATTTGCTAAATAACTATTTGATTTTAAATATTAAAAATATTTTGAGGCCAAAAAGCCCCAAAATCAGGTTATTTGATCCCGTGCTGTTGGATTTTTTTAAACAATGTGCGGCGGTTGATTCCAAGGGCTGCGGCAGTGTCGGATCTGCGCCAGCGATGCTTTTTCAGGGCGGAGACGATCAGCTTTTTTTCAACATCGAGAAGGGTGTGCTTCAGGCTTGCCGGCTGATCCGGGGTGCCCTGAAACACCGATTCCGCAGGCCTTTCAGCAGCAGGCGCACCGGGCAGTTCAAACCGGTTGACCGAAACATACCTGTGGATCACATTCTGCAATTCCCTGACGTTTCCCGGCCAGTGATGAGCGTATACCGCATCGAGCATAGCACCGGTAAGCTTGGGCCCATTTCCTGATCCGGCATACAAATTCAGAAAATGATCCACAAGCAGGGGCAGATCCTCTTTTCTGTCCCGCAGCGGGGGCACGTAAATCGGGATCACGTGCATGCGGAAAAAAAAGTCCTCCCGCATGCGCCCCTGCTTTACCAGGGACACGGAATCGCGGTTTGTGGCTGCGATAATGCGGATATCGGGTTTTTGCACCTCCCCTCCACCGACCGGGGAAAAACCTTTTCCGTCGATTACGCGCAATAACTTGACCTGCATGGCCTGGGTGATTTCCCCGATTTCATCCAGAAAAAGCGTGCCGCCGTGGGCCTGCTGCAAGTGCCCTGCCCGGTCGCGATCCGCTCCGGTAAATGCCCCTTTTTTGTGCCCGAAAAATTCGCTTTCAAACAGATTTTCCGGAATCGCTCCGCAATTGACCACCAAAAAGGGCCCCCCTGCCCGGTTTCCCACATTGTGGATCTCCTGGGCGACCAGTTCCTTTCCGGTTCCGGATTCACCGTATATGATCACATTGGCCCTGCTGGCCGCGGCATGAACGATATTTTCATAAATGGCCTGCATTTCGGCGCTTTTGCCGACAATCGCCCCGAAGCGAAACCGCTCCTTCATTCCGGTCCTGAGGCTGCGGTTTTCCTGCCGAAAATGGTCGGCCTGAGCGTTCAGAGCCTCTTCGGCCTGCTTTCGCTCGGTAATATCAATCATCAGGGTTTCAACGCTGAAAACCCTTTTTTCCGGATCAACCTCCTGCCGGGTTACGGCGTAATACCAGCGGTCGTCAAGCTCGCTTTGGATTTCCCGCTTTACCGGATGGCCGTCTGATGCCGCATGAATCGGACAATTGGTGCAGGGCAGATTCCGTCCGTGGAAAATAGCGTAGCACATTTCGCCAGTGGCGTTATGGCCGATTTTTTCCTTCATGCTCCGGTTTAAAAACACGATCCGGTAGTCCTTGTTAACAGCATAAATCAACCCCCCTGCGGCCTCGATTACCCCGTTTAAAGCAGCCTGGCTTCTTTGAAGTTCCCGCTGGGCGGTCTTGAGGTCCGTAATGTCCATAAAAGACGCAATGGAGCGTTTTCCGTCCGGCAGCATGGCCACCTTGATCCATATATCGCGCACCTGCCCGGAACGATTGAGCACCCGGCAATCATACTCATCCGGAACCAAAGATTCCCGGCCCCGGCGTCGGTGATGATAAGAAATCATTTTATCCAGGTCTTCCGGGGCAATAAACCGGCTCCATTTCATCCGGTGCTCGATTTCCTCTCTGGCAAACCCGCTTAATTTCTCAAACTCCACATTTGCCATGAAAATGGTCATGTCCGGCTCGATGATAATGGAAGCCGCCCCGGATTTTTCAAACACCTGGCGGTACCATTGGCGTACAGCGTTTGATTCTCTTGTCATTGACTTCATAATTCTATATAGATCACACAGTTGTTTTTTTTTCAATCATTGCCTGAAAAGATAGCAGGAATAAGAAAGGACGCGTCATGAAACAGGCATTTCGTATTGCAGCAACCGCTTTAACCATTGTTTTACTGATCTGTTTTGCAGCCGGCTGCGGTTCTGACAGTTTTATCATCAAACGGCAGGACCTGTCTGCGGTCAGCAACAGACTGGCGCTTCTGGAACAGCGCATGGACCTGGAGGCCGAAAAAACAGACATGCTCCTGGATCACTGCAGGGATCAGAAACAATTTCTTGAACAATCCATGAAACAGCACGATGATTCGCTAAAGGACCTTAAACAGCAGCTGCTCCGGGTGCACGATGAAACAAAAAACAGGCTCACTGCCCTTGAAACCGCCGAAAAACCCCAGCCCGTATCCAGGCCCGTACTGGAGAAATCCGGCACGGACAAACTGCTGATCGGAAGGCTGGAGAAAGTCCGGCTCACTCCCCCGGGCCGGGTTTTTAACGCCCGCATCGACACCGGCGCCACCACCTCGTCTCTGGACGCCCGCAATATTGAAACATTTGAAAGAGACGGCGATCGCTGGGTCAAATTCCAGATCCAGGATCCGGAACAGGAAACCTTATACGAAGTGGAAAAGCCGGTTGTGCGGCACGTTCGCATTGTACAGGCATCCACGGAAGAAACCACCAGACGCCCGGTCATAGAGCTGCAGTTTCAAATCGGCGGGACCAAAAGAGTTGAAGAATTCACCCTTGAAAACCGCTCCCACCTGGATTATCAGGTATTGATCGGCAGAAATGTTTTGCGCGATCTCATGGTCGTCGACGTTGCCCAGGAATTCATCGCCCCTCTTGAAGGAAACAAAACAAGCGAAAAAACAGATAAATGAAGTCCAAATCCGCTTTTTACATTGTTATCCTGATTCTGGTCCTAACAGGTCTGGGGCTTGGCTGGCTGAGACATGTAAACCTGGATATTCCCCTGGTACCGGGCCGGACACGGCCGGTCTGGCATATCGAGGCCAGAATCGATTTTGTGGCAGAGGGCGAACCGGTAAAGGTAAACCTGGATCTGCCCGGCAGCCCGCCGGGATTTGCTCAGGTTTCTCAACAGGCTGCATCAACGGGTTATGGATTTTCCATTGTGGACACTTCCACCGGACGCCGGGCGGAATGGACCCGGCGCGAGGCTCACGGTGATCAGACCTTGTATTACAAGGTTCAGATGACCCCGGAGCCGGATGCCGGCAGAGAATCCAGGGTAAAACCGCCGCCGGAACCCAAAACCGTTTTCTGGGACCCCTTACAGGCAACAGCCGCGCACCAGCTCGAAGAACAGGCATGGGAGAAATCCAGCACCCCGATCAGTTTTGCAAGGGAGCTGAGCAAACAGCTAACTGCTTCGGAGCCGGATCAGAATGCTTCCCTGCTGTTAAGCCAGTACCCCCTGCCCGAACTTTTGATGCGTCTGCTCAATCACGCAGGTATTGCCGCACGTGTCTCCATGGGCCTGGAACTTCAGGATGCCCGCAGATACCAGTCTTTGAAACCCATTTTGGAAGTCTTTGACCAGGAGCGCTGGGTGCCGGTGGATCCGCAAACCGGCACCCACGGCCTGCCCGAAAATCTGCTTTTGTGGCACAGATCCGGAAAATCCCTGCTGGATGTCAACGGCGGCACCAACTCTGAAATCCATTTCTCCATGATCCGCCAAACGCTTCCGGCAATGGACCTGGCCCGGCTTCAGTTCCACGATGGTGGGCTATCGCGGTTGAGCCTTTATTCGCTTCCCATTGAAGAACAAAGTGTTTTCAAGCTGCTTTTGCTGCTGCCGGTGGGTGCCCTGATCATTACGTTTATGCGAATTGTTATCGGCATCCGCACATCCGGGACCTTCATGCCGGTGTTAATCGCCCTGTCCTTTCTCCAGACCCACCTGGTACAGGGCATTGCCGCCTTTGTTATCATCGTGACCCTCGGCCTGATGCTGCGGGGGTATCTCTCCAGGCTCAACCTGCTGATGGTGGCCCGGATTTCCACTTTAATCGTGCTGGTGATTTTTCTGACTTCCATGATCAGCGTGATCGGCTATGAACTGGGTGTGAATCTCGGACTCACCATTACCTTCTTTCCCATGATCATCATTGCCTGGACCATTGAGCGAATGAGCATCCTATGGGAAGAGGAAGGAAGCCGGGAAGTTTTGATCCAGGGCCTTGGCAGCCTCAGCGTGGCCGTGCTGGCCTATTTGTGCATGCGCATGCCCATTGTCCGGCACCTGACCTTTAATTTTCCGGAAGTCCACCTGATTCTGCTGGCCGGCATCCTGACCATGGGCCAGTACACCGGCTACAAGCTCACCGAGCTCAAACGCTTCGGGGTGATGAGGAACAACGGCTGAAATGTGGATCTTTCCGCTACCTTTGCGCAGACTTGGTTTTCTTGGCATGAACCGCCGAAATGTGGCCTATATCAGCCGGTATAATTCCCGGGGGCGATACCCGCTTGTGGATGACAAACTCAAAACCAAGCTGCAGGCGGAAAAATTCCACCTGGCAACCCCCCGGCTGCGGGGGGTGATTCGATACCAGTACGAAATTGAGACCTTTGCGGGTATGGTCGAAAATCTTAGCGGTTTTGCTGTCAAGCCGTCAAAGGGTTCGGGCGGTAAGGGCATTCTGGTGATCAAGGAACGCAGCGGCGACCTGTTTGTCAAATCATCGGGCCGCAGTATCGACATCCACGTGGTGAAAAGACATCTGTCCAACATCCTGGCCGGTCTTTACTCCCTGGCCGGCACCCCGGATGTGGCCATCATCGAAGATTTGATCCAGCCTTCTGAAATGTTTGAAAAACTGTCCTATGAGGGGGTGCCCGACATCCGGGTCATCATTTTCAGAGGCTATCCGGTCATGGCAATGCTGCGGCTTTCCACCCGGGCATCCGACGGCAAAGCCAATCTGCACAAGGGTGCTGCGGGTGTGGGCCTCGATATTGCCACAGGCCGGTGCCTGCACGCGGTTCAATACTCAAAGCGCATCTTCCGGCATCCGGATACAGGCATTGATTTAAACACCATTGCCATTCCGGACTGGAAAAATCTTTTGGAACTGGCCGCCCGCAGCTATGAAATCACACGGCTGGGCTATATCGGTGCCGATCTGGTGGTGGACAAAAACGCCGGACCCATGCTTTTGGAGCTAAACGCCCGGCCCGGGCTTTCCATCCAGGTGGCCAACGGTGCGGGCCTGCTGCCCCGCCTGAAAAAAATCGAGGCGCTGGATCCGGATTTTTCCCCTCGTGCGAAGCAGCGGGTGGAATTTGCCATGAAGGAATTTTGATGGCGGCCTTTAAACTTCGTTCAAGGTTCAAAGTTCAAAGTTCAAGGTTCAAGGTTCAAGGTTCAAGGTTCAAAAAAATAAAACCAAAACTTTTAAGCATACTACAAAAAGTTATTTTCACCTCCCGGTTTCAGAGAGCCCCCCCGGTGCGGGCCCTGGCCGTATCCAGGATCTGTTGGATCTGTACGCGCACCGAATCGGGGATAGTGTCTGCCGGGCTCCGGGTCTGTCTGACAAGCTGCTGGGTGCGGTGGACGATGTGCTCGGACATGGATTTTGATACAGGACATGAAAAAGCGGCTTCCGGCTTGTCTGATGATGCAAAGGACCTGGCAAATCCATACGCCGCCAGTTTCTCCGAGGTCTGTTTGACCTTTCGGTAATCGCCTCCGGGACCTGCGGCCTCTACCTCCTCCCTGGCCAGGGTCTGCTCATCCACCAATACACCTTTGGCAATGTATTGGCTTTTTGCAATGATTTCGTCAGCCAGAACCAGCTGAAAAAGGGACCCGCACATGCCCGATTCCATAAATCCCACGTCATGGACGAGGCTGGGCCCGCTGAGCATGGCTGAATGAAGCGACAAAGAGGCTTCGATTGCCGCCTGGGCATCCATTGCCTTGGAATCACTGCATCCGCCTGCGGAAAAAACCGGAAGCCCCAGGTATTCCCCCATTTCGGTGAGTCCGGATTCCAGACTGGAAAGCTCCGGAGCGCCATAGGCAAACACGGCCTCACGCATATCCAGTATGGACTGGGTGCCGCCGATGATAATACAAGCCCCCGGGTTGACAATCTGGGAAATCACCACGCCGATAAGCGATTCAGCCAGGGTCATTGAAATATGGGCGGCATGCGTGGCCGGCACGGTTCCGCCGCCGGTGCTCGCAGGGGCAAAAATCTGGGGGATGTTGTTTCTGGCGCAATACATCACCTTGTCAATGGCGCTGAAATCGGAAAGAAGCGGGGAGATGGGCTCATTGTAAAACAGATAATTGGGTTTCCGCCGGAATGCTTCCGGCCCGCCGGCCATGGCAATGGCGATCTGATGAATATCCCGGCAATGCTCTTTGGACATGCACCAGGCAATGGGCGGCTTTGTGGAATTGCAGATCATTTCGGAAAACTCGAAAAGCCCTTCCATTCCCCGGGGTGCGTCACTGACCAGGCCCAGCGACATCACAAAACCAATGCCGGAAAGCGCCTCGCATACCCGTGCCACCATGGCTGCATCATTGCATGTGTAGCGCCTTCGTTCAAAAGTAAGGGGATCGATAAAGTTCGGACAGGTGGGACCGGGGCCAAAATAGGTGTGACCGTGCTCCACCCGCAGGGCGGCATGGCCCTGCCAGCTGAAAATCGTGCTCACCGGCGGCACGGAGTCAAGGGCTTTTTTCACAATGTGCGGCGGCATATAAACCCGGTCCCGGGTCACCCGGCAGCCGTTTTCCGCAAGTATCCGGCAGGCCTGTTCATGCTTGACCCTGGCTCCGGTATGCTGCAGAATTTTGAGCACCTGGTTGAATATCAGCCGTTTTTGACCGTCAGACAAAAACGAAAACCGGATATACTGGTTTTCCGTCAGGTTGGTTCGGGTTCCCATCAGTGGTCCTCCTGTTTCAAACTTGCTGCCAGGGCCTGCAATTCAGCCAGCAGCTTTGGATCCATGGGGTCGGGGGTATGCTTGTCCAGGATTTTGCCGCGCTGTTCAACAGCCCGCTGTTTCATGGTTGTGGCACCGGCCGCCAGCCAAGTGTCATAAACGCTTCTGTTGATCAGACGGGGCCGGAACCATTGCTGCCAATGCTCATGGGTGTGATCCTGGGTGAGATATTCCCCTCCCGGCCCGACCGATTCGATCAGATCCATGGCCAGGTATTCTTCATCCGTACAGATGCCTTTTCCAATCTGCTTGATCATGGAGATGATTTCATTGCACATGACCGTGCTGTCCATGCAGAACTGCTCTCCACCGTTGATCATCCCGGAGCCGTAAATCATATCCGCTCCGGACAAAAAGGCGTAAAACAGGCTTGCAGTACAATCCACTCCTGCCTCCTGGCCCAGATCATGGGCATCGGTAATACCCGCGGGCGACAGCATGCCCAGGCCCAGCCATTTGGAAATATCCGTGTTTGCAGCCACGCTCAGGGCAAGTTCCGGGGCGCCGTAGCAGCATCGGTTCATATTTTGTGAGCCCGCACCCGTCACGCCGCCTCTGATCAAAGGCATGCCGGGCTTCTGAAGATATGAAAGCACAGAGACCAGCATGGTTTCCGCCAGGCTTTGAACCAGCATCCCGGCAATGGTCGAGGGTGCGGTGATGCCGGAAATCGCCCGGGATGCACACACGCAGGGAATCTGTTTTTCAGCACAGAACAGCAGCTTGTCGGCCGCACCGGCCGACAATATCAAGGGGGAGTCGATTTCAACATAGTGCGCAAAAAACGGGTGTAACCGAAATTCCTTTTCCCCTCCGCAAATCAGGGACCCCATCTGCCACAATCCATGAAGCTGCCTGACATCGGCACTGCCCAAAAGCATGGGTTTGCAGGAACCTTCGAGCATGGCCGCCACAAGGGACAAATCCCATGACCTTTGGTTTGCGGAAAAAATCTTCAGGGGACCGGCAATAAAATCAAAATTGGGCAGAAAATCAACCAGGCGGGCTGCGGTGTAAATCTTTTCATAAAGGCCCTGGCCGTCAGCCGGCCCTCCGCTATCGGGTTTCAGCGGATAAATCGGCCCTGCGCCAAAAGCCAGCTCGTCTTTCTGCAGCCGCACCCCCCTGGTCCGGGTTCTGCCGGCTAGGGCAATTTTTGAAGGATGCCCGAGCAAGGCCTTTTCAACCAGCACCGCGGGAATGCGAACAAGATCTGTATCTGTAACCACGGCTTCGCTGTCCGCCAATAATCGGCAGGCACGGGGGCTTTTTACCCGGGCCCCCAGACTTTCGATAACCCCGAGGGCATCAAAATAGATGCGCTCCATCTCATCTTCGGACAAAACCTGAAAATTCGGCGTGGTCTGAACGATTTCCTTTATTTGCATAACTCCCCCCTGAAAGCCTCCGGGATTTTCGGTTAAGGATAAAATATCATAACCATTTCGGGTTTTCAGGCATTTTTTTCAAATTTCCCGCCATGAAGACCGCGCTGACCGGGCGGATCGTCGGAATGCACAGGACACGCGGCCAAATCAAGCGTGTTATGAAACCGTGGGGAAACACATCAGCATCGGCATTCCAATAACCCCAAGGTCAATGATGAAATGACAGATAAAAGCCGGTATGATACTCTTGTTGCGCTCAACAATAATTCCAAGGACAAGGCCGTAGACAAATGAAAGAAAGCCGAACACCGCTCCTGCGATCATGAAATGAATCAAGGCGTATGCCAGGGCCTGGACGATATTGGCTGTCCATGTTGAATATGCCGCCCGCTTTATCAGGTTATACAGGGCCAGACGATACACAACCTCCTCGCCTGCTGCATTCATCAAACTCATCACCAGCACGGGCGGCCAGAAGGCCGGACCGCGAAAGCAAACGCCCTTTAATACAAACAATTCAAAACAATAATAAACGCTCACAGCCAGGCCGATGAAAAACGTGTATGAAAAACGGTTCCAACCCAGCCAGGGTTGTATGGGAATCTTAAGCCAGCAAAGCCAGAACAGGCAGCAAACGGGTATGAGCATCACCGGAGAATACCAGAGGATGCGATTGTAGGCATCGGCAAGGGAAAAAACCGGCTGAATCGGCCAGGGCCATATCCTGAGCTGCCGGGTGAGATAATATATGAAAAAATTGAATAAAACCAGGGACACCAGCAGTGCGGCCATGGAAAAAAGGCCTACAAGTTCGGCCCTGGATTCATTGTTTGCCGGTGCGGTTTCCGCAGATGAAAGGGATTTGGTTTTTCGGCTGCCCCAGGCGATAACCATGGAACAAACAAGCCCGGTGAAAAACAAAAGCCCCATGACAACCTGGGCCTGGGTCAAGCCGGCAAAAAACCTTGGCTCAGTGCGGAAAACTTCAAGAACAATGCGTGCAGGGGGATAAAGCAAAAAATAGGCCGTAAACACCGCTCCTCTGAAACGGGGTCGAATTTCCGGACCGGAATAAACCCGGGTATAGACCCGGCGCAAAAAGAAAAAAACAGCCAGATTCACCATGATTGCATACAGCGGCACGGGATTTTGCAGGCCAAAATGGAATCCATAAAAATACAGATTCACCCGTGCGCCCCAGCAGCATCCAAGAAGCAGGCATCCTGTTCGGCCGAGGGCATGCACCATTGGCAGATAGAGAAAAACCGTATCCAGTATCTCGGAAATTCTGAAACGAAAAAGGCCGGAAAGAACGGCCAGAAAAATCACCGCCGGAATCATGCCGCCATGAAATGTGTGAGAACCGCCGGAAACGATATTTTCTACCAGCAGGTCCACACACCAGTGCTCAAACGGACAGTTGAGCATCCCCGCGGCCCGGGAGCCTGCATAGACCACAGGACCGATACCGGAAATGAAAATCCCGGTAAACACAAAAACGCGTTTTTTGGGATAACCAAGGCAAAAATACAGCTTTCGGGATGTAAAAACGGCAAAAACAATGAATGCAACCGCAATAATGCCGTAATAATAGATTTCCCCGAGGATTTGTAAGACAGGATACCGGGATGCCAATCCGAAGTATTTGAACATGAAAAACCCTGTCCTGGTCAAAGGTTGTTCCAGGCTGTCCGGGAAGCCTGGAAAATGCCCTTTCATCCGGAAATGACATTTTTACAATATGTTAGTTGCGATCTAAACGCTGAGACACCCGGTAAAAATTATGCAAAATCGATTGAAAAGAGGTGTGGAAAGTACGTCAGGCTTATTTTTTAAGGTTTTTTTCAGCAGCAACCAGAGGCCGAACCTGCCATAAGTCGCGTACAAGAGCAGTTATCGCTTTTATGGCAGGCTCGTTTTTGCGATCACCGAGCCATGCCAGGGAAAGATTGATCTCGAATTTTTTCTTGTCCCATATAAAAGCCACCCCATCTTTTTCAGCTTCCCTTGCGTCGTTTTCAAGCATCAGCGCAAGGCCGACCCCCGCCCGGACCAGACTCCTGCATGTCATCTCATCATCCACCACTATGGAGTGGGCTAGGTTCAACCGTTTCCGGGTGAGAATCGTATCGGCAACCCTGCGGAATGAACAATCCGGAGAGGTCCAGATCCACGGATAATTGGAAAGTTCATTCAAACTGGCCAAAGCGAGGCTATGCTTCCATTCCAACGGAGCGATGACCATCAGGTCCAGGGTTTTCAGCCTATACATCTCCACCCCCGAAGGATTGTCATTTCCGAAATAATAACCTATGTCAATCTCCCTTTTCTCCAGGGCATTGATCAGCCTGGCGCTGAGACAATGCTCCAGATTGATCATAAGATCGGGATAGAGAGAAAATATCTTGAGTATGGTTTCTGGGATTCGCAGGAAATCGGAATTGGAAGAATATCCCATTTTAATTCTTCCGGCCGGCTTTTCACCGGTAATCCTGGCAGAGTCAACGAAAGAGTCCACCGATATTAACAGCTTTTCCGCCTCTGCTTTCAGGCGATTGCCTTCTTCCGTCAGCTCCATTCCTTTCGGGGTCCTGTAAAACAGACAGACCTTCAATTCTTCCTCCAGAGCCTTTATATGCGCACTCACTGCGGGAGGGCTTATGAAAAGGCTCTTGGAGGCTTTGGTGAGATGTCGCTCTTCCGCAACCGCTACAAACGTCCGAAGATGATATAGTTCCATTGTGAATTCTCATTCATTAATCGAAAACAACCCATTTCATTATTACGAATGGATTTTTAAATAATCGTTTAATACCATAGAAGATAAGCAATGGATAAAACATAACTTCAAATTTATATCATACAGAAAGAAAAAGGATCTGTACAAAATATACTGCCATGCAATCTATTACAAGTAGTTTTGTTTTTTCGATGCTCCTTGCCCTGACTGCAAAATGCCGAACGTAAAAAAGTCCCCGGACTGCTTTGAATTGACGTTTTCCTTTTGATTGCGAGATCAAAAAATGACGGAAAGGAGAGAACATGAATTTGACCCCGGACGCTTTTCCCGAAGACAACCTGAGGAACTTGATTGTTGAAGCCCTTGCCAGACACACAAAAATTCCAAAAACAAGAATAATCTCACAGCCGAATCGCGAAAAATACTGGAACCCGGAAAACCCCCTGGACGCGACACCTGAACTGGATGAAGTTTTTTACCTCATGCGTGCCCTCAATGCACGAGCATTGCGGAATTCAAGCATTGCCGCTGATGAAATGGGGCGACTCAATTTTTCCGTTGCAATAGCGCGGTTTGCTACCGATATTGCTGATGCGATTCACGACCGACCATTCACCTATGTTGAAATGGGTCCTGAACCGATTAAAACGACATGCCTTATCCGGTGTCTTCGCGCCCATGGAGTCCGATTGACGGGTTACATCGGAATTGATATCAACCCGGCTTCTGAAAAACCGATGCGCGAAGCCCTGGCATCCGAGATAGAACCCTCTATGACCCACTTCTGTTTCCGTGATTTTGCCAACCTGGCATCAACGGATGTTCACACGGAAGATTTTCCCAGCCTTATCACGATGCTTGGATTCCAGGATGGCAACGAGCATCCGTATACAATTGCCAGGCGTTTGAAAAAAATTGTTCTGCCAGGCGATCTGGTAGCTTCAGAAATGCACGTGGGAACAAAATCAACATTCGATAAAATACAGGAATTTTATGAATCACCCGAGATGAAAAGATTCTCCCGGCTCGCCTTCGAGCGCATTATCGGGATGCTCCCATCCGAATATTGTATTCACACCCTGGATATCGATGCGGGATTCGCCAGCCCGGTACCTGTATGCGTTACATCCGAGTCTTTTGAAGATCCGGATACAGGGACAACCTCATTATGCGCGACGAACTGGTGCCTGAAACTCTCTCCGCTTCAACATCGATATACGCGCGAGGCTGGTACTAATATGCAGATAATTGCCGAACGCCGGACCGGCGATCGAACGATATCCTTCCAATTGGCAGAAGCGGCTGCATACGACCGAGCCCTTGTCCGGACCTATGAGCCGCTTGCAACAACACTGCCGGAAAACACAAATCAAATGGAGAAAAGCCAATGACCGGTTCCGACAAACTGGTTTCGCCGATGAAGCTAATTCCGGCAGGCTTGTCGATTGTCGCTGCAACTTACGGGCTTGCGCGTTACACCTACGGACTATACCTGCCTGATATCCAGGCCGATCTTCAACTTTCTATTGAGGTCATGGGAATAATCGGCAGTCTTTCCTATGCCGGCTACTTGGCCGCGACCCTGTTCGGTTCGACGTTATCAGGCATTACCGGACCGCGCCTCCCGATCATCATGGGCGGACTATGCGCATCCGGGGGCATGGCACTCATGTCGGTCAGTTCCGGGCCATGGCTGCTCGGCTTAGGCGTCATGCTTGCCGGAACCAGTCCGGGCCTTGCCTATCCTCCTCTTTCCGATGCGGTTACCAGATTGATCCGGGAGCCAAGCCAGGACCGCACCTATGCAGTGATCAACTCCGGCACCAGTATCGGGGTGATTATTTCCGGCCCGGCGGCCTTGCTGGCAGGGGAAGAATGGCGCTGGGCATGGGCTGGCTTCGCGTTATTCGCCGCACTGGCAACTGCCTGGAACGCCCCTCTTATGCCGAACGGACGTCTCTTCAATCGTACAGGCAGCAAAGACCTTCCCCGGCTGCGCTGGGCATGGCTTATCAAGCCGCGGTCCCAAAGACTTTTCATGGCCGCCGCACTATTCGGTGTTTCCAGTGCGGTTTACTGGACCTTTGCAGTAAATCTACTGGTTACCAGCGGCGCAATGGCAAACACATGGTCACGAACTTTCTGGGTCCTGATCGGAGTCTGCGGTATTATAGGAGGGTGTGCCGGAGACCTAGTGCGCCTTTTCGGACTGAGGCGCACCTTTGCGGGTTCGCTTTTCGCCTGTACCTTGTCGATCCTGGGGATTGCAATCTGGCCAGACAAACTGCCCGTGGCCCTGGCTTCGGCCATGCTGTTCGGAGCGACATTCATCCTTATCACCGGACTGTTCGGAATCTGGAGCGTTAATACCTTTAATGACCGGCCGTCTGCCGGTTTCGGAGCTACATTCTTCCTGATCTCGGCCGGCCAGCTGATAGCCCCTACCCTCGCCGGCATCATTGCAGGTATATGGAATCTGACCGATGCATTTATCCTTGCAGCTGCGCTTTGTTTCCTCACCGTATCGTTGGGACCGAGCCAGGAGATCTATGCAATGATCGAAGCGGAACCGGAGATTCGCAGTAAACAGAAGATTTCGAATATAGCAGTACGTTCGGCGGCTGAAATCGAGAACAAAAAATAAGGAGGGGCGTGGGGGGTCAGGATAAAGAATTAAATAGTGCCTGAACGAAAACCAGGTTTTCGTTCAGGAAATCCGAAACAATGACCAAAACCCTAAATGCATCAATGACAGAAACATCTTGTTTTAAGCTGTTGGTTTTTATCATTTGAACATTCGATATTCGTATTTGTTTCGGATTTCGGATTTCGATATTCGGGTTTTGGCTGAACAGGG
>Ga0182239_1000127_pt1 | contig 27219 bp, 22 predicted proteins | sample hydfrate6_PW_210_FD_132456 | JGI IMG/M metagenome (GOLD analysis project Ga0182239, IMG submission 132456) | Subsurface microbial communities from deep shales in Texas, USA - hydraulic fracturing test 6_PW_210 | ecosystem: Environmental > Aquatic > Deep subsurface > Shale gas/oil reservoir >... | reverse complement strand
ACGACGGTATATACTACAGGCAGGGCCTGCCGGTTCCCGAGACACCGGAGCCGGGCGGGGAGGCCGATTTCTGGGAAACAACCGACATCGTGGGAAAACGCGTTGCCCGGGTGGACGGATATGAGCGCCTCAGCGGCGCAGCGGTGTACCCGTCGGATATCAAACTGCCCAAAATGATCTACGGCGCCATTCTGCGCTGCCCGCATCCCCACGCCAGGATCAGAAAATTAAACGCAGACCCGGCCCGGAAGATGCCGGGCGTGCGCGCGGTGATCTCCGGGGACGCGCCTGATGCCAAGGGGCTGCAATGGAGTTACGACGACTATGCCGCCCCGTTTTTTGATCCGCATTGCCGGTTTGAAGGCGAAGTGGTGGCAGCCGTGGCCGCGGATACGCGCTACCAGGCATGGGATGCGGTCCGCGCCATAAAGGTGGAATACGAGGTACTGCCGAATGTGTCAGACCATGACCGGGCACTGGACGATAAGGCACCAAGGGTACACGAAAACGGCAATCTCGTGGGCTCGGATGAATACACCCGGGGCGATGCGGACAAGGGGCTTTCCCGTGCCGATGCCGTGGTTGAGCAGACCTACCAAACCCCGTGCGAGCTACACACGCCCATGGAACTGCACGGATGCGTTGCCAACTGGGACGGCGACCGGCTTACTGTCTGGGAATCCAGCCAGGGCGTATATGCGGTGCAGTCCCGGATATCGGAAGTCCTGGACATGCCGCTTTCCAAGGTCCGCGTGATCGGTCATTACATGGGCGGCGGTTTCGGCAGTAAGCTGCAGCCCGGCAAGTACACCGTGCTTGCCGCACTGCTGGCCCGGAAGGCGGCCCGGCCGGTTAAAATGATATTAACCCGCGAGGAAACCTATCTGTGCGTGGGAAACCGGCCGGCCAATACCATGCGCCTGAAGGCCGGGGTCAAAAAAGACGGCACGCTGACCGGGCTTGATTTTCAATGCACGGGCCCGAGCGGCGCCTATCCGGCCGGCGGGACTTCCCTGGTGGACTGGCAGATCCGGGACCTGTATCAATGTGACAATGTCCGCTGCAGTTCCAAGGATGTCTATATGCACGCCGGTCCGGCCCGGCCTTTTCGGGCTCCGGGGCATCCCCAGGGAAGCTGGGCCCTGGAACAGATAATGGATGATCTGGCTGAAAAAATCGGCATGGATCCGGTGGAACTGCGGCTGAAAAACATCCCGGAAGTAAGCCAGGCCCGCGGAAACATTCCCTATACCAGCACCGGCCTTCGCCAGTGCATTGAAAAGGGGGCCGAGCAGTTCGGCTGGAAAGCGGCCGTAAAAAGGGCCCGTGAACATAACCGCGCGAACCCGGCAGTCAAGCGCGGGGTGGGTATGGGCGCCTGCGTGTGGATCGTTGGCGGCGGCGGGCCGCCGGCCACGGTGGCGATCAAGCTCTTCCGCGACGGATCCGTGAATTTGAACATGGGCGCCAGCGATATCGGCACCGGCACCAAGACGGTCATGGCCATGGTTGCTGCAGAGGAACTCGGGGTCAGGCCCGAGGTGATCCAGATCGAGCATGCGGATACCGGCACCACCCAGTATGCCACGCCCAGCGGCGGCAGCAAGACCGTGCCCACCGAATCGCCCACGGTTCGCAATGCTGCCATAGACGTCAAACGCCAGGTGCTTGAAATGGCGGCCGAAGATCTGGATGTGCCGGCAGCAGACCTGGTTTACCAGGGCGTGGAAGTCGTTTCCAGGAGCAACAGCGAAAAGCGGATCCGGGTCACGGAAGTCAGCCGCCTGAAAAAACGGGGCGTTGTCATGGGCGTGGGCTACCGGGGACCCAACCCGGAAGGAAAAAGTGTAAACCCCTTTGGCGCCCAGTTCTGCGAACTCGAGGTCGATACCGGCACCGGTGAGGTAAAAATCCTGCGTTTCCTGGGGGCTCATGACAGCGGGCGCGTTCTGGATCGCCTCACCTACGACAACCAGGTATTCGGCGGCATTGTTATGGGCATCGGCCTCGGCTTGACCGAATTTCGGCAGTTGGACACCAAAAATACCGGCAAGCTCTGTAACCGCAACTGGCATGACTACAAGCTTCCCACTGCCCTGGACGTACCCGCGGACATGGAAAGCCTGCCCATTGAAATCGACGATCCCGAGGCCAACAACACGGGGGCCAAGGGGCTGGGCGAGCCGGTGACCATTCCGACGGCCGCGGCAATTGCCAACGCCCTGTACATGGCCACCGGTGTCCGGTTTACCCGCGCCCCGGTCAATCCCATTGAAATCCGCAGACACCTTTGATCGCAAATAAGGAGGACTGACGTGCTGCCAAGTTTTTCATATGTCCGGCCGGAAACGGTAAAGGATACGGTCAAACACGCAAGCGACCGGGGCGCCGCCCTGCACGCCGGGGGCACCGACCTGCTCGGATGCTTGCGCGAGGGGATCATGGATGTGGACAAGGTGGTGAGCCTGAGTGCACTTGCAGATTTGTACGGTATCAGGCAAACCGCTGACGGCGGCCTTGCCATCGGCGCGCTTGCCACAATTACCGAAGTGGCGGAAAATCCGCTGGTCCTGAAAAAATACCCGGGCCTGGCCCGGGGGGCGTCTGAAGTGGCCAGCCCTCAGCTTCGAAACCAAGGGACCCTTGGTGGAAACCTCTGCCAGAAACCCCGTTGCTGGTATTACCGGGGGGAGTTCCACTGCCTTCGAAAGGGCGGGGACATGTGTTATGCGCTGGCCGGGGAGCACCAGTTTCATGCCGTATTCGGCCATGATCGGATTTGCGTAATCACCCATCCCTCGGATACCGCACCGGTGCTTGCGGCGCTGGGGGCAAAGGTCCGGGTGGCCGGGCCGGATGGCGGTAAAACCATCGCCGTGGAAAATCTGCACGTATCGCCCAGGGATAACGTTCTGACCGAGACCGTTCTCGGGGACGGGGAAGTGATCACCCGGATTGATCTACCGCGGCCCGCGGCAAACCTCAAGAGCAGCTATCGCAAGGTTCGGGCCCGGCGGTCCTGGGATTTCGCACTGGCCGGTGTTGCGCTGGCCCTTGAGATGGACGGCGACCGGGTGGAAAACAGCCGGGTGTTTTTATCCGGTGCAGCCCCGATCCCCTGGAGAAGCCGCAGCGTGGAAAACGTGATCCAGGGACGCCGCCTGGATGACAAGACCATTGCAGAAGCGCGTGCGGCAGTCGTGGAAAATGCGGACCCGCTGCCCGGAAATACCTACAAGCTGGAGCTGTTCAAGAGCGTGATCGAAGAAGAACTCAGCGCCGTGGTTCGGCCGGCATAAACCGGGGGAACAAACGTGAATCCCCCCGTCAATTGCGCATTTCCCGGCTTCATTATTCCGATCCGTACATGATCTCGGAAAGATCTTTGACCATGAGCTTGGATGCCAGACCTTCCACCTTGACCGCGTCTTCGAGCATGCTCAGGCAGTTGGGGCAGGCCACGGCCAGCACCTCCGCGCCAGTGGCGCTTGCCTGCCGGACCCGGATGCGCGCGGGGCTGTCCTCACTGCCGCCCAGGAGGTCCATGTAATAGTTGCCCGAGCCGCCGCCACAGCAAAACGCGCTTTTCCGGCTGCGTCCCATCTCGACCAACTGCACGCCGCCCATGGACTGAAGCACTTTCCTGGGCGCCTTGTACTCATTGTTCCACCGCCCGAGAAAACACGGATCATGATAGGTGATTTTTATAGGGTCCAGCTTCGGGGCCTCCAGTTTTCCCGCCCGGATCAGGTCAACGATTACCTGGGTGTAGTGATATACCTCGAAATTTCCGCCATGGCGCGGATAGATGTTTTTCAGGGCATTATAGGCGTGCGGCGACAGGGTGATGATCTTTTTTACCCCGTGTTCAGCAAACCGGGCAATGTTTTTTTCGGCAAGCATTTCCACCAGGCCGTCCTCGCCCAACAGTTCGGCTTCGTTGCCGTCATCGGTTTCCGCGTTTCCCAGGACCCCGAAGGATACCCCGGATTTTTGCAGAACCCCGGCCAAGGCCCGGGCCGCGGACCGGGCACGGCTGTCATAAGCGCCCTCGCTGCCCACGAAATACAAAAATTCCTGGTCCCGGTATGGTTCCGGGGAAAGATCGGCCATCCACTGGTCCCGTTTTTTGGCGCCCAGGCCCCACGGATTTCCGTGAAGCTGCACGTTTTCCAGGTACTTTTTTGCAGCCGGCGGCACCAGCCCCTGATCCACCATCAGGTTTCTGGCAGCTGTGACCATGTTGATGATATCATCGGAAAATGACAGGGGGCATTTTTCCTCGCAGTTCTTGCAGGCCACGCAGGAATAGACGATTTCTGCCAAGTGCTCGGACCACGGGATCTCGCCGGTAATCCAGGCCCGGATCAGCCACAGGCGCCCCCCGTTTGAATAGCTTTCCAGCCGGTACCTGGCATAAGACGGACAATTGTCCACATCCTCCCAGTCCTGGGGAAATTTGCAGTACCCGCATCGAAAACAGCGGTGGATGATATCCATATATTGGTATTTTGTCAGCGCCATCATGCCACCTCCCAGTTTCCGGGGTTCATAATGCCGTTTGGATCGAGCATGTGCTTGACCTTTTTCATCATCTGCAGTGTGCCGTCATCCATCCGGTCCATGAGCAGCTTCTGTCCGAATACCGCGGGTTTCCACAGGGTTCCACCGAGTTCCAGGACCCGTTCGTCGGTCTCATGCAGGGCCTGGCGGGCATGCCGGACCGTATCTTCATCCGCCCGGTTAAATGCAAAGGTCCAGGAAAACATCATGCTGTGGCCGCTGCCCAGCACACGGCCCAGGGTCGTATACGGAATGCCGTGCCGCCCGGAAATCTCCACCCCGGACCTGTAACATTCCGGGTAGGACGCCACCGGCATGATTGCGCCCACGTATTCAAATCCGCCGCCTTTTCGCCAGTCCGAGGTTTTGCTGACCACGGGCCGGGGCACTTCCTGACCGCCGGCGCCAATGCCGCCCGTGCCTTCCTGAATGTATTTGTAAAGCCGATCGTCAAACATGAGCTGCCGCTTGAACTCCAGCTCCTTGCGGGAATCGCCGGAAATGTTGATCAGAACGTAGTGAAGCCGGTTAAAGGGCGGCGGAATTTCCTGGCTGACCACCATCATGTCTTCTGCCATGCCCACATGAGTCAGTTCGTAGAGAATTTCCGGCACCAGGTCCTCGTTTTCCACCACAAATGCGTCCTGTTCATGGATTTTCTTGCAGGGAAAAAGACGGAGCGAAACCTTGGTGATAATCCCGGTGCTGCCGCTCCATCCCATAAACATGCTCACATCCGGCAGCGGATGCAGGGTGTACCAGCTGTTTCCCAGGGCGCACGAGCCGAACCGGCAGATTTCCCCTGTTGGCAGCACCACTTCCATGCCGCTGACCATGTCCGAGTTAAACCCGTAAGGGTGCCCCAGATCGCCCTGGCCGTGGATGGCCAGGTTGCCCCCGATTGTGGCCGCAGGCGGCGCCCCGGGCTCAGAGTGCATCAGGTGCGGGGCGTGCTTGTGCAGGTGTGCAGTGAGCTTGCCGTGAGAAGTCCCGACCTCGACCACCACATACCGGCCTTTTTCGTTGAGTTCCAGGATCCGGTTCATGCGCTTTAAATCCAGCTCAATGCCGCCTTTGAGCGGAAGTGCCAGGCCGGCAAGCGAAAGGCCCCCGCCCAGCGGAACCACGGCCACGTTTTTTTCATTGGCCATTTGCACAATCCGGCTGACTTGCCCGGCGGTTGCCGGGGCGGCCACGTAATCGGGCCATTGCGGCTCGGATGTGCCCAGGTCCTTGGAATAGGTGAAAAGCTCCTCAGTGCGGGTCGAAACATAGTCCTGGCCGACAATTTCGACCAGTGCCGCATATACTGAATCCATACATCAACCTCCTCAGGCGGGTGTTTCGCCAATGGCCATTCTGCAAAGATCGCTCATCCAGATCGGCATGATGCCGTTTTCAGCTACCTGTTTTCCCATGGTCTGCATGCACGCCGGGCAGTTGAAGATACACAGCTCGGCGCCGGCCTGCTTCATGTCCCCGATGTTTTTCTCCTGCAGCTCAAGGCAGAACCTGCGGCTGCCTTCCTGTTTCTGGGACACGATGGTGCTGCCGCAGCACAGGGCGTTTTCATCCACGTACCTGCGGCTGACGTGCTCGGCGCCGATCAGGTCGAAAATCTTGTCCACATACCCGTGTGCATCCGGCGACAGCCGGGAGGAACAGGGCCGCTGGTAGGCAACCTTGTAGTTTACCGGCCGGATTTCATCCCTGAGTTCGTTCAGGCGGTTGTAGAGGTGCTCAAACAGGTGAATGGAGCGAAAAGGCACCTCGATGCCGAAAGCCGGGGCATAGGAAGTATAGGTGCCGTAGCATTCGTCGTGAAAATGAACCACCTCGGTGGGCTTGTAGGCGGAGATGGTTTCAATCACCCCGGGCAGCCTTTCATTGATAACCGAGGTCCTGGCAAAGTGCAGGTACATGAGCTGGCAGAAAAAGTGGTGCATTTTCCGGCTGTCCGTGGATATCCGGGTTAAACCTTCAAAGAGCTTTCCCTGGATCAGACGGGTCAGCGGGCTGAATACGCCCATGTTTAAAACCGGGCCGTTGATCTCTGTGATTTCCGGATCACCACGGAAGGGAACGCCCACCTGGATTCCCTGCCGGATGATGGGATCCGGAAGGGGCGCAATACCCAGTTCCTCCTGGCGCTTGACAATCAGGTAAAAGGGATGATTGCCGGCGGGACAGTATTCTTCACAGGCATAACAGGTCCGGCATTCGTGGAGCACCCGGGAGTCCTGCCCGGAAATGAGTTTTTCCATCTCAATTGCCGCTGCTTCAGCGTCCAGATCCATGTACTGGCATCGGGTCATACAGTCACGCGTTTCACAGGAATGGCACTTGCTTTCGTCAAACTGGAACTCAAACATATGGGCCTCCCGATATATGGGTTGGAATCCAGATCACTGGCTGAGAATGATTTTTCGGTTTATGCACCCCCTTCATGATACGGTCAGGGCGATATTGGCGCCATGTTGTAGTTTTGTGCATAGGCTCATTACTGGCACACAATCATACCCATGTCAAATACGGGTCGCTGCCTTATTGAAACAGATCCTTGAATTTCCGGGTTTTTTCCGGCGGCCATTGGGTGCAGTAAGCCGGCTTGCCCTTCATTACCAGCTGCATGCAAATATCCTCGCATGCCGGATCGCAGTGAATGATTTCCTCCTCGCGTCCCGCCCGGGCCTTTTTGGGCCACTCTGGATCGGCCCACAATACACGGGCAAGCCCGACCAGATCGGCCTTGCCGCCGGCGATGATGTTTTCCGCGGTCTGCGGCGAAGAGATGCGGCCGGCTGTGATCACCGGCACGGAGACGTGTTTTTTGACCGCTTCGGAAAGATCGGCCATATACCCCTCGGTCTTGGACTGTTTGATGATCTCCGGCTTGGTAAAGGATTCGTAGGTCCCGCCCATCACGGAAAGGTAGGCCACGCCGGCTTCTGAAAGTTTTCCGGCAAGCACCGCGGATTCCCCGGGTTTCAGCCCGTCATCCAGGAATTCGTCTGCCAGAAACCGGTAGCCGACCGGAAGGTCGCCGACTTCGGATTTTACCGCGGAAAATACTTCCAGCGGAAATTTCATCCGGTTTTCCAGGCTGCCGCCGTAGGCATCGGTTCTCTGGTTGGTCCGGGGGGAGAGAAACTGGGACAGCAGATATCCGGTGCCGCCGTGGAGTTCCACCATGTCAAAACCGGCGGCTTTGGCACGCCTGGCCGCATCCCGGAATTTGTCGCGGATATCCTTAATTTCATCCAGGTTCAAGGCCCTGGGTGTGCGGCCAAAGGTCTCCACGGCCGAGGGTGCCACCGGTTCTGCGGTCCCGGCAAACCGGCCGGCATGGTTGATCTGGATGCCTGCAAGAGCGCCCTGTTTTTGAATTTCTTCGGCCAGTTCCTTTAAACCGGAAAGATTGTCATCCGTATCCAGCCGGATGGTCCGGTTGCTCCCGCTGCCCGCAGGATGGTCCACCGTGGCGTTTTCCACGGTAATCACGGCGGCACCGCTCTGGGCCATGAGCCGGTAATGTTCCAGCAGCATGGGTGAAATCCACCCGCCTTCGGCGGCATATCCCAGATAAAGGGGCGTCATGGTGATTCGGTTTTCAAGTGTTTTGCCCCCCACTTCAATGGCGGAAAAAAGGGAAGTATACATTTGCGGCCTCCTATTGGGTAAGAAAATTTCTCTGATGGATTGGACAGATTGATGGAACACTGTTTAATATATATGAAATCAGTTGCGGATAAATCAAGGACAATCTTGAAGCCTCCCCCTGATTCAATGTCTCAGATTTTTTCAAATTAATTGCAAGGCAAGGGTTGACCTGATACCGGGATCATGTTTAAGGTTATTGCGGTTTGACACATCGGGAAGAACCCTGAGACAGTCGCCGAATATATTTTACGCAGGAAACAATTCCATGGAAGTTTTTCTGGAACCCAAAAGGACAAGGCAAGTACGCCCGGGTGCAAACCTGCAGCAGACGTCCTATTGGGGCCGGTTGAAAAAGCAGCATGGAAGGGGGGCCCGGGCATTTGATATCCGGCTCGAGGAATATGACGGCGCCGGTAGAGTTTCGGCCGAGAAAAATCGGTATTTCCGCGGCACAGGCGCCTCAGACATGCTCGTGGTGCTTCGCGAAATCGGATCCGGTGCCACAATGGCCTATGTACCGTTCGGCCCGGAACTGCTGCCCGATGAAATGCAGCGCGGCGCATGGCTGGAACAGATTTCGCAGCAATTGGCCCCCCATCTGCCGGAAGACTGCATATTCATCCGTTATGACCTGCCCTGGCAGTCTCCCTGGGTCAATGAGCCGAGCCGTTATACAGAAGACCATCAATGGCTGGGCGCGCCCAAGACTCGTGTTCAGGAAATGCGCATGAATTTTGATACAGCGCATTGGAACCTGAGAAAGGCGCCCACGGACCTGCTCCCTCCGGACACGGTGCTGGTGGACGTGGCCGCGGACCGGGACCGGATCCTCAAGCGGATGAAGCCCAAGACCCGCTACAATATCCGCCTGTCTGCCAGAAAAGGCGTCCGGGTTCGGGATGCGGGCATTGACGGACTGCCGGCGTGGTATGATCTGTACCGTCGGACCGCCTGGAGACACGGCATGAACTTAAACGACATGGATTACTTCGCCTCTGCCTTCAAGGTGGAGAATCAGGGATGCCAGTCTCCTGCCAGCGTGCACCTGCTGCTTGCAGAGGCCGGCGATCAACCCCTGGCCGGGATTATCCTGGCCATTTCCGGCTGTCGGGCCACCTATCTTTACGGCGCATCCGCAGCAGAACAAAAAAACCTGATGGGATCCTATGCCGTGCAGTGGGAGGCCATTTCCCGCGCACACAAGGCCGGATGCCGGGAATACGACCTTTTCGGCGTCTCGCCGAACCCGGATCCGGACCATCCCATGTACGGGCTTTTCCGGTTCAAAACCGGTTTCGGGGGCCGGATGCTCCACCGCCAGGGATGCTGGGATTATCCGCTTGATGAAGACAGATACACGGTTTTCCGGGCCTCTGAAATGGCCGGGCCGGCTTTTGCAGCCGGCTGAGGCAAAAACCGGCGGATGCTTTAAACCTTATCATCAGGGAGTTGCCAATGCGGACCAAATTTTTGGTAATGATTTTATTTTGCGTTTTTTTCGTGGCCGGATGCGGGTCTGCCGGATGGCAGGATACTGCTGTGAACAAGGACAGCGGGTTTATTGTAAAGCTTCAGCAAAAGATGAAAGACGGCAGGCCGGTTGCCCAGGATTACAGCCATCCCGCGGAAATCGGGGCCGAGAGCCTGGCGTGGTTTTTCAATGACCTGTCTTACATGACCAGTCCGAAGCTGCTGAGCGATTCCGAGGAAAAACCGGTTTTTCAGAACCGCGAGATCAACCGGCTTGCACCGGCTGTTTCCCGGGCGCTGAAAAACGCGGATGCCGCTCAGCGGGTGCATTTTACTTCCTATAACTACAGCAGAGGGCTTTTGTTTCAAAAACGCCGGATCACTCAGGGCACGCTTTTCGTGGATGCCAAGGGGAATTTAAATATGGATTTCTCCTGGATCAACCATGAGGTCAACCTGGAAGATCAGCCCAAGGGCAAAGGCGGATTCAGCCAGGGAGATCCCATCGGCATGGCCGAACCCGACACCCCGGTTCTGGCCAATCGGCCTTATATCCGGCATCATCGCGGGGAAAACGGCAAGGCCGACAGCATGTGGATACAGGCGCCTGTGGAAGATATCCGCCGGGTGGCAAAGAAAGCGAAGCCGGCAGAAGAAAACAAGGTGCAAAAGCCTGCCGAAGAAATAACTGCCTCCGAAAAACGGGATCAGGCGGAACCCGGTGAAGAAAAAACGCCCGAGGTGGACAAATCCGGGCCGGAAGAACCAGCCGGAAACTGGGAAACCCGCAAAGAGGAAATCCGTGACAGGCTGAAGTATTTAAAGGATCTTTACCAAGAGGGGTTGATCACCGAGTCCGAGTACCAAAACCAGAAACAGGAGGCCCTCGAGGACCTGCAATAAATCAGGCCTGTCCGAGATAGATCTCCTTGGCTGCCAGAATCCGGGCAACCGGTTGACCCAGGCGGCCGCAGAATTGATTTTCTGCATATTGCGCGTATATGGTTTCAAAGGCGGACTCGATTTTTGCCATGGAATGGCAGATCAGGGCGATGTCGATGTCTGCTTCCAGGATCTGGCGAACCGCATCCGGAAGCTCGTAATACCGGGCGATCGCGCCCATTTCGAGGTCATCGGTAAGAACCAGGCCGGTATATCCCATTTTTTCGCGCAGCAGCTCGCGGGCTACCGCCGGCGACAGGCTGGCCGGCCACTTTCGGTCAAACACGGCATATCTTACGTGTGAGAGCATGATCCCGGCGGCGTGGTTTCCGATGGCTGCGGAAAACGGAACCAGGTCCCGGGCTTCGAGTTCTGCTGCCGAAATCTCAAGGTCCGGGCGGTCGGTGTGGGAATCCGTAAACGTCCTGCCGATTCCGGGGAAATGCTTGGCCACGGCCATGATGCGGTTTTTCTGCAGGCCGGAAATCACCGCAGTGCCCATCTTAGCCACCTTTTCCGGGTCATTGCTGAATGCACGTCCGGTCATTACGCTTTTGCCGCCCGAGTCGGCCACATCCATCACAGGCGCCATGTTCATGTTGATGCCTGCCCGGGAAAGTTCAATGGCGGCAATACCTGCAAATTCAGCAGCTTCGGATGCATTGCGGATACGGGCAGCCGCCGGCAGCTCGGTAAAATCCGGGGGCTTGAGCCGCGCCACCTGTCCGCCTTCCTGGTCCACGGCAATGATCAGGGGCGGGTGGCCGCAGGATGCGGCGTATGCCCGGGCATCGGCGCATAGCCGCTGAACCTGGCCGGCGTTTTCAATATTCCTGGAAAACAGGATGATGCCGCCCACGCAGATCGTATCAATGAGATATCTGAGATCCGCATTTAACGAGGTGCCGTAAAATCCGGCCATGATTCGCTGGCCTGCCGCTTGCCGGCGTGAGAGAGGGATGTGCATATCACGAAAGGGGATTGTTCTGTTTTTCATGGCCGATGGTCGACGCAGGCGAGGGCCCGTAGTCGTGGCCCGGCCAGACCCGGGTTTCTGCGGGCAGGGTGTACAGTCTTTCGTGAATCGAGGCCAGAATCTGTTGAAAGGAACCGCCCGGCAGGTCGGTCCGGCCCACGGCCTCAACAAAAAGGGTATCCCCGGTAAACACGTGACCGGGCGTGTATATGCAAATGGATCCGGGTGTGTGGCCCGGGGTGTGTATGACCTGCAGCTCGATCTGGCCTAATTGAATTACGTCATGATCGGCAAGCAGGCAGTCCGCCCTGGGCGAGCCCTTGCCGCCCATGACCCGGGAGATTGCCCGGGATAGCACCTTGGCCAACTGCCGGGCATCGTCCTTGTGAATGCAGAGCCGTGCACCGGTGGCGCTGATGATTTCCGCGTTGCCCGAAGTGTGATCGGGATGGGCATGGGTATTGATCACGTACTTGATGGTATATCCGCCGGCATTGGCCGCATTTAAGATTTTTTGCGGATCAAATGCCGGATCGATCACCGCGCAGTTGCGGGTATCCGGATCGCCGATAAGATAGGCAAAATTGGCCATCCTGGGAATAAAAATCTGCTTGATTTCCATTGCGCCTTACCAGAAAGATCACGTGTTTTTCGGTTTATCCGGCTTCGTGGTTTTTGCGTGCCTTTTTCCGGGGTTCATGGGTGCACAGGGGCTCTTCTGCCAGCCAGTCTTCTGTGGCCTCATAGGCCCTTGCCCGGCAGCCGCCGCAGACCCGTTTATACTCACAGGCCCCGCATTTGCCCTTGAGGTTGTCAAAATTGCGCAGGGATTGGAAAATTTCCGAATGCTGCCAGATATCGGCAAAAGAGGTGCGGGTCACCTCGCCGCAGTTGAGATCCAGAAAGCCGCACGGCTGCACCACGCCCCTGTGGGAAATAAAGCAGAAGCTGGTTCCGCCCAGGCAGCCGCGGGTTACTGCATCCAGCCCGTCACTCTGATAGGTGACCTGCCTGCCCTCGGAGCGGGCCCGCTGGCGCAGAATCCGGTAATAATGCGGTGCGCAGGTGGCCTTCAGCTGCAGCCGGGTTTTATTCTTCTGATCGTAAAACCAGTTCAGCGTTTCTTCATATTCCCGGGCCGTGATGGCCTGATCCACGATGTACTTTCCCCGTCCGGTGGGCACCAGCAGGAAGATGTGCAGGGCCACTGCCCCGAGATTTTCCGCGAGTTCGAGAATCCTGGGGATCTCATCGCGGTTTAACCGGGTGATGGTGGTATTGACCTGGAATTCAATACCCGCGGTCTTTGCCGCCTCGATGCCGGAGAGCGCACCCTCAAACGCGCCGTCCACGCCCCGGAAGCCGTCATGGCGCTTGGCAGTGGCCCCGTCGAGGCTCACACTGATACGCTCGATGCCCGAATCGATCATCTGCCCGGCCTTCTGCGGGGTCACCAGGGTGCCGTTGGGGGCCATGACCATGCGCAGGCCTTTTTGCGTGCCGTATGCGGCAATATCGAAGATATCCTCCCGGAGCAGGGGTTCGCCGCCGGTGAGAATAACGATGGGACGGCCCACTTCTGCGATTTGATCCAGCAGGACAAAAGCTGCGGCCGTGTCCAGTTCGCCGGTATAAGGCCCGCATGTTGCCGCAGCCCGGCAGTGCACGCAGGACAGGTTGCAGTTGCGGGTTACCTCCCAGGCCACCAGGCGCAGATTCCCGGGGTCCGGAGAAGTTCCGGCCGGTGGCCGGTTTTCGGGATGTTTGCGGTCTTGCGTATTCACGACAAATCAGCCCCGGCCCGAACCGGGCTGATCGCCTTGCAGCGCCCGGGCGGCTTCCATTGCAAAATAAGTCAGGATCATGTCCGCCCCGGCCCGCTTGATGGCAGTCAGGGTCTCCAGGGCCGCCGCGGTGCCGTCGAGCCATCCCATTTTTTCGGCGGCGCGGATCATTGCGTATTCGCCGCTGACATTGTAGGCGGCCACGGGCAGATCGATTTCCTCGCGGATCCGGCTGATAATGTCCAAATAGGGCAGGGCGGGCTTGACCATGATCACGTCGGCGCCTTCGCTTACGTCGAGGCTGGCCTCGCGCACGGCTTCCAGCGCATTGGCCGGATCCATCTGATAGGTGCGCCGGTTACCGAACTGCGGTGCGGAATGGGCCGCTTCCCGGAACGGGCCGTAGTAAGCCGAACAGTACTTGGCGGCATAGGACATGATCGGCACGTGGGTAAAATCGTTTTCATCCAGGGTCTCCCGGATAAAGCCCACCCGGCCGTCCATCATGTCAGAAGGCGCCACCATGTCGGCCCCGGATTCTGCATGAGACAGGGCGGTGCGGGCCAGCAGGTCCAGGGATCCGTCATTGTCAATAATGCCCTTTTCCACCATCCCGCAATGTCCATGGTCCGTGTACTGGCAAAGGCATACATCCGTGATTACCGCAATGTCCGGACATTTGTCCTTTACCGCACGGATTGTCTGCTGCACGATGCCGTCTTTGGCATATGCCTGGGTGGCCAGAGGGTCCTTTTTATCCGGCACGCCAAAGAGGAGGATCGCCGGGATTTCCAGGTTTTTGGCCTCTTTGGCGGTTTTGACCACGTGGTCCACGGACATGTGATACTGGCCCGGCATGGATTCCACGGGCTCCCGCACGTTTTTGCCGGTGACGGCAAACAAGGGCATGATCAGATTGTCCGTGCAAAGACGGGTTTCGCGGATCATTCGCCGGAATGGTTCGCTTTGCCGCATTCGCCTGGGCCGGTAATCCGGAAACTGCATATTTGAACCCCCGCTGTTTGTTTACTGGATTTCTTCGTCTGTCAGGTAGCAGGCCGGATCCGGAGCCCAGACATCGCCGGTCACCGCCTCGGCCCGTACCCGGAAGTTTCCGCCGCAGATGTCGAGCCATCGGCATTTTGCACACCGGCCATTGACGTGCTTTTTCTTTTCCTTGAGCCTGGCCAAAAGCGGATCAGCCGAGGTGTCGGTCCAGATTTCCGAAAACGGCCGCTGCCGGACATTGCCGAAGCTGTGGTGACGCCAGAACTGGTCCGCGTGCACCTCCCCGTCCCAGCTCACGCACCCGATGCCACGGCCCGAGTTGTTGCCCTCGTTCATCTGCAGCAATTCGAGCACTTCCGCGGCCCGTTCGGGATTTTCCCGCAGCAGGCGCAGATAGACGTATGGACCGTCCGCATGGTTGTCCACGGTGAGCACTTCCTTGGGCTTGCCCCGGTCATGAAGATCCCGCGTACGTTCCATGATCAGATCCAGAATCTGCCGGGTTTCTTCATGAGAGACATCATCATTGACCAGGCTCGATCCCCGGCCCGCGTATACCAGGTGATAAAAGCAGATGCGGGGCACTTCCATTTCCTCGAGAAGATCAAAGAGTCCGGGAATTTCATCCACGTTAAACCGGTTGACGGTAAAACGCAGGCCCACCTTGATGCCTGCGGCCTTGCAGTTTTCAATTCCCTTCATGGCCTGGTCAAAGGCGCCTTCCATTCCCCGGAACCGGTCGTTGACCTGCCGGTTGCCGTCCAGGCTGATGCCCACGTAGGAAAGCCCGATGTCTTTTAACACCCGGGCGGTGTCCCGGTCAATGAGTGTTCCGTTGGTGGATATAACGGCCCGCATCCCCCGGCTGACCGCGTACTCTGCAAGTTCCGGCAGGTCGGGACGCATCAGCGGCTCTCCGCCGGAAAGCAGCAACACGGGCGCTCCCATATCGGCAAGGTCGTCGATCAGGGCTTTTCCCTCTGCGGTGGAAAGCTCGTTTTCCTGAAGGCCCGCCTTGGCGTGGGCATAGCAGTGAATACACCTGAGATTGCAGCGCCGGGTGATATTCCATACCACCACGGGCCGTTTGTCTGCTGAAAACTGGAGCAGATGCGAGGGCATTTCTTTGGATTGCCGGCCGTAGCGCAGGGTATCCGAAGGCTCTACCGTGCCGCAGTAAAGCTTGGAGATTCCGATCATCTAAGCCTCATGTTATTCTTTATTGGACCGGGTCCGTATCGAGATCCGGGGAGATGTTGTGTTTGGCAAATTCGGTTTTAATCAGGTTGTCCAGGAATTTCTCCGGTTCGGCAAGCGCGTATTTCGATATGAAAAAACGGTTCTTGCCGGTTTTTTCGCGTACCAGTTTCAATCCGTATTCAAAATCATCAGACAACTTACGATAGATCTGGTCGATATTCAATGATTGATTCGACATGAGTTCGCAAATATAATCAATGGCGTCTTCTTCAAGAACGACATTGACATCGTGACGGTTGTAAAAATCAATCTCGATTTTCTTGATCAGATCGTAATAGGACTTGATTCTACTGACAGCCGTGCCGATTTCCACCACGTTGTTCCAGTATTCGTCTGCAATCCGCTCAATCCGGTATTCTGAAAGCGGCAGGCCGTATTGCTCGGAAAGCATCTTGCGGTTCTCCCGGATATAGTCGATCAAGTGGCTGCGGTTTTGCTCGGCAATACGCGTAAATTCCGCCTCCCGCCGGTCGGTGTCCCCGCCGGCGATCCATTTTTCAAGCACCTTGGCCGGGTTCTCCACCGCTTCGCCGGTGATCGGAAAGCGCCGAATTTTAAAGGAGGGCAGGCGGGTTTCAAATGGAATCAGCGCCTGCTCGATAACGCTGACAAGCCCCCGGGCGCCGGTGTTTTCATTATAAGCCCGCCGGGCAAGGATGTCCAGGGCCTCCTCGGAAAAGCGTGCATCAATTCCATAGGTGGCGAAATCGAGCCGTTTGCTCAAAATAATCGGGTTGTTGGGGTTTTTCAAAATTTCCAGCAGATCGTTCTGGGAAAGACGTTCAAATACGGAGCGCACCGGCAGCCGGCCGATGAACTCTGATTCAAACCCGTATTCAACCAGATCTTCCGCCTTGACCCGGTGCAGGGCGGCTGCTTCATCCGGGGCTTCCTGGATTTTTGCCCCGAATCCGATGGACTGGTCCGTTGTGCGTTCCCGCACGATTTCCGGCAGCTCGGAAAATGCGCCGCTGACAATAAACAGGATGTTCCGGGTATTGACCGAACGTTTTTCCCGCTTACCGGTCTTTTTGAACTGTTCCACCTCCTGGATCATGGAAATGGGGTCATTGGCGTTTTTAAGCTCAACCTCGGTTTCCTCCATGGGTTTTAAAAGCGCCCGCTGCACACCGGTTCTCGAAACATCCGTGCCGTAGTGGGTCTTGCTGCCTGCGATCTTGTCGATTTCGTCGATGTAGACGATGCCGTACTGGGCGAGATCAATATCATTGTCGCTCTCCCGGACCAGGTCGCGCACCATGTCTTCCACATCACCACCCACGTATCCGGTTTCGCTGAACTTGGTGGCATCCGCCTTGACAAAAGGGACCCCGATTTTCTTGGCGATGAGCTTAATCATGTAAGTTTTGCCCACGCCCGTGGGGCCGATCATGATGATGTTATTTTTGATCCGCCCCTCGAAATCGCTACTTTGCCCGGCGCGCTCTCCGTGGCCGATGCGGTTGAAGTGGGTGCTGATCTTGGTGGCCAGAATCCGCTTGGCAGCTTCCTGCCGGATGATATACTGGTCCAGATAACCGATGAGCTCTTCGGGTCTTAAGTCAAAATTGACGTCGTGGTCGTCCCGGCCTTTTCCCGAGGTATCCTCGGAAGATCCGTGTTCCGGCACCACGATCGGGGAAACGAGTTTCACCTGATTTCCGTATTTTTTGGAAAGAAAGTCTGAGATTTCTTTTTCGATCTCTTTGGGATTCGGGATATTCATGTTTTTGCGTTCCATAATGCCTTAAAATTTCGTTATATTTTTTTGATCTTGGCGTTTTGTTGCTCCCAAAATAATCACTTGCCGCGCAAATGCAAGGGGGACAGCCGTATGATCAAGAATTTCAGAAAGATCCCCGGGCATCTGGCAGATATTGGGTCAAACCGAAATGAATTGGACAAACGCAACCACGTTTATTATATTAAACAGAGGTTTGAGTTAATTCATCGAACACAACAAACCAGACTAAGGAGGGGAACCATGACTGAAAGTGTTTACAAATTCATCGAACTGGTCGGCACCAGCAAAACCTCATGGGAAGAGGCAGTCAAGAATGCCGTTGAAACCGCTTCGAAATCGGTGCGCGACACGCGGGTGGCCGAGGTCAAGGACCTGGACGTAAAAATCGAGGATGGGAAAGTGGTGCTGTTTCGGGCAGTTGTCAAGCTTTCCTTCAAGTACAAGACTGAGTAAAATCTTCACAGGGAAAATCCTGAAAGACGGAAATCATGAAAAGGCGGCCCTGCTGGCCGCCTTTTCGTGTTTTGGAAACCACTTTTCAGTCTTTTTTGTACCTAAATTGAAAATCCCGGGGGTTTCAAATTTTAACACCTGAAAATGACTTAATTCCTTAAAAAAATAAAAAAATTGATCCGTGTAAAAATTTGAAACGCTCAATTTAGGTAAAAATCGCTGTACCAATTTACATAAACAGGCAATACTGTTATATTAAGACTATTCACATAAAGAAAAACCTATTACCGGCATCTCAACCAACAAATCCCCCATCAAACCCGGGGAGCGGATATGCCATACAAAACTGTCGTATTGGGAGCCGGTCCGGGCGGCTTGTTTGCAGCCGTGCGGGCCGCCCAATTAAATGCCGAGGTGACCCTGGTGGAAGCAGATGCCCTCGGCGGCACCTGCCTGAACCGGGGATGTATTCCCTCCAAGGTGATGCGGGAGGCCGGCGCATTGATGGCCGATTGCCAGCGTTTCAGTAAGTTCGGGGTGCGCCTGCCGGGTCTTCCGGAAATTGATATGCCTCAGCTAAGCGCCCGCAGGCAGGCGGTTGTCTCCGCCCAGGCCAAGGGGGTCGCCCGGATTCTGGATAAACTAGGGATCCGGGTGGTAAACGGCCGTGGCTTTATTGAGGGACCGCAGAACCTCACAGTGACACAGGCCGACGGCAACACGCAAACCATTAAATGGGACCGCCTGATTATTGCCGCCGGCGCCGGTCCCCGGCCGCTGCCCGGCATCCCGTTTGACGGCGAGCGGGTTATTTCCAGCACAGATGCCCTCTGCCTTGAAACCGTGCCGGAATCGCTTGTGATTGCCGGCGGCGGTGTCATCGGCTGCGAGTTTGCCACGATTTTTTCCGCACTGGGCAGCCGGGTAACCCTTGTGGAGGCCATGGAAAGACTGCTTCCGCTTCCGTTTATTGACGAAACCTGCTCCAAAACGCTTTTGCGCGAGTTTAAAAAACAGAAAATCAAATGCTTTCCGGGACGGGCGGTGGAATCCATCCAAAAAACCGATCCGGGCGTGAATGTAATTATCGGTGACTCGCCGTTTCAGCAGCAGTCGGAGCCGCAGCCCGAAACCGAGGCATCCGCTGAAAGGTTGCTGGTCTGCATCGGACGCACACCTATGCTGTCTGGCATGGGCCTGGAGAATGTCGGCGTTGAAACCGACGATCAGGGGTGGATCAAGGCCGATTCCCGGATGGAAACCTCCGTGGAAAACGTTTATGCCGTTGGAGACGTGCTGGGACCGGATAAATTGATGCTTGCCTATGTTGCCTCCAAGGAGGGCATGACAGCTGCGGAAAACGCCCTTGGACCAGGCCGGGAGATGAGCTACGAGGCTGTACCCAATGTGGTCTTTACCCTGCCTGAGGTGGCCAATGTCGGCCTGACCCAGACCCAGGCAGCAGAGGCGGGCTATACGGCAGAAACTGAGACAGTGCTGTTCCGGAGCCTGGGCAAACCGCAGGTGACCGGTAACATTACCGGCCAGGCCCAGGTGGTTTTTGACACCGAAAGTGAACAGATACTTGGGGTGCACATTGTCGGTCCCGAGGCCACCGATATCATCCCCGAGGCCACCCTGGCGGTAAAAAGCCATGCCACTGTGAGAGATGTTGCCAATACCATGCATGGCCACCCCACCCATGCGGAAATCATGGAGGAGTTGGCAGCCAAGGCCATCGGCCGTGCGGTTTACGGGTAGCGGTCTGCTTGTCAGGCCGGGTACCCGGTTAAGGAAATACGGATATGTCATCGGAGCCGAAACAGACCCCGCTTTTTCAAAGGCACCGGGAACTGGGTGCCAACTTCTCCGTTTTCGGCGGCTATCGCATGCCGCTGTGGTATCCCTCAGGCGCCAAAACCGAGCATCTGGCAGTTATCTGCCGGGCCGGATTGTTTGATACCAGCCACATGGCTGCGATCCGCGTAAGCGGCCCCGGGGCGCCGGAGCTGCTTCAGCAGTGCTGCACCCGGGACCTGGAGCGCTGTTTCGGCAAGGACAAGCGCCCCCTTATGCCCGGGATGGCCGCATACGGCGCCTATCTCAACAAAAGCGGCGGCGTGATCGACGATACTCTGATTTATCAACTGGCACATCAGGATTACCTTTCGGTGGTAAACGCCGGGCAGGGCGCAGTGGTATCCGATCATCTGCGCACGACCGGCGGCAACAGCCAAGTTGATGTCACTGACCTGACAGACCGGTTGGGAAAACTGGATCTGCAGGGACCGGCCTCGGTTGCCATTCTCATGAAAACCCTGGAAAATCCCGGCAATGTCCTGGCCGATCTGTTGTACTTTTCCTTTAAGGCGGATCAGGAAATTTTTCCCGCTTGGCAGACCCGGGTACGCCTGGGTGAAAATATTCCCCTCATGCTCTCGCGCAGCGGGTATACCGGGGAGATGGGTTTTGAGCTGTTTGTCCGGCCGCAGGATCTGATCGCTGCCTGGGACCTTCTGCTTGCAGCAGGCCAAAAGGAAGAACTGATCCCCTGCGGTCTGGCCGCCCGGGATTCCCTGCGCACCGGGGCGGTCTTGCCCTTGTCCCACCAGGACATCGGTGACTGGCCCTTTATCCATCATCCCTGGCACATTGCCCTTGCGTTTACCCCGGATGGCACCGGCTTTACAAAGCAATTTATTGGAAGCCGGGCGCTTCTGGAACCTGATCGGCCTTTTTACACCTGTGCTTTTGTGGGCTATGATCTGCGGAAAATCGCGGTTTCGAAAAACGCCCCGCCGCAGGTCCTGGATGAGGCCGGCAAGCCAGCGGGCATTGTTTTGACCTGTGTTACGGAGATGGCCATTGGCCGCGACAGCGGCAGCCGGGTTTACAGCGTGAGCAGCCCGGATAAACCGGAAGGGTTTGAACCAAGGGGACTGTGCTGCGGGTTCGTAAGACTGGTGCGGCCGCCGGAGCCCGGGGAGATCGTATCCTTAAACGACGGCCGGCGAAAGATCAGGGTGGAACTCACCCGCGATATCCGCCCTGATCGCAGCGCAGGAAAGGACATAAACCAAATCATAGAGGAGTTGTCATGAGATCAGTGGATGAATTGGTGCTGCCGGAGGCGCTTGGGTATACCGAAAATCATGAATGGGCCAGAAAAGACGGATCCGAGGTGGTGGCGGGTATTACCGATTATGCCCAGGAGGAGCTGGGCGACATTGTTTACGCGGAACTGCCCGAAATCGGGCAGAGCTTTGAAAAAGGCGCGGAATTCGGCACGGTGGAATCAGTCAAGGCTGTGGCGGAACTTTACATGCCGGTTGCCGGGGAGATTACCGGTATCAACCAGGAACTGGAAAACCGGCCGGACCTGGTCAATGAAGACCCCTACGGCCGGGGCTGGCTGGTTACGATCAAGCCTGCAGACCCCGGGGAAATTCAATCCCTGATGGATAAAACCGCCTATTACGAGCTGTTGAAAGGACTCTAAGCATGCGATACCTGCCACATACAGATTCTGATATCGCGGCCATGCTCAAGGCGATCGGCGTGGACAGCACGGATGACCTGTTTGCCAACATTCCGGAAGCCGCCCGCAGCAGCCGGGAAATGGATTTGCCGCCGGCGATGAGCGAATGGGAAATGCGCGCCTACATGGAACGCCTTGCCGCAGAATCCCCCGATCATAAGATTTTTCTGGGCGCGGGCAAGTATGATCATTATATACCGGCAACAGTCACCAACCTGCTTGAACGCTCCGAACTGCTGACATCGTATACGCCCTATCAGCCGGAAGTCAGCCAGGGAACTCTGCAGGCCGTTTATGAATACCAAACCCTGACCGCCCGGCTGCTGGGCCTGGAAATATCCAATGCGTCCATGTATGACGGGGCCTCGGCACTGGCCGAATCCCTGCTCATGGCCACCCGCATCCGCAAAAAAAGCAAGGGAAAAATTGTCCTGTCATCTCTTATCCATCCCAGCTACTGCCAGGTGGTAAAAACCTACTTCCGGCCCACCCCGTTTGAAATCACATTTTTGCCCGTTTTGGCAGACGGCCGAACCGATGTGTCGGCACTGGCGGACATGGGCGATGTGGTTGCCGTGGCGGTCCAGTCGCCCAATTTTCTTGGATGCGTGGAGGATCTTGCCGGGTTCGGCGATCTTGTCACTCAAACAAAGGCAATTTTCGTGACTTGTTTTACCGAACCGCTGGCATACGGGCTTTATCAGCCGCCGGGGGGCCAGGGTGCAGACATTGCATGCGGGGAGGGCGGCAGCCTGGGACTCCCTCCGGGCTACGGCGGCCCGGGCCTTGGCATGCTGGCCACGAAGATGGATTATGTGCGGCGCATGCCGGGCCGCGTGGTGGGCAAGACCACTGATGCTAACGGCAAGGATGGCTTTGTTTTAACCCTGGCCACCCGGGAGCAGCATATCCGCAGGGCCCGGGCCACCTCCAATATCTGCACCAACAGCAATTTTTGCGCGATCGCCGCTGCTGTTTACATGGCATGCCTGGGTAAAACCGGATTCCGGGAGCTGGCCCGGCTCAACTATGACAAAACCGAATACTTAAAACAGCAACTGCGACGGGCCGGCATGACCCTGCCCTTTGGCGCCCCGACATTCAACGAATTCGTGGTCAAACTTCCGCCCGACTTCAAACGCAAATACGCAGACCTTGCCGCCTCCGGCGGGATCGTGGCCGGCCTGCCCCTGGCGGATTGGTATCCGGAACTGGCCGATCACTACCTGTTATGCGTTACCGAAAAGATCACCCGGGCGGATATGGACCAACTGGTAAAAGAGGTGTCTGAATGAAACAACCGAGTGCAACCACCGGATTGAAGTGGGACGAGCCTTTGCTGTGGGAAAAGGGCCAGAGCGGCAGAAGCGCTTTTTCGCTTCCCGCCCGGGACGTGGAGCGGTTTGCCGTGGAATCCAACATGGAAAGGCAAGGACCGGATTTCCCGGATTTAAGCGAGCCTGAAGTGGTTCGCCACTATACCCGCCTTTCGCAGTGGAATTACGGAATTGACTCCGGGCTCTATCCGCTTGGCTCCTGTACCATGAAATACAATCCCAAAATCAATGAAGCCATTGCCGCTTTACCGGGTTTTGCCAACCCGCATCCCCTTTTGCCTGAACAATCCTGCCAGGGAATTCTGCGGGTCATGGCGGAACTGGAGCGATTTCTTGCCGAAATTACGGGGCTGGATGCGGTTTCCCTGCAGCCGGCGGCCGGCGCCCAGGGAGAGCTGACCGGCATGCTGCTGATCCGGGCCTATCACGAGTCACAGGGCAGCCCCCGCTCCAAGCTACTGGTGCCGGATACCGCACACGGTACCAACCCGGCCAGCGCCGCCATCTGCGGGTACCAGCCGGTAGCCGTGACCTCCAACGAGCGAGGGATACTTTCAGCAGAGGCGGTGGCAGGGCTCATGGACGAGCAAACCGCGGGGATCATGGTGACAAACCCCAACACGCTGGGGTTATTTGAGGAAAACATCATGACCATCGCTGAAATCGTCCATGAAAAAGGCGGCCAGGTCTACTGCGACGGCGCCAACATGAACGCCCTGTTCGGCAGGGTCGACATGGGCAAATCCGGCGTGGATGTTTTGCATTTAAACCTGCACAAAACCTTTTCCACGCCGCACGGCGGCGGCGGGCCGGGTGCCGGTCCGGTGTGCGTGAGACAACACCTGGAAAAATATCTTCCTGTGCCGCGGCTCGTGGAAAAACAGGGCCGGCTTTCCTGGTCGTCTGATGCCCCCGATACCATCGGGCGAATGCACGGGTTTTTTGGAAACTTCGGCGTGATGGTAAAAGCCTGCTGCTATATACTCAGCATGGGCGCGGAAAATTTGCAGAAAGTCAGTGAACTGGCGGTATTGAACGCCAATTACCTCAAGGAGAATTTAAAGCAGACGCTCCATTTACCCTATGACCGGCTGTGCATGCACGAGTGCGTGTTCACGGACAAAAACCAGGCCGACTGCCATGTAAATACCCTGGATATCGCCAAGCGTCTGATCGATTACGGTTTTCACCCGCCGACGATCTATTTTCCCCTTGTGGTGCACGGCGCCCTCATGACCGAGCCCACGGAAACCGAAACCAAGGAAACACTGGATGGTTATATCGCTGCTGTGCAAGCCATTGACAGGGAAGCCCGCACAGCGCCTGAACTGCTGCGCCAGGCCCCGACCGCGAGCAGGCTCGGGCGGCTGGACGAGACCACGGCCGCCAGAAGCCCCTGTTTGACTGGGTGAGAAACCGTGAGCAAAACAGGCGTCAAGCATCAAGGACCTTCCTGCGCAAAGCCTGTCTGGGCCTGCGTGGAACTGCCGGTAACAGACTACATGCAGGCCCTGCGGCTTCAGCAGAACCTGGTTTCCGCCCGGGCCAGCCGGCAGTTAAACCGGGATATCGTGCTGATTCTCCAGCATTTACCGGTCTTTACCCTTGGCAATCAAGGCGGGGCAGAGCATTTGCGCGTTTCGGAAAATTTTCTAAAGGCCCGCGGCATTTCCCTTGTTAAAACCGACCGGGGGGGCAGCATTACCTATCACGGGCCGGGACAGCTTGTGGCCTATCCAATCGTGGACCTGGCCTTAAATGGCTGGCATGTCGCGGACTTTGTCCATGCCCTGGAAACCGTGATGATTTCAACAGCCTGCCAGTGGGGACTGCCGGCCCGAAGGGACGGCCTTGGCCGCGGGGTCTGGGTCCAAGACAAAAAAATCGGCAGTGTTGGCCTGCGGGTGCGCCGGAAAGTCAGTTTTCATGGCTTGGCTTTAAACGTGGATCTGGATCTTGAACCCTTTGATTGGATTGCGCCCTGCGGCCTGTCCGGGGTGCAGATGACCTCCATTGCAGGGCAAACCCGCGGCCCCGTATCCATGAGAGAGGCTGCCCAGTCAGCCAAAGCGCATTTTTCAAGCGTGTTCGGCGTCCGCCTGGAGACGATTTCGGCCTCTTACTTAAACAGCTACTTGAAGGAAACAAGCCATGCCGAAGCTTCCGCCGGATAAGCAGGCATCTGAGGACTGCAGCCATGATTTGCGCAAACCGGCCTGGCTTCGAAGACGTCTGCCGGTTGGCGGCCAATGCGCGAAAACCCGGCAGTTTTTGCGGCAAAAAGGGATCTGCACGGTATGCGAAAAAGCCGCATGCCCCAATCGCTGGGAATGCTTTTCCCGCCGGACTGCCACATTCATGATCATGGGAGATCGGTGTACCCGCAACTGCCGGTTTTGTGCCGTGCCCCACGGTCCAATCGGAGCGCCGGACCTCGATGAGCCCGTCCGGGTGGCCGGCGCCGCCCGGGAACTGGGGCTTCAGCACGTGGTGGTCACCTCGGTTACCCGGGACGATCTGCCGGATCAGGGGGCCGGGTGTTTCGTGCAAACCATCCGGGAAATCCGCAGGCAGCTCCCGCAAGCATCAATTGAAGTGCTGGTGCCGGATTTCATGGGCAGCAGCAACTGCATGCAGCAGGTGATGGAATCCGGCCCGGACGTGTTGAATCACAATATCGAGACTGTTGCCGGGCTTTATCCCCGGGTGCGGCCGGAGGCCGACTACCGCCGCAGCCTGAATGTCCTGGCCGAGGCCGCCGCAGCCCGGCCGGATATGCCGGTTAAATCCGGGATCATGCTGGGCCTGGGAGAAAACCGGGCGGGTGTCAGGCAGGCACTTTCCGATTTGCTGGCGTCCGGATGCAGCATGCTGACCATAGGGCAGTATCTGCAGCCAACACCCCGGCATTTGCCGGTTGAAGAATACGTCACACCGGAAATGTTTGAAAGCTGGCGGCACTACGCCCTTGCGGCGGGATTTACCGCGGTGGCATCCGGTCCGATGGTGAGAAGCTCCTACCGCGCCCGGGAGATGCTTTCAGGGGACCTGATCTGAAAATAAGAAAGGCGGCCTTTTTGGGGCCGCCTTAACTTATAGATTTTGCTGGTGCCGAGGGGCGGATTTGAACCACCGACACGGGGATTTTCAGTCACCTGCTCTACCGACTGAGCTACCTCGGCATAAATTTTGTTCTGATGTATAAGGAAAGTGGCCTGCACTGTCAAGGACTTTTTTGAAGGTCGCCAAAAAGATACTGCGCCAGAGCGGCGGTTGTCAGGGCCGCGGTTTCGGCCCGCAGGATGCGCGGGCCCAGCGTGGCAATGTGCAATCCGCGTGCCTCTGCCTGCCCGGCTTCGGCCTCCGTAAATCCGCCCTCCGGGCCGAGCACCAAAAGCACGGATGCGGGCCGGGTTTCAGGTGGCTGCTCCATGGGCGCTGTGGCGCGTTCCCAGAAAAAAACCGGCAGGTCCACGGTTTCCGCCAGTCCGAGCACGTCTTTGAAGTCCGTCAAGGATTCGATTTCCGGGACCATGCTGCGGCCGCACTGCTTGACCGCTTCCACGGCAATGGCCCGCCATCGATGAACCCGTTTTTCCATGCGTTTTGCATCCGGCCGGGCTACCGTTCTTTCGGTGATCATCGGGATCCATCTGGTTGCGCCCAGTTCCGTGATCTGCCGGACCAGGTCATCCATTTTCCGGTCCTTTAAAAACCCCTGGGCCACGACAAGCTCAAGTGCGGATTCGTACCGTGCTTCAACCCGGTTCAAAAGGGCGACGCGAACGGCATTTCCCTCGAATGCCGCAATTCGGGCATCAAACATGCGGCCGGATCCGTCGAGCAGCCGGACGGTGTCACCGGGCGACAAGCGGAGCACGTCGCGGATATGCCGGACATCTTTTCCGGTGATTCGGGGCTCGGTCCTGTCGAGTTGTTCCGGATGAATATAGAATCGGCGCATTGCCTCCACCTGCAAATCGGTTCGGGGACTGGTACCTGCATCATATACCAACCCGGCGGCTGCTTGCAAAGCGTTTTACCGGCGGCACGCAGGTTCCCGCATCCGGAAAAAGGCGCAGGACGGCAAATTCCTTGACAATAGCCAGGGATTCGGATATTTTTTATTGTACCTAAATTGAGCGATTTTCAAGTTTGCCGCAGATACAAGGAAGATGCAGCCGAGCTATAGTGGACTATGCGAGACTGCACCTGACGAAGTAGATGCGGCAAAATTGGAAATCCCGGAGGGTTTCTGATTTTGAAAATATAACTGATTATAATCATTAACAAAATACTGTTTTTAAAAATCTGAAACGCTCAGTTTAGGTTGTATTTAGTGCCCGAACGAAAACCAGGATTTTTTGTCAAGATCAAGGAAGGCGAAAATTTTAACCGCAGGCATACGCGAAGTATTCTGAGGATTAAAATTTGAGCCTGACACAGATATTGGCGAAAAAGACGGTTTTCGTTCAGGCACTATT
>Ga0182239_1000126_pt1 | contig 27262 bp, 23 predicted proteins | sample hydfrate6_PW_210_FD_132456 | JGI IMG/M metagenome (GOLD analysis project Ga0182239, IMG submission 132456) | Subsurface microbial communities from deep shales in Texas, USA - hydraulic fracturing test 6_PW_210 | ecosystem: Environmental > Aquatic > Deep subsurface > Shale gas/oil reservoir >... | reverse complement strand
CAGAAGATCAGCCGCGCCATCAAGGATCTTCTCGGCATCACCTGCAAGGTGCGTCTGGTGGAACCCAAGACCATTGCGCGCAGCGAAGGCAAGGCGAAGCGCGTTATCGACCGGCGTCAGCAGTAGGACAATGTATTGGAGGAACATATGAAAGTAGAGCAGATATCCATATTTATCGAAAACAAATCCGGACGCCTGGCGGATGTCACCCAGGCTCTGGGCGACAGCGACATCAACATCCGTGCGCTCTCCCTTGCAGACACGTCCGATTTCGGCATCCTGCGCCTGATTGTAGATAAATCCAATCTCGCAGAGAAAACCCTCAAAGAACAAGGCTTTACCGTAAGCAAGACCGAAGTGGTTGCCGTTGAAGTACCGGATCGCCCCGCAGGGATGGCAGGAATTCTCAAGATTCTCGATACCGGAAATGTGAACGTGGAATATATGTACGCGTTCGTGGAGCGCTGCGGCGGCAACGCGGTAATCATCTTCCGCTTCGACGATCCGGAAGCAGCCATCAAGGTGCTCACCAACAACGGGGTCCATGTCCTCGAAGGGCAGCGGGTTTACTCCATGTAGGTTCAAGGATCAAGGTTTCAGGTTCAAGGTTAAAACCTGTCACCTTGTACCTTTTTTAACCGAAAGAAAACCATGAGCAATACTGATAAAATATGGGATAGAGACCAAGAATGCATGAGCCGGGTTGCACTGGAGCAGCTTCAACTCAAGCGTCTGCAGCAGACCCTGGACAGGGTACAAAACAACGTGCCCTGCTATCAGAAGAAGTTCGCCCGCGCCGGTCTGAACGCCCTGGATATTAAATCACTGGATGATCTCCAGCGCCTGCCGTTTACCACCAAGGAAGATCTGCGCCAGAACTATCCGTACGGAATGTTTGCCGTCCCTATGCGCGATGTGGTGCGCATCCACTCTTCCTCCGGCACCACCGGTAAACCCACGGTGGTGGGGTATACGCGCAACGATATCCGCATGTGGACTCAAATGGTGGCGCGCTTTATGACTGCAGCCGGAGTGGATGCCAACGACATCGTCCACATCGCGTTCGGCTATGGCCTGTTTACCGGGGCTTTCGGGCTCCATTACGGCGCGGAGGAGATCGGGGCTTCGGTCATACCCATCTCCAGCGGGAATACGGATAAACAGATCATGATCATGCAGGATTATCGTTCCACTGCGCTGGTGTGTACCCCATCCTACGCCCTCACCATTGCGGATCGCATGGAGCAGAAGGGGATCAAACGGGATTCCCTCGCTCTCAAATGGGGATTGTTCGGCGGTGAACCCTGGAGCGATGAGATGCGGCGCGAAATTGAGGAACGCCTCGGCCTCCTCGCAACGGATAACTACGGCCTCTCTGAAGTTATGGGCCCCGGAGTAGCGGGGGAGTGTCAGCATCAGCAGGGGATGCACATCTTTGAAGATCACTTCATCCCTGAAATAATCGACCCCGACACCGAAGAAATACTACCCCACGGTGCTACAGGTGAACTCGTGCTCACCAGCATCAGCAAAGAGGCCTTCCCCATCATCCGCTACCGTACCCGCGACATAACCCGTCTCGACTACAGCCCGTGTGAGTGCGGACGCACCCACGTACGCATGGAAAAGACCATGGGACGCTCCGACGATATGCTCATCATCAAAGGAGTAAATGTCTTCCCCACCCAGATAGAAGAGGTGCTGTTCCAGATGGAAGGGTGTCAGCCCCACTACCAGCTTATTGTGGATCGCGTCGGCACCCTCGATACCCTCGAAGTACAGGTTGAAGTCAATGAAACCATCTTCTTCGATGAAATGCGCAAACAGCGCGAATTCGTAGATAAACTCCAGAAACAGATCCTTTCCGTCCTCGGAGTAGGGGCCAAGGTTAAACTGGTGGAACCCGCAAGCATGACGCGGCATGAAGGCAAGGCCCAGCGCGTAGTCGATCGGCGCAAGGTGTAGGAAAGGTTAAAGGCACAAGGATCAAGGTTTCAGGTTTTAACCTTGTACCTGATACCTTGAACCTGAATCCTGTTCCTGTGAATTTTTCCCCTTGACTTCAAAGCCCAAATGCTAGACAATCCGCCTCGTTCAATCGTCGGGGCGTAGCGCAGCCTGGTAGCGCACGTGCATGGGGTGCACGGGGTCGGAGGTTCAAATCCTCTCGCCCCGACCAATAAATTTAAGTACTTAGGCCACTCTTAACGGGGTGGCCTTTTTACGTTGTGAAGAAATCAGAATTTGAGGTTCCAGGTTAAATTATGAAATCCTGAAGCTTTAGCCCTAATTCGCCCCTCCCTGCCCATATCTGCATGCACCTGCATTCTCTATCCAGCAGTTAAAATGCCCTCTCAAGACACACGCAAGTAAGTTTTTTCGTTCCAATTAATCTCCCTGCTGTAGCAACTCCTTAAGACTTTGAGCGTTTTCAACAGCATAGCCCTCCTGATCGTTGTCAAAAAAACAGAATACATCCTTGCCTTCATCACCCCAGGCGGCAAGAGTCTCAGCCCATTGGGCCAGGGTGGACTGGGTGTAGCAGCCCTGATAGGCACCTTCGGGGCCATGGAGCCGGATGTAGGTGAAATCAGCGGTTACTTTTACCGGGGACAGGGTGCCATCCAAATCGTAAATGCAGAAGGCGGCGTTGGCCTGTTTTAGAGCTGAATACACCTTGTCACTGAACCAGGATGGATCCCGAAACTCGAAAGCATAGCGGAGTCCGCCCGGCAGCACTGTGAGAAACTCTGTGAGACGGTCGGGGTTGCATTTCCATCGCGGTGGCAGTTGAAACAGTATTGGCCCCAGTTTATTGCCGAGGGTGCTGATGTCATGGAGAAACTTATGCACCGTTTCCCGCGGATCCTTGAGTTTTTTCATATGGGTAATGTAGCGACTGGCCTTGACGGCAAAGATAAAGTTTTCCGGCACTGTAGTCCGCCAGGTGTCCAGGGTTTCGGAAGCGGGTAGCTGATAAAACGAATTGTTGATCTCCACAACCCGGAAATGCCGGGTGTAAAAGTTGAGCATCTGCTGGGCCGTTATATTTTCCGGATAAAAAGGACCTTTCCAGTGAGCGTAATGCCAACCCGAAGTACCGATATAGATACGACCTGTCATTTTTAAATACCCCCCATTTGAAATCAAACAGAACAACAACCTGTACTTACGTTCTAGCAGTTCCTCGCAGGTTGTCAAAATGCTGGTCCCTGTCAGCCTCGATGCTGTGGGCATCTCTTGTTTTGTACTGGGTTTTTGGTAACCTCTACATATAAAGAGATAGCAGAAGGTTGGCTGGATCCGAACGCTGCCCAACAATACCCCGGATTTCAGGTAGCGGTAGTATGACGTGTGATCTGTTCACTGGATCAAGGTTGCTTCTTCAGATTGCAGAAAGGGTGCTTATGAGCTCCAACATCGTGGATAAACCGGAACTTCGCGAACAGACCCAGGTATTTGAAGACCGCAGCCACGCTGGTGAGGTGTTGGCCGGAATGATGACGTCCCAAGATGTGCAGGACGGGATTATTTTGGCCATACCGGCTGGTGGGGTGCCGGTAGGCGCACGTATGGCGGAAGAAACCGGGCTCGATCTGGATGTGGCGGTGGTCAGCAAGATCACTCTGCCCTGGAACAGCGAGGCCGGCTATGGGGCTGTGGCTTTTGATGGTACGCTGAAGCTCAACGAAGAGATGGTACGCCATATGGGCCTGACGGAACAACAAGTAGAACAAGGCATCAGAACGACTAAATCCAAGGTGGCTCGGCGGGTGGAGGCGTTACGCGGCTCGAAACCCCGGCCGGAGCTGGTCGAGCGCCCGGCTATTCTGGTGGATGACGGTCTGGCTTCGGGCTTTACCATGCAGGTGGCTGTAACAGCCCTGCGCCGTGCCGGAGCGAAACGGATATTAGTGGCTGTTCCCACCGCTCATACCCGGGCGGCAGAGATGGTCGCCCGCGAGGTAGAGGTGCTGTACTGTGCAAATATTCGCAGTGGCTTCAGCTATGCCGTGGCCAGTGCCTACCGCCACTGGGTGGATGTAACGGAAGACGAGGCAAAAGCGATTCTGGCGCGCTGCGCCGGGGATGCTGCGGAAAAGATGTCGTTTTAAAAACTGTAGCGTAGGCCTGCATAGACGTTGGTGTTTTCCTGGAATTGGCCGAAAAAGGTGTCCTCATTGCCCAGGAAGATGTTCGCACCAAGCTGCGCCTGCCAGTTGTCGGTGATATCATAGGTCGCCTTGGGCCGCAGATAGACATCGTCGACGGAGAGGTCATAGAAGGTGAAGAGGCTGAGGACCAGCTGATTCTGTGCCAGAAGTTCCTGCGTAAGGTCAAGGGTGATCCAGTGGCGGTCTTCCTCGCGAGCGGGAAAGCCGGCGGGCAGATTCCGCCGATAGGCGCCATAGTCAAGCATGTATTCGATATAGTACTGGACGCCGACAGTCAGGTCGACCGCGACTTCCTGTTCATAGCCGGCCAGAAAACGCCATTCGCTGTTCTGCACGAAGGGGTCGTCTCCGTCCTGGTCGTCGCGGCTGTCATAGAGGGCGAACTCCAGGCTGCCGATTCCCGCGCCCACTGTCCCGCGAATACTGGCTCCCGCCACGCTGAGTTGCGGGAAAGTGCGTTTTCCGGAAACGGGATCCGTTCCCGCCGGTCCCTTCCAGAAGCCGTCATAAGCGTAAAGGGCAAGCTCATAGGTTCCGAGGTTGCGGTAAATCCGCAGAGCAATCTCATCGTCATCAAACCAGGCGTCTGGCCGGTCGATCTCCATGGGGTGATCTTCGCCGCGCAGACCGCCAAGAGTCGGGTCATAGAAGGACAGGCGCGAGCCATCCACAAAACGGTTAGGATCGAAGCGCGGCGTATACACGATATCGACATTGAGCAGATCGCTGTAGAATGATGCCTTGAGGGCGTCCGATGGGGCCTTGAGATAATCGACGTCGCGTCCCAGGAAAAAGGACTGATAATCCTTGGGGAAGAGGTCATTGAGAAAGAGCAGGTTACCCGTTCCCCAGGTGAGAATCTGGCGTCCGGCCTTGATATCCAGGAATTCAAGCGGCGTCAGCGACAGCCACAGCTCCCTAAGGTCGAAGAAACCCCGTCCTTCTTCGAGATCGACATCGTTGTGATCGCTGACTGTGGCATCGTAAATCAGATCGCCGGTGAAGCGGAAATTGCCGCGGGGGAGGATTTCAGGCAAGTACTTATCGTAGCTCATCTGCAGCCGGGCCTCCGCCAGGGAAACCTCATCCTGGACCGGGTCCTCTTTGAGTCGCGCACCGCTGCGAAGCTCCGCATAGCCTTCCCCATCTTCAGACAGGGTCCACCATCCCGCCGTTTTTTCGGGGGTTGCTACCTCCTCGGAAAACGTCTTTTTACTCCCGTTCAGCCCGGGAGGCAGCCCCGGCTGGGAGGTGGCTTGTTGTTCCACGTCGTCCTCTCCCAGCCCGGACGGAAGGGCCGGCCCGGCGGATGAGCCGGATCCCCTTCCTTCCAAAACACTCGGCAGAGACGGTGACTGAGCAAAACCCACCGCAGCTGAAAGAAAAACGCCGGAAAGCACGATCACAACCGCGCCAAAAAACAACCCTGTTTTTGAATACATGGGAACCTTCTCGCTTTCGATTTCCGATGTTCAGATCATTTGATGAATTTCATGGGCGGCTTGCGCAGATACCGTTCGGTGAAGATATCCTTGGGCAGATCAACATCGTACTCGACATCGCTGTATTCGATGGTGGTATGCCCACCGGAGCGTAGATCCTCCATTTTGGCTTTCGTGACGGTGACAAATCCTTCCGGACGTTCCACCTCAAGCACCGTATATCTTCGGTAAGCTTCGCCGCGATCATTATAATATTCGGTCTGGATAGGCAGATAGGTGTCGCGATGAATCCACATCTTGTAGCTCGCGAACTCGACATTTTCCGGGTCTTTGGGGGTATTGTCCAGAATGAAGTAATTATCGGTAACGTCGACGAGTTCATGCTTGTCCAGGTTGATATTGCGCCCCGAGACATCTTCGTAGAAAAAATGTGAACCGACAAAACTGGTGCGTTTGTCAGAGGCGGAGATGCGCTTGACCAGGTCGAGATCGGGGAGATAGAGCCAGCGGTCGTCATCATCGCCACGATCAACGTGTTTCCAGACCATGAACACCGTGTCACTGACGTCGGACGGTGCCTTGAAATAGACGTAGAATCGCTGGTTGCCGGTGTAGTTTTCCTGGTCCTGCACATCAGCGTCCGCGGGGGGCTCGTTGTCGCGGCGCAGGATGGTGAACCGCCGGGTACGTTCGCGCTTTTGCGCATCGATGATGCTCATGTGGACATCAGCACGCCCGTCTTTGCCCTGGTAGTATGCCATGCGATTGGAACGCTCAACGATCTCGTCGACCGGAGGCGCCTCCGACTTCTGTTGGGCCGCCGCCGGCAGACACCAAAGTACAGTCAGCAGCAACACGCTGCCGATGGAAGCAAACTTCACAAAATGATTTTTCATAAATCGACTCCTTACGTCTTGTATGTGTTCGCGAGAGGGTATGGCTATTCCTCCTCGTCCACGAAGGTTTCCGTTCTTGATTTTTCCGATCTTGAAGACCAGAGGCACAAGCCTCCCAGAACGATCACCATCGCCGCGCCGATCCAGGACATAACGGTCCAGCCTACGTCCAGGAATTGCCGGACATTAATCAGCACAAGCGCCACGGCGGTGAGAATAACGATGAAACATGTGCTCCGATTGCATACAGTGCAGGTGCGCCGGAGGCGGGGAAAAAGCTTTTTTTCCATCAGGGTTATAGCCGCGGGCAGGATCAGCATGGAAGCCCCTCCCGCCAGCAGCAGAATCGCGGCAATGAATATCCCGACGGTCTGGTAGGGCACCAGGGGCGCCAAGAGGAGTGGCAGAAAGCCGATGCCCACGACGATGGCGTTGCGCGCTATGGCGCGTGCCGGCTCACCGAAAACCGGCCCGGCTGTCTTTTCCCAGGAACCGTAGTCGGTGTACATCATGCGGCTGCGCGTCAGAAAATGGATGGCGTAGTCGACCGCAAGCCCCAGACTCAGGGAGGAGAGCACCGCCACCGGCATGTCGTAATCCTTGCCGATCAGCCCGGTCATTCCATAGGTCATGGCGATGGTCACCGTGAGCGGTGCCATGCACAGGATGCCCCACAGGGCGGAACGATAGAGCAGGGTCATCATCAAAAAGACCGCGAGAAAACTCCCCAGCAGAGCGCCGAGCATGCCCTTGACCATCTTCTCCTGCCAGACAACATTGATGTAGGTGAGGCCGAACCAGTCGTGACGCAGTTCGTAGGCGGGGTCCAGATCGGCCATGTGTGCCTTGAGGGGCGCGACAGCCTCGGCTGGAGATGAGGCGATCATCTGCTCGATTCCTCCCACCTCACGTCCCGACGTTTGCGCATATTCAGCCACCGAGCGCAGCACCGGCCGAAAGCGTTCGGGGTCGTTTCGGACCATGTCCATCGCCTCTTTTTCCTCCGCGGCCCAGAATCCCAGCCAATCGTTGATTCTGCGTTCGACCTGGCGCATGTCCCGGTTGTCGCCACTGGTCAGCTGGAGCCAGACAACTCCGGTGCGGTAATCGGGCGTGACGAAGTGCCAGAGATCCTGCGGGCGGTGGCTGTTCTGGAACTGCAGCAGGCTCTGCGCTACGCCTCCCTGCGTATCGGGAATCCGCATGGCCTCTTCCTCGCTGATCACATGGCCGTCACGCTCGACCCCCACCATCAGTTCGCGATGCACCGTCTCCACGATATCGGTCACCGAGTTGGATTTTCCTACCAGCCCTCCGAGTTCGGTGTTCATATAGTGTTGCAGGGCGCCGATCCAGCGCAGGGTCTGCGGATTTTTGAAGATCTCAGGTTTGGCGGTTTCGCTCGCATCCGGCACAGAAGGCGAAGCCGCTCGCGTCTCGGCGTTCTTTCCGCCCAGACCAGCCGGGAGCGCGGGACCTGACCGGCTGGCATTGTCTTTGTGCCTGTGGTCGATTCCGGCTGGCAGGGATGGATCGGTCTCGCTATTCTCTCCGGATTTGCCATTCAAACCTGAGGGCAACGAAGGGCCGGAGGTTTCTTGCGGCGAAGAGGCGGCATTTATCCCGGAAGGCAACGTCGGTCCGCTGTCCTGTTGTTTTGCGTTTTCCCCGCCCCTGTCTTCTGTGCTTTTCTCTTTCTCTTTCACTGGAGGGAGCTTGGAAGCGTCGGCGGAGCGTAATGCAAGATAGGCCATGTAGGTTCCGCCGAAATGGTCGTTAAGGATCTTGTCCGCGATGCGAATGGGATGCCCCTCGTCAAACCACTTGGTCGGATTGTCGTTGACCCGGATCAGGCTGATCCCGTAGCCGGAGATCACCAGGACCGCAGCGCTGACGATGATAATCAGTCGGGCGCGCCGATAAGTTCCCCGGCCGGTGGCCTGGAGCAAGCGCCCCAGCAGAGTCTTGTTTCCGGGATCATCGTCACCGGAGGCGTGTTTGGCACCGAAATCATCCAGCACCTTCTTGGGCAGGATCGAAATAAACGCCGGCACGAGCAGAATAGAGCACAACCAGGCCACGATCACCCCGAAGGCCACGAACAGTCCGAAGACCTGTACCGGCGGGATTGGTGCGAGCGCCAGGGACGCGAAGCCGATCGCGGTCGTCAAAGTGGTATAGAGCATAGGCGTAAAAAGCCCGCTCATCAGTTCCTGGATGGTCTTTTTTCGGTCACCGGTTTTCTGGTAGCGGTCAAAGAATTCAGAAATAACATGCACATCATCGAGAACCGCGATCGGCACAATGAAGATCGGGATCATGGAACTCATGATGTGCACGGTGTTGCCTGTAATCACCAGCAGGGACATGGTGGCCAGGGTGGCAATCAGGGCATCCCAGATCGCCGGTAGAATCACCAGAGCCGAGCGAAAGAAAAACCACATCAAAACAAATATGATGAGCATGGCAAGGGGCGCCGAAATCGCCATCTGCTTGAACATCTGCACGCCGAAGGTGTCTTCGGCCACCGGCAGACCGGTGATGTGATAATCCTCGTTGCCTTCAATTCTGTCGACGTGGCTTTTGATGATCTTGCCGGGAAGGGCCGCTTCGAGCCACAGCCGTTTCAGGCGGTATTGCTCGTGTTCAGTGAGAGTATCGGCTTTTGCAAGCAGTTCGCGCCCTTCTTCTCCCAGCGCCTGGCGCATTGATTCATCAGGCGTGAGCCATGCTCCGTTTCCTTTTTGGTTCATCCAGGTGTTGAGATCTGCAACAAAGGCGTCCACCGCTTCCTTGCGCCGTTCGAGCAGAACCTGCGCCCGTTTTTTGAGTTCTGCCGGAGCGTTGCCCTGTCGAGCCGCACCTTCATATCGGGTGATGACATCTTGCCATTCATCCACTTCAGTTCGCACGTCCAGCAGCTTCTGTTTGGTTTTGGAGGAAAGTTGCTGCCAGACCTCCCGGATCATCGGCGGACCCTGCCCTTCGGAGGCGGGTGCCAACTGGTCGAGGAGGGCGTTGAAATTCCCCACTTCCGAGGGAAACAGGCGCGAAGGGTTTTTAATCTTCTGTTGCAGGGCGGAATAGATGCGGTAAGTCACATCCTTAGTGGTGATGGGCAGATACAGAGCGAGTGCTTTACCGTCCTCTGAAACCAACGTTCCTTTGAGGAAGGGAATATTAAGCGCCTTCCGTTTTACAGCCTGGGCTTCTTCCAGAGTTTCCGGCGGTTGGGGCATGAGCCATTCGAAACGCACAACTCCGCCGCCGCCCGACTCCACATTATCCACCATGGAGGGCGCGATCATATCCTGTTCCACAATGCCGCTGAACTGGGCGGGGTTTTCCGGATCGCGCCAGCGCAAGCCTCGAGAGAATTCCGTCAGGGCATAAATTTTCCTCAGGGATTCGGGGGTGAACACCCCATGCTTCTCGTCCTCGGGGTTGACGATACCCACGACGATCATGTCGTTAAGGGACATGATCTCCTTCATGCGATCGTGAAAGACACGCACCGCCTCGTCGTCCGGAAGCATGTTTTCCGGGTCAGTATCGATCTTCAGGGGATTAAGGGGAGCGAACGTGCGCGGCCAGATGCTGGGCAGCGCGGCCAGAAGGGTAAGGAAAATCGTAATACCGACAATTAAGGAGGCGATGAGCCTGGGATGTTCAACAGCAAATCTGCCGACTTTTCTTCCAGTATCCATGACATCACTTTTCTGCAGGTCGAACCACGATCCTTTTGCCTTTAAATGAGAGCAGCAGGATGTAGTACAGGATTTACGGAAACGTTAGAATATGTCAGGGGCATTTCAACACACAGAAATATTCACCTGATCTGGAAATGCGCCGGAATAAATAAAGACGTATCAATATTTTGTAAACGTATCAATACTTTATAAGCATTTTTGTAATTATTCAGCACCCGTTATCGGTCGGGACTGGAGGCCTTCCAGGAATGGGTGTCACAAGCCCTTGCTGAACAGTTACGTATTCCAATACTTGATGGCGTCGCAAAAACTCACCAACTGCGACGTTGCTGTAATTATCTCGCTGCTTCTCGGCGTACGTAAAAGTACGCCTCATTGCTCGATAATCACGCGCCTTGCATTTAGCGCTTTTTGCTTAGCCATCCGAATAAATACTTTCTGCGAAAGCATCAATACTTAAATTGTATCGGATATCAGAGAGAAATCCACCTTCGTGTTATTTAAAGAGAGGCATGGTAAAGAGTCAGTGAAGAATTTTCAAATTTTCAGACTATCAAAACCGATACTCAAAATAATCCACACATACCGCATCTGCGAGATTGAGCCTTTCAAGTGCTTCAATATCCCGCAGATTCACCGTCCATACAGCAAGATCCAATCCGATTTCATGGGTATGCTTCAGATTTTCATCAGTGGCGTCAGTGTGGTAACAAAACCATGCCTGTCCTCCCGCTTTTTTAATCGCTTGCGGAAAGTCTTGCGGGATTGCCGGTTGGTATCCCGCATACCACGGGGCTTTGCCGTCAACCAGACATTTGCGAATCCGGGCAAGGTAGGCGGCTTGAGGGGGAATATCTGTTTCGGGCACTTCACCTTCGAGTAACCATGAAAACGGATGCGTAGTGAACCATAAGGGAACACTGGTTATTCGGTTCTGTGCATAAAGCAGGGCGCGCCAGTCAAAACTGCAAAGGATGGTCTGCCTGGTGAAATCTTCTTCTCTGATTATTTTCAGGACCCGATCGACCAGAGGCTTCGAGTGATGATCTTCCGGGTTGAAGATATCGGTCTTAATTTCAATAACCAGCTCGAAGGTGTTGGATCTGTTTTTGATTGTTTCAATCACCTGGCGCAGGGAGGGAATGGGCTGATTGGCTGCCGGGAGTAAACTGGGCCAGCGGTTAAGATCATGGGTTTCAGGATTAGGGACGCCGATGGTGTAATCCTGCACTTCAAGCAAAGATAGCTGATCAAATGCCAACTCATCATTTTTGCTTATCCAGTGCCCATCGGGCTTGCGCGCATAGTGATGATTTAGCCGGGGATTATGATGTACGATAACCTCACCATCGCTGGTCAGGTGAACATCACACTCCGCCCCGTCACACCCCGATTCCAGGGCAAACTCAAAAGCTCTCAGGCTATTTTCCACAAAGTAGCCCGCGCCACCACGGTGAGCGATAATCCTAGGCATCATTTTTGTTCCCTGCGAACGCAATCATCTTCAAAGTATCGCTGGTAGCCCCGTAGAAAAGGCCCTGAGAACTGTTGCTGGCATACATACAACCTTAAATCCTCAAAATCAGGCCTACTACGCTGCCCCCTGCAGATGACTCACCACTCCTACAACCGTACCCTGAACCACCACACGGTCCGCAGCATAGAACTGGGGCAGGTAATTGTCATTCGCCGGCTGCAGACGGATCTTGCCATCCTTCTCCCGATAAAGGCGCTTTAAGGTAGTGGCGGTATTATCCACCAGCGCTACCACCAGGTCCCCGTTGCGTACCTGTTTAGCGGGTTTGATTACCACCAGCGCTCCATCCATAATTCCGTCCTTCTCCATGGAGTCGCCATTGATCTTAAGCAGATAATGCTCCGGCCCCAGGAGCAACGAACCCAGATCAATCCGTTCATCCCCTTCAGCTTCCTCCATGGGGAGTCCGGCACTGATATAACCGAGTAAGGGGAGGGTGGCGGTAGATGCCAGCTGTTCCGCTGCATCCCCCAGAACCAACAATCCGTCATTGTCCCGCGCGAGTAATCCCCTCGCAATCAGGGTCTGCACCATTTTGTGCACCCCATTTATCGAAGATGACCCAATTCCTGCGGCAATATCCCGGATAGACGGGCTGATGTTTCTCTGTTCAATCGATGCCGCCACATAGCGAAATACCTTCTCCTGCTTGGTTGTCATAGCCATATTATCTCCTTGTGTAATCCGGGTAAATAGAAGCGCAAAATGGAACATTAGTGAAACAATACACTATAGGAACAAAAGTAGAACAAAGTCAAGAAAAGAAAGGCCATATAAAAACAGGAATTTTCTATGCCAGCGTGCCCAATATATATCTGATTTAGATTAGAAAAGTTGCATATACCGAAAGCCGGAGTGTAGGATCAAGCATTGTTTAGTGTAGGGAGTATAACTAGAGGGAATAGCCGTGCATTTGACCATCCATGACCTGCCCGCCAATGCCAGGGCCTTCGCCCGTTATTGCATCGAAAAATGCAATTTCAGAGATGTGGTAGAGATGGTCTTTTTAGGTCGACATGAAGAACCATGTGCTCGATTCGATATTACCGAGGAAGAGTGGCAGAATGCCGTGTACGTGGTGTTTAAAGAAATGGGGAGCGCCTGAAGACAGTAGCTTCGAACCTTGTACCTTGGACCTGTGCCTTCATCTCTCCTTATTCAGTGTGCATCAGTGTTCTCTATTCAACCATTAAACCCCGTCCCATCCAGACCATAGATATGATTTACCGCTGGCAATCTGTCTGATTTATTGTGAGAATGAACCGAGGATCTCTTCCTTTTTTCAGGGGTGGTTAGTTACTCTAAAGGGGTTAAATATTTTTGCAGACAGCAATACATACTGATGCCAAAATTATTATCGCCGGAAGCGGCCGGCAAGAACAAAAACTTTGGTTGTTAAAGCAGGAATCAGGGCTGGAAAATGTGATTTTTGCCGGGCAGATTACTGTATGAGGAAAAGGTTCACCTGCTACAACGTTGCCGTGCTTTTGTCATGCCCACACATTTCAGGTATGAAGCACTCTGCATGGTGTTCTGGTTGAAGCTGCTGATCCATCCCAATCAATACTTTCTGCGAAAGCATCAAGATTGGCTCGGCACATGGGCAGAGCTGCGCGAGCGCGCTATGAAAAACTGTTTTCCGGGCCCGTTCTGGCGAAGGCATATTACGAACTGTATAGGGATGTTGTAGATTAAATTGAAGGTTTTACTTACCGGAGCAACGGGTTTTATCGGGTGCCAACTTGCGAATCGTCTGCGGAGTATCCCTGAGGTTGAACTTTTCAGCACAATACGCTGCCACACCTCAGTAACTCCTGATATATGCGGACATAGCTTATATATTAATGATCTGAACACGGATTGGTCGTCAGCCCTTGAAGACCAGCATATTGTTATCCATACCGCAGCACGTGCCCACATCATAAAAAACAAGGTTCCCGATCCGTTGGCTGAATTCCGTAAAGTCAATGTAGATGGCACCCTGAATCTCGCGCGCCAGGCGGCACACGCGGGGGTGAGGCGTTTTGTTTTTATCAGCTCTATCAAGGTTAATGGGGAGCAAACCCAACCCGGAGTACCCTTTAGCGCGGATGATACCCCCGCACCGCAGGATCCCTATGGGATATCCAAATATGAGGCAGAGCGGAAGTTGCAACAACTGGCGCAGGAAACCGGCATGGAGGTGGTTATTATCCGTCCCCCGCTGGTGTATGGGCCGGGGGTGAAGGGTAACTTTGCCACTCTGGTGCGCATGGTGGAAAGAGGAGTGCCTCTCCCCCTCGGAGCCGTGCACAACAGACGCTCGCTGGTGGCGGTGGATAATCTGGTGGATCTGATCATCACCTGCATAGATCACCCTGCAGCGGCGAATCAGATATTTCTCGCCGGAGATGGGGAGGATGTGTCTACCACGGAACTGTTGCGCGCGGTCGCCACTGCGATGGGAAAACCTGCGCGCCTGATCCCGGTACCTGCAGGGGCACTGATGTTCGGGGCAATCCTGCTGGGCAAAAAAGCTGTGGCACAGCGTTTACTGGGGTCACTGCAGGTGGATATCAGTAAGGCGCGTGAGGTGCTGGGCTGGGAACCGGTGGTGAGTGTGGAGGAGGGGCTGCGAAGGGCAGTTAACGGGCGAATAGGAAATAGAGAATTGGGAGTAGGGAATAGGCCCCATTACCCATTACCCATTACCCAAGGTACTTCTATGCTTCGCCTCCTCGACATCCTTTTTTCTCTTATCGGCTTAATCCTCGGATTCCCGATTTTACTTGCCATTACCATCATCGGCTATTTCGACACCGGTTCCCCGCTATTCCGCCAGGAGCGGGTTGGGCGTTACAAAAAGCCGTTTGTTCTCCTTAAGTTTCGTACCATGAAACCGCATACGGTGTCAGTGGCGAGTCATCTGGCTTCTACATCTTCAATCACTAAATCCGGACGTTTTTTGCGGAGAACAAAGCTCGATGAACTGCCGCAACTGTGGAATGTATTGAAAGGGGAGATGAGCCTGGTGGGACCGCGTCCTAACCTGTTTAACCAGGAGGAGCTGATCGCTGAGCGGAATGCTCGGGGAGTGTATGCTGTTCGACCTGGGATTACGGGTCTGGCGCAAGTAAAAGGGATAGATATGTCGACCCCGATACTGCTCGCGGAGACTGATGCGAGTATGATCACCAGCCTTACAATTGTGGACTATTTTCGCTATATTGTTAAGACGGTAACAGGTAAAGGTTCTGGGGATAGAGTTCGATAAAGACTGAGGTATGGGAGTTAATAACTTTGGCAAAGTATCAGCATAATATCAGATGTTTTTTGCAGGAATTGCATGTTTAATAATATAGTTTTCCGTCGAATTCTTACTATATTGATCAATCTAATTGCCATTATCGCGGGTCTGATTATGGCATTTTTAGTGCGGTATGATTTTCAACCGGATCTTTTACCTCTGCAGGCATTCTGGCGCCTCTTGCCGGCAGTCCTGTTAATTAAGCTTATTGTGTTCTGGTACTATGGATTGTTTCGCGGCTGGTGGCGCTATGTATCCATGGCGGACCTGATAGTGATAAGCAAAGCAAATGTCTTGAGTTCAGTGCTTATAGTCCTGTATGCGGCGTTTTTCTTTCGTCTGGAGTCAATTGCGCGTACCGTCTTGTTTCTGGATGGTCTGTTCTGCTTTCTGGGAGTCGCAGGAATACGCTTTTCTATCCGCGCCATAAGGGAAAGTTTTTCTCCACTACAGGAAAGTAACTCCGACAAAATCCGCATTCTTATTGTAGGTGCCGGAAATGCAGGGCAAATGATTGCGCGTGAATTGCGTACCAATCATATGCTTCCTTATCGTGTAATCGGATTTATAGATGATGACATTACTAAACAAAAAGCTCGTTTTATGGGAATTCCAGTCATTGGAGTGAGTGGTGATATCCCGATATTATGCCGAAAACACCAAATCGAAGAAGTGATTATTGCCATCCCGTCAGCGTGCGGTAAGGATATAAAAGCAATTGTTGAGCAATGCCAGCGGGCAAGAGTTAAATTCAAGATCCTTCCCAGCGTTGGAGGACTATTGGATGGGTCGGTATCTATTGAGCAGATAAAAGATGTTTCTCTGGAGGATCTGCTCGGGCGCGAACCGGTACGTCTGGATACAGATAAAATATGTGCATATTTGTGCGGAAAGTGTGTCCTTGTTACCGGTGCCGGGGGAAGTATAGGCAGTGAATTGTGTCGTCAGGTTGCACGTTTTCGTCCCGCAAAACTGGTGTTGTTTGAAAATAGCGAAACGCCTTTGTTCAGCATTGAACAGGAATTGCGCAATACTTATCCTGAACTTCGGATATATCCTATTATTGGCGATATTCGTTACCGCGCGCGTGTGGAAGCTATTTTTGACGAATTTATGCCGGAGGTGGTTTTTCACGCCGCAGCATATAAACATGTACCCATGATGGAATTCAATCCGGCAGAAGCGGTTAACAACAATGTAAGAGGTACCCAGATAGTGGCGCAAACGGCGCATATGTTCAAGGTGGAGTGCTTTGTCATGGTTTCTACAGATAAGGCGGTGAATCCAGCGAATATCATGGGGACTACCAAGAGAGTTGCAGAAAAAATTATACATGAGTTATCTAAACGCAGTCGTACGCGTTTTGTGACTGTACGCTTTGGGAATGTGCTGGGGAGCGCCGGCAGCGTGATCCCTACGTTTCAGGAACAGATTCTCAATGGGGGACCGGTAACGGTTACGCACAAAGATATAGAGCGCTTTTTCATGACCATCCCTGAAGCCGTGCAGTTGGTGATACAGGCCGGCAGTATGGGGGTAGGGGGAGAGTTGTATCTGCTTAATATGGGGAAACCCGTCAAGATTATTCATCTGGCAGAAGAATTGATCCGTCTATCAGGCAAGGTGCCGTATGAGGATGTTGATATAACATTTATCGGGTTACGCCCCGGGGAGAAGTTGTATGAGGAACTCCTCCTCGACGGGGAAGGGATCAAACCCACATCACATGAGAAGATATGTGTCGCCGAATCGATGCTTGAAGATGAAAAGGCTCTGCAGGGACAATTGGATGAGCTCTTTGATTCCGCACGCAAACTGGATCTGGGGCGTACGGTTGAGGTGCTGCAGGAAATTGTCCCGGAGTATCAGCCAACGCAGCATAGGTGAAGCCACAGGCTCGAGGTACAAGGTACAAGGAGTCAGATTTTAACCTGTAATCTTGGACCTGCATCCTGATACCCTGAACCTTCACCCATGTCATAAAAAAAAACCACTCTTTCCAAAGGACAAGCCGATGACCCCTTCAAATCTAACCGTTGAGCACCGAGATCAGATCGCCTGCATCAGCATCAATCGTCCCCGGGCGCTGAATGTCCTTAACCCCGCCACCATCGCTGAACTTGGCGCTACAATCAAATCCCTGGAGGATTCATCCGAAGCAAAGGTGATTATTATTACCGGAGAAGGGGAAAAGGCTTTCTGTGCCGGCGGCGATGTTGCTCTGATGCGCACCTTAAATCCATTAGAGGCGCGCGCAATGGCATTGAAAGCCGATGACTTGTTCCGCTCTATTGAGGATTCTCCCCGCGTGGTGATTGCAGCCATCAACGGTTACGCCCTCGGTGGCGGATGTGAACTCGCCATGGCGTGTGATTTGCGCCTCGCGTCCGAAAGCGCGCAATTGGGCCAGCCGGAGATTAATCTGGGCATTATCCCCGGCTGGGGCGGCACCCAGCGCCTGCCCCGTCTTATCGGCAGCAGCCGGGCCAAAAAGATGATATTCACCGGCGAGCGGATCAAAGCCCCGCAGGCATTGGAACTCGGGCTCGTGGATCAGGTGTTTCCTGCCGCAGAGCTTCTCGACGAAGCTCACGTGCTCGCCCGGAGCATAGCAGCCAAACCCCAGGCCGCGATCAGCATGATAAAACAGGCGATCAATCAGGGGATGCAAATGGAACTGGACAAAGCGCTGCGCTTTGAATCAGAGCTGTTCGGGATGTGTTTCGCGACCAGCGACAGGCAGGAGGGGATGGATGCCTTTTTTGAAAAAAGACAACCCAACTGGCAGGACTGTTGAGCGGGATTTTAATAACTGTTGACACCCTTTCCATGGGTGCCACAAGCCCCGACTGGTAAAGGAAGATGAATAATTGAGAATTTTATATTTATCGTTTATCTTCTGCGCGCGCAATGAGGCTGATGGCCAGATCAAGGTAACGCTCGGGGTCGAATGCCGCGCCTAATACCTGCGCGAGTCCGGGGCGGGTCTGCAGGCGCTCGTCCCAGCGCGCGGCTGTACAGCGGCGGCGCAATTCGGCGCAGATCCAGCTGAAATTCGCGTCCTGACTCAGTTGCAGGTTATCACCGAGGCTGGAGTAATCCATATCGGCCTGGCGCAGGACCATGGGCGGATGTCCTGCGGCATACACATGGCAGAACGGCTGGCGCTCCTGCGAGGTGCTGGTGGTAACCGTCCTGACTTTTCTGCGCATCATTAAACCGCCGGTGGCTACGGCGCGTCCGGGAGAGAATTTTTTCTTTGTGTGTTGCTCAACCTCAACCTGAGTGATAATGCCTGCGCCGCGCAACAGCAGGGATACTTCACTATAGGGGAGATCAGCCTGTTGCCCCGTGTGGCTGGTAAACTTCAGGGCATCCGGGCAGAAGTGAATGCTCCGCACCAGCAGGCGGTTCGCATCCGTTTCCACCTCCTCGGGTTGCAACACCAGGGTCTTGAACCCCGCAGCATTCAGACGTGCGGCGCATTCCTGCGCCTGCGCGCTTGCGGCAAAGCTCGCTACCACAGCGGGTCCGCCGCCGGGGATATTTACCCGTGGACGAGCCTCATATGCGGTGACCCCAAGGGCGGCGGCAAGATTACGCGCCAGCTCTTCGGTTGAGCCGCTCAGCTGATAGATCGCAACCACATCCATGCTGAACCCTTCCTTAATTCACATGCCCCTCAAAAGCAGGGCAGGGGAGCATGACACTCCCCGCCCCGGTCAGGCCTTCAGATATCCAAAACCCAATCAGAATTTATAGCGCACATGCGAGTTGATAACATATATGTTTTCATCCGCGTTGCCGTCCTGCTCCGCTTCAAAAAAGTCCATCGCATCACCAGCGGCGAGATATCCGCCCTGCAGGGCCAGTTCAAGCCCCGCGTACATGGAATATACCATATACGCATCCACTTCAAAGCCGACGCTGTCATCGCCGAACTGGTCCACCTTGCCGTCACCGTTGGTGTCATTACCCAGGTCTTCCGCCGTCATCAGGTACAGGGCGGCGCAGCCGATTGTGAGTTTGTCGCTTAAGGGGTAATCGTAGCCGATACGGTTCAGGATCAGACCCTTATCCTGAATGTAAGGCACTGCGGAGAAATAGTCGTCATTGGCGTAGCCTTCAAACAACACCACCGAGGAAGCCTTACCCTTGGTATCGCAGTCGGTGGCCATAAACGCATCCAGATCACCATCCGCAGCATTGTCATCCCCTGAGGCATACCAGAACGTGTAGGTGAGCTTACCGCGTCCAAGATTCATCCCCGCTTCCACATGAGCGAGGTAGCCGCCAAAATCGAACGCCTCAGCCAGATCACCGGTCTGGTAGAGCAGATCCCAGTTGGCAAAAAAACCATCATTCTGCAGCGCACCATCCACCCCGAAGGTGTAGAGGTCCACATCGTAGCCCGTAAGTTTCTTCAGGTAGTTGTACTGCGGTGCGGTAGCGCCATCGGTAAGGGTATCGGCGTCACTGGTCTGCCACAAGCCGAAGAGTCCCAGTGTGGTACCGGCAGCGGGTTTCAGGTTGTAGCGTAGATACAGCGCATCCAGATCCTTGAAGTCGTTGGTGCCCCCGTCCGGGTCGGTGTCCACCACCTCATAGCCCCGGTACCACGCCAGCTGCAGTGCGCCAAGTTTATAGTGCACCCCGGTAGCGGTTTCCTTCCACAAAAACGGGTTTATCTTTACCGGCTGCAACCCTACCTTCATGCGTCCATCCGCCAGAGCAAAATCGGTATACGCCCACCTGGTTTCAACATTGATGCCGTCACCGGAAAAACCTCCTCCTTTAGCGCCATCACCAAAATGGGTGCCACCAAATTCAATCGCATACACCCCGCGAATGGCGCCACTATCACTGCTGACCTCGGTCCACAGGCGGTACTTCAGGTTCCCGAACAAATCCGATGAATTGTCATCCTCAAGCAGGACCTTACGCCCCAAGGCCTCATTGTTCTTACCACCCCCGACAAAAAAGGGTGCATGGCTCGAAAGCAGCCTGAAATTATTATTGAAATCTCCGTGAAACTCAAAATCCACCGCAAACGCCGGAATCGAAACCAGACCCAGCGAAATCAGAAATACCAGAGCGATAACATGCTTCATTTCAATACAACTCCTTTGTTGAACAGGGTTTGATAAAAACAACGACTATAAACAATCGCCGCCAATCGAATGCTCTTTCAGCGGGTTTTTACCATATATGCATATAAAAGCCCAGATTGTTCTTCACATTAGATAATGTGACAGATAGGACTATCTATAATCTTAGTATTATGAATGAATAACTTTTTTATTAAAATTATTGTCATTATATTTTCTGTTCGGATAGAATGCTCAGTGTTTGCGGTAGGGCAGTGGCAAAACATGCCAGCAATTCCCCGGATTACAGGCTCGTTCTTAAGTAGGGCAGAATGGGTGAATAAAAAGCCGTAGGGATGGGTTATATAAACGGGGTTATGCAGTCTGTGTATACCGGGAAATACAAAACCTAATATGACCGTAACCTATTAGAATTGCATAGCAAGATGTGTGTTTATTAGTAATACAGTAGGTGTTTTATACAGCTTGGACTTTCTTTGTTTACTGTTTTATACAGTCTGTCTATTTATAGTTCGCCAGTACAGCTACCGACACACACTACCCCGGAGGAGAAGCTTATGAACGTGGCCGACTGGATCCCGGCGATTTCGACAACATCTCTTCTCGCCGTTGTGCTGTGGCTGCTACGTTCGGTTATCTCCACTCGACTTCGCGCCAGTGTGCAACACGAATTTGACCAAAAGGTCGAGACCCTTAAGGCCAATCTTCGCAAAAGCGAGGAGTCCTTCAGGGCCGATTTGCGATTTAAGGAGTCACAAATCGAAGCCCTTCGATCAGGAGCCCTGTCAGGTTTAGCCTCAAGGCAAGCCGCCCTTGACGCTCGCCGTATCCAAGCCGTCGAGCAATTGTGGGCGGCGGTCCAGGCACTGGGACCCGCTAAGTCAGTATCGGCAAATGTTGCGATTCTAAAGTTCGAGGGGGCTGCCAAGGCATCCGCCGAAAATCCGCAGGCAAGGGAAATGTTTGCTATGCTGGGTGGCCCGGCCGATCCTCACAAGATCCATACAGGGGAAGCTGAAAAGGCAAGACCATTTATTTCCGAGATGGCGTGGGCCGTCTTTTCCGCCTACCGTGCAATTCTCTCAGTCGCAATGATAAAAATGCAACTCCTAAAGAGCGGTCTCGACATGCCTGACATTGTAGACGAGGAGGGAGTCCGACGACTTATTATTACTGTGCTTCCACATCAAGCGGAATTTGTCAAAAATCATGATACGGGCGCCTATCATTACTTGCTCGACGAGTTGGAGTCTCTCCTTCTGCAAGAGTTGAGGAGGGTTCTGCATGGCGCTGAGTCTGATAGGGAAACGATCAAACAGGCAGGAGAAATTCTTCGAGAGTCAGAGAATGTTATGAGTTCACTTGCCGAATCTGCGGGGCAACAGACAAATCAGGGAGAAAGGCGAACAAGCGGATGAACTCTGATCCAAAAAGCTGGCGCTTTTTGTCCAAGTTATCCACCGCGTTATACGCCTTATAAATTCACGGGAAGTGCAAATGTACATAGTTATTGATAGCAATATATGGATTTCAGAGCTTGGCCTAAGTACAGCAAAAGGGCTGGCCGTGCAATTTTTCATAAAAAAACAGGAAGCAACAATAGCAATCCCAGAGGTAGTAAGGCGTGAAGTTGAACTAAATATTAAGAATTCTCTTTCAGTGCATTGTGAGAATATTAAGAAAAGCCACCGACAACTTCTCTCGATATTCGGAAAGCTCAAAGAAGTAGTCCTTCCGGACGAAAATCAAATTAACGTATGTGCCAAGGGGGTTTTCGAAAGGGTAAGTGCAAATAAAATTGACATTCCTTTCTCAATAGAAAGCGCAACACAATCCTTAGACAAGGTAATTCAAGGTCTTCCTCCGAGTGGCCCTAAAAACCAACAGTTCAAAGACGGTGTCATTTGGGCCGATTGCTTGGCTTTATTGGAGAACAGCAATGTAGTTTTGGTTACTGAGGACAAAACTTTTTTCCAAAACAAGCAATTCGAAAAAGGCTTGGCCGAAAACTTGCGGAAAGAGGCATATGAGCGACCCAATCAGCTCCAAATATTCAGCTCAATCACTGACTTATTGGAAAAAATCCAAGAGCCCGTTGACCTGGACGAAAGCACTTTAGCCGCTGAATTCTATAACGAAACTCAGGAGTCCATCAATCGCCTGCTCGAACAGAACGGGTTCGAAATAACAGGCGAAGCTACAGTAAAAGTAGCAGCATATGTTACCGAGAAGGTGGATCACCTTTTCATTGAATTCAATATCCTTTACCACTGTAATGACACTAGTGGGGGGGATCGAACACAGGCAATATTGACCTTGCAAGGGGAAGCCACATTCAATGCTGTCGACCGAAACTTTCTGAATTTTCGGAACCGAGGTGAATGCCTTGATTATATTGACGCAGACGGTGAGAAGCAGAGTAAAAACGTTGTCCTTATGGTAGGAAACATTGTAATTGGACACCGTGATGTAGAGCATATTGTGCGTCACAAAATTGCATAAAAACGTATAACCAATCATTCCAGCGGATCGCGTACAGCGCCCGCTGAATTCTACCGTTAGCCTTGAAAAGTATGAGAGTCGCACTTTGAGCCAGATCTACATTCCAACGTCAAGCGCAGAACAGTGGGCTCAGTTCCTTTCCGAGCCTGTGAAGCATTGGCGTACAGGCTACTCCGCTCGCACTCTCGCCTATTCATGGCAAGAAGCTGAAGGCTTTCCTTCTGAGGTCGGTTCTGTACTTGCGTCTGCCTTTCCTTCGGCAGAGCTTCTGCTTGCTTTCCCAGAGCACAAGGTTCCACTGCCTGGCGGTTCCCGCTCGTCACAAAACGACATCTGGGTTCTTGCCCGCTCTCAGGCCCAGCTCATTTCTATTGCCGTAGAGGGCAAGGTTTCGGAGCCATTCGGCCCCACGGTTCAGGAGTGGCAAACTGAGTCCAGTCCCGGCAAGACCGAGCGCCTTGCTTATCTACTTTCTCTGCTAGGTTTGTCCGCTGTTCCGGATGCCACGCGCTATCAGCTTCTTCACCGCACAGCTTCAGCCATCATCGAAGCGCATCGCTTCAATGCGGCCCATGCGGTCATGCTGGTTCATTCGTTCAGCCAGTCCAGCGAGTGGTTTCAGGACTACGCGGCGTTTGTATCGCTCATGGGTGGCACCGCCGCAAAAAATGGCATGGTTTCGGTGGGTTCACGTTCCGGTGTTTCGCTTCATCTGGCTTGGGTTCGCGGCAATGCGCTCTATCTGTCCAAGTAACGCGCTATCAAGGGCTAACTATCGCATGCAGCCGACAGACCTGCCTCGCTTCGCTCGGCAGGCCGCGGCTGATGCGTGGCGTTAGGTGAAAAAATAAGGAGGAGGGAATGACTTATACAATCGAGGGGAACTGGGCGAAAGGAATTGCCTTTGATCTCCATACCTTAAGCAGTGAATATCTTGGACAAGACGAAAACGGTCATGACCAATTCGACAACAAACGTAGTGAAATGGGTGAACTTGTTTATCAGTTGAAATACAAAAACGACACATCTGTTGTGCCTAAAATAATTGATCTTATCCAAAATATTGGGAATATTGATAAATTTGATGCTTTTGTTACCATACCTCCGACAAATAAAAACAGACCTCAACAGCCTGTAAACTTAATTGCATCCGAACTTGGAAAGAGAGTAAACATACCCGTCTACCTCGATGCACTCGAAAAAAATGGCGGGCACCAGTTGAAAGAAATTACAGACCCAGAACAAAGGGCAGAAGAACTTCAAAAAACCATGTTCTTCACCAAAAAACATGACCTAACCAATAAAAATATCCTACTCATTGACGACTTGTTTCGCTCAGGCTCAACTCTGCGAGTAGCAACTAAAATTCTGCTTGAAGAAGCAAAAGCGCAAAAAGTATCAGTATTGACCATGACAAAAACTAGGAGTAACCGGTGAAAAAAGTATTCATCTCTGGTTCAATTTCAATAAAAAAGCTACCCAATTGTGTAAAAGAAAGCATCAGCAAAATTGTAGCCCAAAACATGCAAATATTGGTTGGCGATGCAGACGGCATCGACACAATCGTCCAAAATTACTGTAAATCTCTAGGCCACTCGAAAGTTACCGTTTATTCAATATATTCCATGGCAAGGTACAAAGCCGAAGGCTTTGATTTTAAGTATATTGTACCTAGCACAAGTTCAAAAAAAGAAAGAGAACGCCAATCGGAAAAAGACGCCGCAATGACAGACGATAGCGATTTCAGCCTCATAATATGGGATGGGAAAAGCAAAGGAAGCTACAAAAATATACTTAGGGCATTGGATCAAGAAAAAAAAGCCAAAGTATACCTAGATTGGCGAGACTGTTTTTTAGAAAGCGAAAAAACAACAAAACTAGAAATTGAATATATTTACAGGGAAAATTGTGGTTACACAGCCTCCGAGGTGGTCGAATACCTTCAGAGCGAAGGAGAAGATTTTTTTCCACAAACGAGAGCACTGAATTCTTTTTTACTAGAAAACAAAATAATTACAAAAGAAAATAATATTTATAAACCACTATCAAATTACGATCACTTGTTCATCATTGAAATGTACCGAGGCAAAGAAAAGGGCATCAAATTTACAAATCAATTTATTAATTGGCTTGAAAAGAAAATAAAAGAAATTAAACCGCCAGAACAATCAAGTCTATTCTAAAATCACCTAAAAAACTAAGGAGGACGCAAGTCCAAACAAGCCGAGCGGGGTCGGGCCAAGCCAATTAGCTGAAATATAGAGTGATTTCTTTAGAAAATTACCATTTTGGACGGCCATATCGTTCTTTTTGTGTGCGAAAAGGCCGATATAGGAATTATCCATGGCCAGAGCCAAAAGACATTATCTACCCGGGCACATATGGCACATCACGCACCGGTGCCACAAAAGGGAGTTTTTGCTCAAGTTTTCAAAAGACAGGAACCGATGGCTCCAGTGGCTCTATCAGGCAAGAAAACGGTATGGTTTGAAGATTTTGAATTACATGGTCACTTCCAACCACATCCATTTGCTTGTGGCCGACGATGGCGGTCGTGATGTCATTCCTAAATCCATGCAGTTGGTCGCCGGTCGGACCGGCCAGGAGTTCAATCAAAGGAAGAACCGCAATGGAGCCTTTTGGGAAGACCGCTATCATGCAACTGCCATCGAAGACGGGGATCATTTTTTCCGCTGCTGTGCCTACATCGATTTGAACATGGTGCGTGCCGGTGTTGTTAATCATCCATCGCAATGGCTCCATTCCGGTTACAACGAGATCCAGAGGCCTCGAAGAAAAAATATCCTGATAGATTACGAAAAGTTCATGGAATTGCTGGGTACCGACAATTACGACCAGGCCAAACGAAATCATCTGGGATGGGCCGCTGAGTTTTTGGGGAGCGGCAACGGCTGGGATGACAAATGGACCAGAAGCATTGCTGTCGGCAGCAAAGAGTTTGTCGATAAGGTAAAGTCGAAGTTGGGCATATTGGCTAAAGGCAGAGATGTTATAGAAACAGATGGGGGCTATAAACTCAGGGAGCCTACCGAATCCTATTTGCCTCATTTTGAGGCTGAAAAAAGCGATATGGGGTCTGAAAACACCTATTTCTGGAAGATTACTGATTGAAGATCAATGACTTATCGTGGCCCGACCCCAAGGCCTTACAACTAATTTACAGATGGATAGCGTTCAACAGCCTTTACACGCTCCTAAATGCGTTGGATGGTGTTGAGCGTAGCGAGCGAGCTAGCGTTAAGGAGTTTGAGAAACGCTTTCGTACAGAAGTTGGCGTTCTTAGCGACGGGGCAAAACAGTTGGCGTCAACTGGGCTAAAGCTGAATCGCGGAAGATACTTCGACGTGAGTCTGAATCTTCAGCAATCTTTACAAAAGAATGAACCGGTGGTAACTCAGCGAGCGTTTGAATGCATCTATGCGGCAAGATGTTCGCTTTTCCATGGTTCTGAGCGTCCGGCAGTGCACGTCTCAAATCGCACCATGAGCGTTGCTGCTCAGTATCTGGATGTGTATCTGCGCAAGGCGATACGGGAGTTCATCGCCTTCTGCAAGACCAATAGCTAGGCTTCGACATGACAAACGCTAACCAGTGTTTGCAGTCGTCCTTCAAAATGCTGCGTATTTTTCGTCGGCTGAAATTACACGTTAGATTCAATAAGGAATGAAGAAATGGAAATGTTCCCAGCAGGACATCTAATTGTCGTCGACCATGGTCTATACGAACACGTAGGAATTTCAGATGGTAACGGCAAGGTATTCGAGAATTCGAATGCGAGAAAAGGTCGGGGGCTAGTTAGCTACGAAGAATTCTCCGCTGGAAAAGGTATTATTGATCTTGGAATTCTACCTGGTAGCCGTCCAGTTCCCGAAGTTCTAAAGCGGGCTCAAGAACTAATAATAAACAGAAAATCTTACCACCTGCTAACCAACAACTGTGAGCACTTTGTTCGGGAAGTGTGCGGCGTTGAAATTTCCAGCCCTCAAATCCAACAAGCAGTTTTTGCAATACTAAGTTCTACAATAGCACTTAAGGCTACTGATCCTAAAGTTAAAGGCGTCACCGCAGGAGCAGTCGTTGGTGCATTGTTTACAAAGTCAGATGAAGATGCGGTAAAGAACAGCCTCATCGGTGCGTCAATTGGTCTGCTCGTTTCTATGGCTTTGGGGTCATGAGTCTAAAAGGCATTCAACTTCGTTACGCGCCTTCGGCGCTTCACTGGACAGCCCGTTAATGCGGCGTTATGTTTCCTATGGATGTCACTGATTTTCAAAAATTGGTCCTAGAAAAGGCTTCGGCTACCCGAGGCTATGGGGGGCATGCTGCGGCATCATGCAGGCGTCATCTTGAGAGGGCATGGAAACTTCGGGAAGAGATGCCAGAGGTATCGACCTTCTTGGCGATTACAGCTGAAGAGGAGGCAGCAACGGCAATATTTCATGGCCTCCGAAAGCGACAGTACGAGTGGTCCAAAAAGTTGAAAAGCTGGGATCATAAATAGTCCGCAGTTCAAAAGCACATAAAGTGCTGAATTAACTACAAAAACAATTGAAAATATCGTACAATGTTTTGCAAGAAATCATCT
>Ga0182239_1000125_pt1 | contig 27278 bp, 29 predicted proteins | sample hydfrate6_PW_210_FD_132456 | JGI IMG/M metagenome (GOLD analysis project Ga0182239, IMG submission 132456) | Subsurface microbial communities from deep shales in Texas, USA - hydraulic fracturing test 6_PW_210 | ecosystem: Environmental > Aquatic > Deep subsurface > Shale gas/oil reservoir >... | reverse complement strand
TTTTTAAGATTCATTTTTTTCTATTCTCAACAAGCCTTTCATTATTTGATTATCTTTAAAGTAAAGTAAAACTTCTTCATCAGTTTTTATAATATATGAATTTTGAATTTCTTCTAATGTTAAATCATAAGTACTACCTTCTTCTGATACTGCAGTGAACTTAGGATTATCATTCCATCTCATACCTGCAGTAAGTAAAACGTCTTCTACAAGTAAACCTTCCATTTCTTTTATATTTTTAGTTCTAACAACTTCCTTCATTTTTTCTGGAAATACTACAGCATCCTTTGTAGTTGAAAAATGGGTCATATGTTTTACATTCATTCCTAATCTAAAATTTGAAGCGATGTTCATTGGTGCATTTTCTCCTTCAGATTTAATGAAGTATCTTTGTCTCACTAAAGAAATTGTTTCATTTTTCATTAAACCGTCAGTTGCAGCCATGGTAAAAAACCCTTTTTTATCTACTGTCTCAAATTTTGCTAAAATCTTTCCTACTTCTATGGATTTATCTTTACTTCCGTAATATTCGTAGTAGTAAGGTTCGATATCTTTAGTTAATGGATCGAACATGTGGACTTTTTCTATATCCTTTGGTGTTATTTCATCGTAAAGATCTATCACGGAAACCATTTTTACCCAGTAGGGACCTAATTGATTTGGCATAGCAACTCTTACGGGTTTTTCCTTTTCATCAATAGGTTCTCCGTTTACTTCCCAAGAAAGTATAACTTCATCTACTTCAAGCATTTCCTTATCTACCATGGTATAGTAGCCATCTCTACCAGTGATACCAATGCCGGCATATTCTCCTAAACCTATACCTTCTTCTTCAAGTAAACTTCTTAAAGTTGGTCCTTTTACCTTCATTTCAGTTTCCGTTCCAGTTGTATTGACTAGTGTTACTGTTCTTTCTACCTGAGGGTAGTCTTTTATTTCTTCTACATCTATTCTTAAACTTCCCTCTTCATAGTTTATGGCAAAACTGTTATCATCCTTTTGCCAAATTTCTTGAGGAATTACATCCGGAACGCTGGTCATTTCTATTCCATTATTTAGGTAATTATAGGTTCCAAGGGACGCATTTACTGCATTTACAACGGCTTTTGAACTTATAGTAGCTCCGGTTACTTGAATAATATCTTCTGGATTTTCTTTATCTAGTACGACTAGATTTAAAAATTTATTTCCTTTAATATTTAAGAATCTTTCTAAAAACCAGTTTGACTCTATATGTTCAGCATAATCTAAAGTTTCTTCATGCTGAAGAATTTTAACTTTCTTGATTTCCCCACTACTGTCTAAAGCTGTAAAAACATCTACCGGGCCGTTATATCCAACACAGGTAGATATAAATGCCTTTACTTCCCCATCTATTTCATATGCTCTTAAAACACCTGGAAAATTCAAAGAGATGAACATATCTTCACTTATATCGTCAACTAGATTAACTTCTACTGCTTCAGGATAGTATTCTTTTACCATTTGTTGTTCTTCTGAAGAAGAATCATTGACAGTAAAAAGCACTGTAACTAAAACTAATGTAAAAACAATAAAGGCTATGTAATATTTTTTATTTTTCATAATTAACCTACTCCACAATTATTTTGTCGATATCCCTAACCCACTGGGGTTTATTTACATCTCCTGGCTCTTTTTGGCCTATTACAAGCTTATAAGGAGGTCCATCTTCAGGGTTGTATTCTTCTCCATTTTCTTTCCAAGCTATAATTACAGGAAGTTTTAGATCCTGATTTGTTTCATCTATATAGTCATTTCTTTTTATTTGTTCCACTGTAAATTCCATACTATATCCATCTACAGCCACTACTTGTATTCCTGTAGCTTCCTCTGAGATAAGTGCTTTCTCTTTCAAAAGATCCCACAATTTTACTCCTGTAAAATCTGTATATTCTGTGGTACCAAAACTATTTAGAGAATAGAATGTACCTGAATAAACATAGTCTTCCATAGCTTTTAAATCTTCTAAGCTTAAAGACAAAGAATTTTCTACATTACCTTCTATTTTCAAAAGGTTGATTTCTTCTTGATTATTTTCTTCATTTTCAGATGAAACTTCTTCGGTGGTTGTATCATCAGAAGATGAATCTTCACTTTCGGAATCTTCTTCGGTTACTTCTTCTCTAGTTTCATCCTGATTTTCATTTTCATCATTTGCTTCTTCTGAATTGTCAGATTCTTCTAATTCTTTATTTTCTTCGGTCTTGTCTTTTTCTGCATCTGTTTTCTCATTTTCAGATTCTTCTAATTCTTTATTGTCTTTTTCAGATTCTTCTTGTTTATCATCTTCACTCAATTCACTACCTTCTTCATCTTCTTGGTCTGAAGAGGTGTCTTCTTCCTGATTTTCAGGAGCATTTACCTCCGGTTCGGGAGAACATCCTGTTATGGATAGGGAGAAAACAATTATTAAAATTAATAAAATACTAAACATTTTATAACTTTTCATGTAAAGTTACCTCCTAAGGAGGGCTAAGCCCTCCTGTAATTAATTACTCAAAAATCTTAACAGCATCACTGCAGATTGAGCTCTTGTTGCTTCGGAACTTCCTTTAAAGCTATTGTCTGGAAATCCTTTTAGTAAACCAGATTTTACAGTTTTAGCTACATATGGTCTTGCCCAAGGGGATACTTGGTCTTTAAATTCTGATAATATTTCTTCAACCTCTTCTTCCGATAATTTAAGGTCTATAATACTTGATAATAGAGAGGATATTTCTTCTCTGGTGATAGGGTTTTGAGGCTTGAAAGTACCGTCATCATATCCCTTAATAATTCCTTGTGATACTGCTGATGAAATATAAGGTGCAAACCAGTCATCAGAAGACACATCATTAAAGTCAGTTTCATCGGGATTAGTTTCTAAACCTAATACTCTAACCATTAAGGCTACAAATTCTCCCCTTGTTATAGAGTCATCGGGTCTAAATTGACCGTTGCTTCCTTTTATGTATCCTAATGTTATCATTTTTTCAACTTCATTTTCCGACCAGTGGGATTTTACATCTTGGAAGGTAGACCTATTTGCTTGAACAGCTCCTCCACCGTTAGTACCTATCATAAGGTTGTCTTCAGACCAATCTATAAAGTATGCATTGTTCCACTGGTTAGTATTAAATACTGTGCTTCCGTTGTATTTTTCCGTAATATTTCCTATGCCTTCTGATTTTACTACTCCACTCCTTAAAGTTCCTATATAGAAAACATCTTTATCTTTTTTATCTGTTACGAGAAGTCTAATATCGTCATCTTCACTAATATCCGGATATAAATCTTCTGCTTTATATACTGTTATCTCATCATTTTTAATATAGTCGATTTCTCCATGGCCGAAGCCTGGAGCATTTCCTGACCTTACTATCCAAACTCCACCATCAGAATCCATAGATATGCTCCTCACCCAGTTCAAATTGAAGTTAGTTTCGTCAAAACCTTCGTAGGTATCTATTGAACCATCTGAGTGTAAATGCTGATAACCACCTATATAAGAGGAGGTACCATCATTATTTTTAACTATATCAGGATAATATCCAAGCCAGACTCCACCTTCACCATCGGGTTCCAAAGCATCTACAGAGTAAGGTAATAGACCTTCAGCTTCAGTATATAGAGTCCAATTATCTTCAGAGTCAATATATACAGCACCGTTTTTAGCTCCTATCCAAAGACCACCTTTACCATCTAATTCAAGTTCCTGTACGAAGCAGGAAGGTAGTAGGGAATTATCAGTAGTATACTGAGACCATTCATTTCCATCTTTGACTAAAATACCTTTTGGCTCTGTAGGACTTCCCAAGGTCATCCAGAGTTCACCATTTTCTCTTTGAACTATAGCATATGAGGTGTCTACACTTACCTTTTCTCCCGATAATAAAGTTACCTCTTTTATGTGCGTCCATTTACCTTCAGGACTTCTTACAGAGATGCCACCCTTGTTTGTTCCTATCCAAAGGTTTCCTTCCTTATCATATTCCATGGCCCTAACACTTGCTTCAGTCATTTCTTTTCCAGTACTGTTTTTAAAATCAAGCCAAATTTTTCCTGATTTTTCTTCAGATTGTTCTCCTCCTGGTGATGGTAGTTCTGGTAGATCTAGTTCCACCACATCTTCTATTTTTGGTTCTTCATATTCTCCTGTTCCTACAACTATGCAATCTACCCATTTTACCCACATGGATTTGCTTTCTTCGACCATAAGTCTTAAAGGACCGTAGGCATTATTGTTTGCATATCCTATGCTGCTTTCATTAGGAACTAAGGGATATCCTTCTCTTGCATAGGCAAGAATTATAGGTTTAGTTTCACCTTTAGAATTTACAACACCCTTAGATACCTGGTCGAAGCTTCTTAGTATTTGGTTATAATTAGCACCGGCAAAAATCCTTATACTAGGAACATCTACTTCTTCTTTTAATTCTACAACTTCAGAAATCAATTCCCATAATAGGATACCTTCATATTCATTTATGCCGTCCCCCGTATAAATATCTCTTACAGAATGATCAAGCATGGATTCTATTTGTCTTAATGTAAAGGTCATAGGTTCTTTAACCTGAGATCCCGTTACTCTTAATACCGGTTGGTCTAGATATTCTTTATATACCCCTTGGTTGTGGTTCCATGTATTACTTTCATCTACTATTTGAGAAGTGTTTTCACCTTCTCCACCTTCTTCTGATTCTCCAGTGTATACTGACTCACCACCACCGATTATTATTTCTTTTAGAAATTGCACCTGGTTTGAACCGTTTGTATCATTGTAGTTTGTCTTACCAAAGATTACCCGTAAAGGTCCTCCGTCGTTGCCTAGACCAGGATTGAAACCTTCATCAGTAGGTCTTATTACATAAGGATAACCGTTGAAACCGTAAGCTACTAAAGGAGGCATGTTGGTGTGCAATGGTTCCACATTTTTACCGTCGAAATTACCATCACCTAAATCTTCCGGATCTTTTTCGTAGTAACCGTATAGGGAACTATCTTTAATTTCTCCTACAGTAAGTGGCTGAAAATTATAATTATCAGCGGCTATGAATTGTATACTGGTATCTTCATCTATATCTGGGTCTAATCCTGCTTCTAATAGTAGATCCCAAAGAGTAACACCTTTGTAGGTATTGTAGTACCAAAAATATTCGCTGTTAGATAAACTGTATTCATCCTCATACTTTATATCCTCAAAAGATTCAATATCTTCTACAGTATATCTTACCTCTCCATCAAATTTGTCACCGTGAATAATGATTTCATAGTCTGTATATTTAGGATCATCATAAGGTGGGTATGTGTGCTCATATATATTCTTTGCATCCTTTTCTTCAACATACATGTATGCAACATTTGAGAATTCTACTGGTTTATATTCAGTCTGTTGATAAACCAGCTTAAAACACCCATTATCGTTGTATTTTTCTGGCCGATATCCTACATCTGAATCTAAGTATACCAGAGGCACTTCGTTTATGCCGTAGGCTACCTTATAATTTTCAACTTCTTCAAAAGGTACCTCTAAGATTTTTTGTCTGGACTTATCCCTAAAAATTACATTTCCTGGAGTAGTATTAATATCTACATAATTGTCTATTAAGTATCTAGCATTTACACCTTCATAGGAATTCTCTAATACTTCACCATCCATATTTTCATAATAAGTATCTACACTTTGTCCGTCTATATCTTCTTCTATCTGTCTTAAGGATATAGCTCTGTATCCTTCTAAAGCCGGACCTTCTATGGTGAAGGTTGCTCCAGAAATTGCATCAACATTGTAGGGAGCTCCATCATAACTTATGTGTTTATAAGGTGAATCTGTACCTGCTTCTTCTCCCTGTATCTCATCACCTATCACTATTTTTACAACTTCCTTACCCCATTTAGAAAGATTCATATCATCTATATCTTTTTGACCGAAAACCAGCTTTGGAAAATCTGTATCTAAGTCATCTTCACTTATAGCTTGGTCTTCCCAGTTAATAGGGGGATTAAAACTATCTTTTGGATAGTCTGCCAGGACTAGCGAGTATTTCGCCAGTATAGGTTTTGATGATACCATACTAGTTTCTGTAAAGTCCCTGAAAAAATATAGGTTTTTCAATTCTTCAACAGTTTTTGTGAATTCAAAACCGTCTGAACATATAAAAAGCATCTCGTAGTCTTGATCGGTTTTTAAATTATCTTCACCTATTAGTTCAAATAGGTCGTAGCCCTTTGTTTTGATAATTTTATGAAAATTCAAACTGTTGTTGGCTGAATATGTTCTTTCAACCATTGTGTATTTATCCCAGTCATCGGAAGTTACAGAGACTTCTTCATTTATTCCTGTTCCAGTTATCAAAAGTTCTACTTCAGCACCTTCAGCGTAATTCGGAAAAAATATAAACTGGGATATTAAAAGAGCTAAGGTTAAAACAAAAGTAAAAGCTTTAGTACTTTTTTTACTTATAATAAAACTCATAAAATACCTCCTGTAAAACATAATGAGCGAAAGCATATGCCGTCGCTCTTTAGAGTTTTCAAATTAAATATTATTCTTGAAATAAGGTTTTATAAACAACAACAGCAGCCTGTGCCCTGTCTACTCCTAAAGTAGGCTCAAAGTTTTCTACAGCAAAATCTTCGAAAATTCCTTCAGCTTCAAGCCAAGCAACTTCATTTGCAGCCCAGTCAGGCACTGAATCTTTATCTAGGTAATCAGACTTTTCCATTACAAATTTATCAAGTTTTTCTTGAGATACTACTTCAGCAGTTACGGCTCCTCTTCCTACTACAGTAGCTATTTCCTGTCTGGTTATAACATTATCAGGGCCAAAAGTCCCGTCAGGATATCCTTCAAAAATACCTGCATCTACTGCAGCCTGTACATAATCAGCTTCCCAGTCTTCGGCAGACACATCACTAAATCCACCTTGATATGATGTAGGTTCGTATCCTAATGAAAGAACCATTATCTTTGCAAATTCTGCTCTAGTGAAGGATTTTTCAGGTGCATATTTGTCATTTCCTACACCATTTACTATACCATTATTAGCTAAAGCATTTATAGCTTCTGATGCGTAAGTGAATTCTTCTGTAATATCTATGAATTCAACAGGCACTACTTCCTCTCCTTCTTCAACAGCTGTTAATTCTATAGATTCAATCATTTTATGAATAGTATTTCTTTCTCCCTCTTCCATCACCTTTCTATAAACTGTGATTTCGTCGTTATCAGGATTATCATCTCCATCTATAGGTTCTCCATCTACCTCATAAGCTAATACGTACTGATGGTCGGTGCTTAATACATCACTTATAGGTTGCGGATCTATTTGGTAACCATCGGAAGCTGTAAAAGTAACCTCAAGATCATCACCTGCTGTTATTCCCGCATTTTCTAGAATATATGCTAGACTTACTCCTTTAACCATAGCTGATTTTTCTTCTACTTTTGTATTATATATGTACCCTTCGTCTATTTGGGCTTCTGCAGGCATAGCCATAAGATCTTCTAAAGTATACTCTAAAGCTGATTCAAGACCTTCACCAGAAATTGTAACTACAGCAGGCGCTATTGAACCACTTACATTTATATCTACAATCATCTTATAAACAGTACCGAATTCTCCCTCTTCTTTCACCTTTCTATAAACGGTGATTTCATTGTTATCAGGATTATCATCTCCGTCTATAGGTTCTCCATCCACTTCGTAAGCTAAAACATATTGAAGTTCTTCATCCATAACATCTGTTAATGGTTGAGGGTCTATAGGCCAGTTGTCAGAAGCTGTAAAAGTAACTTCTGCTTCACCTTCCACTACTCCTGCTTCCGTAAGCACATATGCTAAGCTTACACCCTTTACCATTACGGACTTCTGTCCGCCCTTACTATTATAGATATACTCTTCATCAATTTGAGCTTCTGCCGGCATAGCTTTAAGTTCATCTAAGGTAAGACTTAATTCCGTCTCAATACCTTCCCCTGTAATTGTAACTACGGGGTCTGAATCTTCTGCAAATATCACAACCTGTGATAAAATTAAAATTATTGCTAGTGAAATAGTTAATACCTTTGTTCTTTTTAACATACTTTCCCTCCATGTTTAAATTTTTTATGAATAGATTTTTTGTATAAAAATAACAACATCCCCAATGGAATGCTGTCTTCTGAGTTCTCCTTTCCACTGGGAGGCTAAAACGTTTCCAATTTAACCCTATCGGCAGTAAAACCATAATTAAAATCTTAGGTTTTAAAGCTCGGAGATGTATTTATTTGTTAATTATTATTTTAACACTTTGAAACATCTATGTAAAGATTATATTAAATTTAAATTTAATAATAAAAATATATAATCTTTATTTATTTATTCAATATAATAAATTTACTTTTATAATATTTTAGGGTTGAAAATTAAATATTTAGGTCTTATTATATAAGAAAATGAGAGAGTTCTTAGTAACAGTAAAGAAATTAGGTGGTTTATAATGGATATTGTAAAAAGATTCAAGTCTAAAAAGAATAATGTTTACTTAGTAAAAAATAACGGAGATTTTAAAGTACTAAAAAAATATAGTGATATTAATAATTTTGAAAAAGAAAAATCTTTTTACGAAATACTAAAATTAGAAAAAATTAGAATACCTAATGTTATTAAAGAAAATATCGAAGAAAAAAGCATGTTATTTGAATATATTGGTTATAAAACAGCCGTTGAAATGATAGAAAATTTTGAATTAGAATCTAATGAAGATGACTGTGTAAAGTTAATCCTTAAGATTTATGGATGGTTGAAAGATTTTCATGCGGTTCCCTATATAAAAGAAAACAAATTATGTTTTTTTGATTTAAGTTTGAGACATTTTATTATATACAGAGATGAAATATATGGGATAGATTTTGAATCTATAACAGAAGGTAGTCTCTCTTTAGATGTAGGGAGAATGCTAGCAATGTATTTATACTACGATAAAATAAAGTCTGATTTCAAGTTGAAAGTATTGGAAAAGGTGAAAGAACAAATACTTGCTGAAGAGCTTATAAGACCTGAAGATCTATATTACAGTTTAAGAAGAGAAGAAGAAATGATAAAAATAAGAAGAGATATTCATTAAAATATCTCTTCTTATTTTCTATGAAATATTTAGAGAAACACTTCCTATCCTGTCGAATTTCACCTGGATATAATCTCCACTAGAGATTCCCATAAGAGGAGTTAAAGATCCAGAAAGTATTACTTCTCCTTTTTTTAAAGGTTGTCCTAATTCAATCATTTTATTAGCTAGCCAAACCACTGAATTAATTGGATTACCCATTACTTCAGCACCAGCTGCAGTAAATTCCAATTTACCGTTTTTATATGAAGTCATGCCTAATAGTGATAAGTCAATGTCATCTATTTTCGTCATTTTATCACCAACTACTATTCTAGCATAAGAAGCGCTGTCAGCGACGGTATCAAATATTTTTATTTTCCAGTCATTAAATCTAGTATCTACAACTTCAAGAGCAGGCATAATACCTTCTGTAGCAGAAATTACATTCCAAGGTGTAACTACAGGGCCTAAAAGATCTTCTTTAAGTATAAATACTATTTCAGCTTCTATTTTAGGTTGGTTTAATTTACTTATGTCTAGTTCCTGGTTGTTTTTTAGGAGTCCTTTGTCTGTTAGTATTCCATAATCTGGTTCATATACACCGAACTGGTTTTGTATTCCTTTGCTGGTAAGACCTATCTTTTTACCGATTATTTTTTCTCCTCTAGTGGTTTTTAACCTAACTACTTCTTCTTGAATTTTATAGGAGTCAAAAATAGTAATATCCTTATATTTTTTACTTAATTTTACAACAGGTATGCCAGTGTCTTCTGCTTTTAATAAATTTTTTGATATTTCTTGGATTAAATTATTATCAAACATTTACATCTCCTTTATTTTCTTAGTTTTTTTAAAGTTTTTTTATAGGAATTAATTAAAAATGATGCATCCATACTTAAAGCTATGCCATCATACCCATCTTGGATTAATTCTGCAGCTCCTTCTTCTGTACCGGTGTAAATAAAGCATGGTTTTTGGGCTTTATTACAAGCATTTTGAATTTTATTCAAAGAATCTTTAAAATTTTGTGAATTAAAATCAGCAGGAGCACCTAAGGCTGTGGATAAGTCATAGGGACCGATAAAAATACCGTCTATTCCATCTAAAGCAAGTATTTCCTCTATATTTTCTAAACAACCTAAAGTTTCACATTGAGGTATAAGCATAGTTTCTTCATTGCTTACCTTAAAGTATTCATCGATATTACCGGCTAGGCTTTCGTAACCAAAGCCGGAAGTTCTTCCTAAAAATACTCCTCTTTTCCCAACAGGATGATATTTTCCCCATTCCACAAGTTTTTTTGCTTCATCTACTGTTTCCAAGTTTGGTATTATAAGGCCCTTAGCTCCTAAATCTAGGTTTTTTAATATCGAGGGTCTAGTTATATCCTTAACTCTCACAAAAGGTGTCAGACTTGATAATTCAGCTGTACGGACGTATTCAAGAGTGCTTTCTGTATTAAAAGGACCGTGTTCACAGTCTATTATCATGAAGTCGATTCCAGACATAGCTAAAGCTTCTACTGTTTGACAGCTTCCAAGTTCAAAAAAAGTTCCTATAACTGTTTCTTTATTCTTTAGTTTTTCTTTAACATAGTTTTTCATATTAATTATCCTCCTAAAATATTTAATGAATTAGTTTATCTTTATATGCTTTAATAAATAATTCCGTAACTCTTGAATAACTTAATATACCTTCAGGTTGGTTACTTGCTTTTAAAAATTTATCATTAAGATTATTGTGAGCCTGGTTAACTTTTTCTACAATATGCTGATCCCAAAAATTAACTCTCTTTTTAATATCTTCTAATACTTCAGTTGATCTCAGGTTGGATATTTCTCTATATAATTGAGGGTCGCTTTTATAAAGAGAATTACCTACATATGACATCATTGCCTGATAAGCTGAATACTTCACAAAAATATCATCATGATAATGACAGGCTAGAAATCCTATAAAATTTGCATCATCTTCAGCAGAAAAACCTTTTTGATGAGCTATTTCGTGGCTTGCTATAAAAGGTTTAGAGAAGCTTGGTACCATATAGTTAATATTTGCTTCAGAAAAAAAAGGAAGGTATATTCCGGTATAACCGCTAGATGAAAAAAAACCTGAGATGATTAATGGTTTTACTGAAACTTTACCGGAATCAATAAAAGGATATTTTTTGCTAGCATTTTCATAACCCTTATAAATAGATTTAAGTACAACTTCATCATTTTTTTCTTCTAAACCATACTTAATTAATAAATCTTTTAACCTATTTGTTTCCAATACTAAAAATTCATAGGATTTAGATAGATCTTCTAATACTATATCTGAATCATTTAAGTCAAATATATATTCTATACTTTCCCTATAATTATTTAATCCCCAGGCTATCTGATAGTAGCTTAGGTTAAAAAGAAGTATAAATATAATTAGAAGAGTCAAGAAAATTGAATTATTAACCTTTCTGTAAGCTAAATTTTTAAAAGATAAAATTAAAAGAAATATTAATACTAAAATTTGAAAAGCAATTAAAACTTCACCTAAGGAAAAAGAAAAATCACCGCTCAACAAAGAAAGAGGTCTATTTATAATTAGATAAAAATTCCTGGAATAGTATTTTTCGATAAAAAGAGGGAATTTTTTAGCTAATTGAACCAATATGATATTGAAAAATATTAAGGTAAGGTTAGTATAAATTAGTATTTTTATCTTTTTTAAATTAGCTTGAAACATTCAATCACCTTTTAATCATGTATACATGTATTTTAACATCAATAGTTACTTTTAACTAGAATAATATTTAAATTTTTTAACATATGATATAATATTTACAAAAATACAGGAGGTTTAAAATGAAACGATGCGAATGGGTTGGAGATGACCCTTTATATATTAAATATCACGACGAAGAATGGGGTAAAGAAAATCATGATGATAGAGTACATTTTGAGTTTTTAGTTTTAGAATCAGCTCAAGCCGGACTGAGCTGGATCACGGTGCTTAGAAAAAGAGAAAACTACAGAAAACATTATGAAAATTTTCACCCGGAGAAAGTAGCAAATTTCGACGAAAAAAAGATAGAAGAAATGCTTAAAGATTCAGGGATAATTAGAAATAAAAGAAAGGTTGAAGCCTCTGTTAATAATGCAAAGAGATTTTTAGAAGTTCAAAAAGAATTTGGATCTTTTGACAAATATATATGGTCTTTTGTAGATAATGAACAGGTAGTGAACAACTGGAGTACCATTAAAGAAATTCCAGCTAAAACAGAACTTTCTGACAAGATTAGTAAAGACCTAAAGAAACGAGGGTTTAAATTTATAGGGTCTACTATAATCTATTCTCACCTTCAAGCTGTTGGAATTGTAAACGACCATATAAACTATTGTGATTTTAAGTAAATTATTTCCAAGTCTATATGCGGAATTAATATTAAATAAGGTGTCTATATTATCCAGGGGATTACTATCTAAAACTAGGAAGTCAGTAAATTTATCCTTTTCTATAGAATCTATTCTTGCTTTTATTGCATTTTTTATTCCTGTAGTTCCTTGAGCATGGGTAGCAGTTTTCTTTCCTGCCTTGTGGGCTTCTTCTATAGCAGAAGCCATTTTTTCAATAGTAAATTGAGGACTTCCAGGTTCTACTCCTTCTATCATCATAAAGGAATTTTTAACAGGTTTCTTTTCCAGTACTGTCAATTAAGTTAAATCCTTTGTAAACTACTGTTGTACTCATACAAACCCTCCAAAATTAATATTTCTTAAATTATAACAAAAGTTTACATAAAGTGAATTTATCTAATAATGAAAATAATACTCATTATTTAACTAAATAAAGTATAAAAATTTAATTACGTGGTAAATATATAGTAAAGATACTATATAAATCCATATTGATACTGTAAAGTAGCATATGAAAAACATAGCAAAAAAATAGGCACTAAAGAACCTAGGAAATTGCAAAATATTTTTTCAATCTAGCTTTCGCCACCCTTGAGAGCATTACAAAACAATGCTATTAAGAAAATACCGACGGCGAAAAAACTCAAGAACAGATAAGATTCACCGTCTGTTTTGAGCATTGTAGCATTGTTTTTAAATGCTTTAAAGGGCAAGCCCCTAAAGGGGTGGCTAAATAACCTGTGGCTCTAAACCCAAGAACTAAAATTATCAACAACCTTGGGAATGAACATCATCTAAAATAATCTTTTGACCAAGATAAATTAATAATTGCCATTTACCAGGCATGTTATCAGCATTTTTAAGCATATCAACCTCATTTAAAGGACGTTTTCTTTTATGAAGTTCATGAGGTCTGAGAAAATTGTAATAAGCAACCCAGAGGCTAACACCATAATAAGCCCCATCATCAGAACCATAGCCACAAGTAACTCTGTAAGTAGATTTAAAAGTACGGTTAAGACGTTCAATCTTTTGTTTAAAAGAACGGTACTGTTTAGACACAGGATCATCATTAGTAAGGCCGATAACCTGAGTAATAATTACATCCCAATTTTTCTCAATCTTAAATTGTTGAGCAGCTAAAGGATAAGCACTGTAACCATCGGCAATAAACTTTAAAGCTTTGCCCGGAAACACCTTAAACTTTTCAAAAGCCATACGCATAGTAAGAATACATGGGCCAACGGAACGAGTTTTAGAAACTTGATAACCAATAATTGAGCGAGAAACCGTATCCATGATAAGCCAAAGAAAGCCTTTTAAACCTTTAATTTTAACATAAGTTTCATCAGCAGCAAGGTTATTAGAAACATTGTAGTCATAAGAATCAACAAAAGGTTTAATTAAAACAGCAGCAGTTCTTGCATAAGAAGCAACCATAGTATGGGAAACATTAATATTATGAATATCCTTCATAGCTTGAGAAGTTTTACGAAGAGATAAGCCAAGATTAACATGATAAGTTAAGCAAAGACCCATAATATGAGCATTATTCTTTCTGAATTTAAAACTTGTAACCCAGGAAGGAAGCTGATTTAAATTCATAGAAAAAAAATCTACCATAAATTCACGGTAAACATAGTGGAGCTTGTATTTATACCTTAACTTAGGATTTAAATCCTTGGGTAAAGCTCGTAAATTAGCTAAATAATAAGAACACTTTTTATTGACACATGTATGTACTCTAAAGTGCTTTCGATCCCTCTTTGGGCTAAGTACACGGCCGCAATAAGGGCAAACAAGAACAAGTGGTGAGGTAACCCTTTCACCTGTAATAAAGGTTTGAGAACATACCTTACACTGAAATTGACCCTTACCACCGTTATTATCATAAATATATAAATGAGGGGCACCGCATAAAGGACAAACTGTATCTTCTGGTATAGTTTTACCATTTCGACGCTTAACAGGTTTAACAGGCTTACCATACTTAAACAGATAATATTCAAGCAAAAATTTGTAATCCTGCTTAACAAACTTTTTGATAATGGGAACCTTGTCTACCTTAAACTTTTGATATTTCGGGCTATTAGAATCTTCAAAAGCCAATTGATTAATAGGAATATTTTTTGCGATAAATAAAGTTAACTGATAAATTTGTTTAATTAGATATTGATTATATAGTAGTAAATAAGTTATAATTTGAGACATAACAATGACCAACCTTTCTATGTGATTTTGTGTCTGATAACTCAAATTATAACAGAAAATGGGGGGTCATTGTTATTTTTATTAAAAAATAGTTTGAAACCTTTAAAAATAAAGGTTTATAAATAAAAAGATAGTGTCATACTTGACACTACGTCCATATTAAAGAGGTGGGAAAGATGAAAAAAATTCTAATACCTGTAGAGAATCAACAAAGAATTGATGAACCTTTAGAAATAGCTGTGGAAATAGCGAAAAAATTTGGTAGTACTATCACTATTCTTCATGCTGTAGATTTTCATAAAATACCTAACGAAGCAAAATACGGAGCTTATATAGAAAAAATTTATGAAACTGCAAATAAAAATAACTTCATGGATAAAGTAGTTAAGCTATACAAAAATGAAGGTATAGAAACTAACTTTAAGGTTATTGAAGGTGATGCGGCTTCTGAAATAATTGATGAAGCTGAAAAAGGTGAATACGACTTAGTAATAATGGAAACTCACAGCATGAAGGAAAATAAAAGATTTCTACTTGGCAGTGTAACTAATAAAGTAGTACACCATATTAAGGTTCCTATTTTAGTTGTGAAATAAGTTACTCCTACAATCTATGTTATTCAAGTTAGTCTCCGACTTTTGTTGGGGACTTATTTTTGGATGATTATTATATAATTATCACATGATGTGTTATAATAAAAGAAAAAAACAGGTGATTGCTTTGGATAACAAAAAAGAAATAATTGAAAATCTTAAACTATTTATTAAATCAACTTTTGATTTTAAAGAAAACTCAATGTATCACATAAAAAAAGAAGCCTATGATGAAATGGACAACTTTATGCTTTTATGTTTTGGTGATCTGTTAGGGATACCGGTACCAACATCCTACTATATGCTTGAAATTCTTCCCTACTTAGCAGAAGACTTAGAAGGATGGGAGAGAAGAATTATGGCTAGGAAAAGTGTTTACGGAGATAGATGGGGAGATTTTTGCTGTTAGGAGGTCAATATGAATAAACTGGTATTTTTTGGTGGAAAAGGTGGAGTAGGTAAAACTACATCATCATCGGCTTATGCTTTTTACTGTGCTGAAAAAGGCGAAAAAACTTTGCTGGTATCTACGGATCCAGCTCATTCTCTTTGCGATATATTTGAAAGAAAGATAGGCTCGAAAATTACTAAGATAAAAGAGAATTTATTTTCTCTAGAAATAGATCCTGAAGAAGAAAGTCAGGAATATATTAGAAATATTAAGAAAAACATGAAGGATATAGTAAGTCCTGTAATAGTTAAGGAAATTGAAAGACAGCTAGATGCTGCTGCAGTATCACCTGGCTCAGATGAGTCAGCGGTTTTTGATAAGCTTATGGAAATAATAATAGATTATCAAAAGGACTACGATAGGATAGTAATAGATACAGCACCTACGGGACACACATTGCGACTTTTGTCTTTACCTGAACTTCTAGGTGGATGGATGGATAGACTTATTGAAAAAAGAATGAAAGCCATAGAGCTTTATGAAATGGCTACTAGAGAAGACAAGAAAATAAAAAATGTAATAGAAAAAGATCCTGTACTATCAAAATTAAATGAGAGAAAAAGAAAGATGGAACAGGCCAGAGAAATACTTACAGATGGGGAACTTGTATCCTTTGTTTTTGTTTTAAATCCTGAAAAATTACCAATTGAAGAAACTAAAAAAGCTGTAAATACCTTAGAGAAATATAATATACATGTAAATGATTTAATTATTAATAGAATTCTTCCTGAAAATATAGAAGGCAAATTTTGGGAGAATAGGAAAAAATTGGAAGAGAAATATTTGAAGGAAATAGTAGAGAGTTTCTCAAACAAAAATCTTATAAAGATACCTTTGATAGATGAAGATGTAAAAGTTGATAATTTAAAATTTGTAAGTAAATATTTCGAGTAAAAATCTGTTAAGAGTAAGGAGCTTTTATGGGAAAAAACCTGCAAGTATATTTAACGACATAATTGGTCCTGTAATGAAAGGACCATCTAGTTCTCATACTGCAGCTTCTACAGCGGGATCCTGTGGAGGACTTCCTGGTACTATAATTGGAGCTAGTGAAGTCATGGATTTATCCTTATATGATATTACTAAAGGAATGCTTGCAGCTGGTATGATAGGGCTATTTATCGCTCAAAGTGCTACTTTTGCTGCTGAAGTTGGAGGTTGTCAGGTAGAATGTGGAGCTGGTTCCTCAATGGCGGCAGCCGGGCTCGTGCAGCTTATGGATGGAAGTGCCCTGTCTTGGCAAAAATGTAATGGCAGGAGTTAATGCAATAGCATGTGCTAATATGGCTTTAGCCGGATTTGATAAGGTTATACCTCTTGATGAAACCATAGATTCTATGTACAAGGTAGGTCAGATGCTTCCATCAGATCTCAGATGTACCGGTAAGGGAGGATTATCTGTTACACCTACTGGTATAAAGATATTTGAAAAATTGAATTAAAAATTTAAAGAGGAGAATTAATGATGGAAGTCAACTTATACTGCACAGGATGCAACCATAAAGAAAACATAAATAAAAATATAAGTAGGTGCCCTAAATGTGGAGAACCTATGGAAGTGGAACTAAAAACAAAAGGTAAAATCAAGTATTCTAAAAATATAGGACAAAATTTGCTTGAGAAATACCAAAATTTTTTTCCATATTTAGATATAAAAAAAGAAGACACATTGGGAGAGGGATTTACTCCTTTAGTAAAACTAGATAATCTTGAAAAAAAGCTAGATATAAAAAATTTATATCTAAAAAACGAAAGTCAAAATCCAACATGGTCCTTTAAGGATAGGGGAACTTTACTTGGTATACTTCATGCAAAAAGTTTAGGTTACAAGAAAGTCGGAACAGTTTCTACTGGGAATATGGCACCATCCGTAGCAGCTTATGCATCAAAATTTAATATGAAAAGCTATGTCTTTGTTAAAGATAATATAGCTGAAGAAAAACTCAATCCAATCCTTATATATAATCCTAACCTATACAAAGTAAAGGGAGATTACGGCAGTTTGTACTATAAATCCTTGAAGCTAGGTAAAGAAAAAGATATATATTTTATAAATTCAGATGTACCTCTTAGAGTGGAAGGGTCAAAAACTATAGCTTATGAAATTTGCGAACAGGTTGATTTTAAAGTACCAGACTATATTATTGTACCTACAAGTGCAGGGGGCAACATAAGAGGGATAGAAAAAGGTTTTAGAGAATTTAAAGAAGCTGGATTAATAGATAATATTCCAAAGATAATTTGTGCTCAAAGCGAAGGCTGTTCACCTATACATAAAGCATATGTACAAAATAGGGAAGAAATAGAAAGATTTAAAAATCCTTATACAATAGCCCATGCTATAGAAAATCCTCTACCTCCAAGTGGTAACCAAGTGCTGAGAATGCTTAAAAGAAACGGTGGATTTACAGAAGCGGTGAAAGATGAAGAAATAATAAATGCTCAGAAGATGATGGCTGAAGAAGGTTTATTTATGCAACCAGCTTCATGTGTACCACTAGCAGCTCTTATAAAACTGAAAAATAATGGTAAAATTGAAAAAGATTCCACAATAGTTCTTATAGGAACTGGAGGAGGATTAAAATACACCTCCGTATTTGATAAATACGAATTGAAATATAACCAGATAGATTTAGAAAGTATTAATAATATATAAATCTTATATTACTTGCAGGTTTAAAAACTGCAGGTTTTTTTATGTTTTAAAATATTTTAATTATAAATATATATTGATATAATAAAAATATATAAAACAAAATGTAAAATATAATTGACATAATTAATAATATAGTGTATATTTGAATTATAAAAAGGAGGTTGTTAAAATGCTGTTTAATAAAAAGAATGAAATCAATTATTTTGCTAATAAAAAAAGTAAAAAGATAAACGAAAAGAATATAGGTGAGTAGTATGAAAAATATAAAATTAAAAATGGCTAGGGTAGAAAATGATTTAACTCAAGAAGAACTTGCTGACAAAATTAATGTAACAAGGCAAACTATAAGTTTAATAGAGGCAGGAAAGTACAATCCTTCTCTAAACCTTTGTGTGGCTATATGTAAAGAATTAGGAAAAACTTTAGATGACTTATTTTGGGAGGAAGAATAATGAAAAGAATAGAAGATGAAAGAATTTTAATTGAAAAAAGAAAGATAAATTCAAGAGCATTTAGTTATTCTTATATAGGTTTATGGATTTTACTTGTATACAGACAGTTTGTATTAAATCAAGAACCCAGTCAGTACTGGGATATATTAGTATTAACTTTAGGAATATCATTTTATGTGTTAATAAGAAATGTATTTAAAGGTCTGTATCAAACCTATAGAAAGAAAGATAGTAAGAAAAAAACTTGCTTATAGGTGGAATTGTAGGTTCAATAGTTTTCACCTTAATACATGGTATTTTTTCCGATTATGATTTATCAAATACTAGGGACTTAATAAGTATTTTAATAGCAGGAATAATATTTTTTATTACCTGGATTGGAGCTCAGTATTTTCTTATTAGAAAAAGTGAAAAAAAATCAGAAGAAGAAATAAAAGAATAAGCTGGACACCCAGCTTATTCGAATTTATCGTATAAAATATCTTCTTCTTTAAAACCCTTATCTTTTAAAATAGGTATTATCGCATCTATCATAGGAGGGCTACCGCACAGGTAGGCTTCTTTATTTTCTCCATTTTCTTCAAATTTTTCAAGCAAATCCGTAACTCTTCCAACTTCGCCATGCCAGTCATCTTCTTCTGTAGGTCTGGATAGACAAAGTTTTAATTCGAACCTAGGAAGTTTTTCTTTAAGTTCTTCCAGTTCATCCATCATGTACTGGTCAGACCTAGTTCTAGCACCAAAGTAAAAGGTAACTTTTCTATCTATACCCTCTTCTGCCATATACCTAAGGATGCTCATTATAGGAGCCATTCCAGTACCAATAGCTACCATAACCATCTCCTTGTCACCTTCTCTATATTGAAAATCTCCAAAAGGTCCTACTATAGTAAGAGGATCTCCTTCTTTAAGATAGTCGTGTACGTAGGTTGTACATATACCCCCTGCATATCCTATAAAAAGTTCTATAGCATTTTTAGAACTTGGAGGAGTTGTAATTGAGTAGGCTCTGTATATTTCTTCAAAACTCTCCTTGTAAATAGGAGTAAGTATTTGTATATACTGGCCCGGCTTATAATCCATCTCCTTACCATCTTGAAATTCTAGTCTTACAAGTTTTATCTTATCTGTTAGATTTTCCATTTTAGCTACTGTAGTTTCAAACTGTTCTACATTGAAAAGCTCTTCCGGAATTTCTATCTTCATATTTTCCTTAACTTTACATTGGCAGGAAAGTCTTATACCTTCTTCTCTCTCTTCTTCAGTAACGTATCCTTTCTCCGTTGGTAAAAACTGACCTCCACCTTCTAAAACCTTTACCTTACAGTATCCGCAGCTTCCCTTACCGCCGCAGGCAGAAGGTATGAAAATATTTTCTTCAATTAGTGCTGATAAGAGTGTTTCCCCTCCCTCTACTACATAGTCTTTTTCATCGTTTATAGTAACAGTTTTTTCACCATAGTTTCCTATAGTTTTATTTGCTAAAGAAAGGAGGAATGCAAGTACTCCTGATATTGATGATATAGTTGCTACTGTTATTATTATTTCTCTCATATTTCCTCCTACTGAATCTGAACTATTCCTGAAAAACCTATAAATGCAAGAGCCATTATTCCTGTGATTATCAAGGTAATTCCAGGTCCTTCTAATCCTTTAGGTATAGGATTCTTTTTTATTTTCTGTCTTATTCCAGCCATTGCTACTATAGCTAGAGTCCAACCTAATCCCGAACCTATACTAAATGCAACAGATTGGATTAGAGAATAATCTCTAATTATCATAAATAGTGAAACACCTAATATAGCACAGTTAACGGTAATAAGTGGTAGAAAAACTCCTAAAGTATAGTATAGAGTCTCAAAATACCTGTCTATTATCATTTCAACTAACTGAACAAATGAAGCTATTACTATAATAAAAACTATATATCTAAGATATTCTAAATTTAGAGGTACCAGTATTTTATGGTATATTAAATAGTTTATTATAGAAGTAAAGCCCAGTACAAAGGTTACAGCCTCACCTAAACTAAAGGATGTTTTTATTTCATTACTTACAGCAATGAAGGAACACATTCCTAAAAAGTTTGATAAAATCATATTATTAGTAAAAATCGCTGCGAAAAATATTACAAAAGGATTTAATGTCATTGTGCTTTTGCACCTCCAGTCTCTTCAGATTCATCATCGATCATATTTTTAGATATCCATATGATAATAGCCAGCATGAAAAATGCTCCTGGAGGCATTATCATTAAGGTCCATGAAGTCCATCCTTCTCCCAGTATATTAATACCAAATAAGGATCCAAAACCAAGAAGTTCTCTTACAAAGGCAATTATTAAAAGAACTATTGCATATCCAGCTCCTGATGCTATACCATCCATAAAAGCATAAAATGGAGGGTTGTTTTGAGCATAGGATTCACATCTTCCCATTATTATACAGTTTGTTATAATTAGACCAACGTAAGGACCTAGAGCTTCACTGATACTAGGGAAATAAGCTTTTAAAAATATATCAACGATAATAACATAAGCAGATATTATCAATGTTTGTACCATCATTCTAATATGCTTAGGAGTAAATTGTCTTATTAAAGATACGGTAAGTTCTGAAAAAGCGGTAACAAATATTAGACCTAAGCCCATTACTAAAGAGTTGACCATTAGGTTTGTTACAGCTAAGGCAGAACAAATACCCAGTATCTGTCTAAAAACAGGATTTTCTTTCCACAAACCTAAAAGAAAGATTCCTTTAGTTTTTTGATTCATCGATTATTTCCTCCTTTGCTTGTAAAATTTCATTTATGTTGTCATTAAAAATACTTTTTACTGCTTTTGATGTAGATGTAGCTCCCGTAATGGAATCAATATTTCCGCCAATAGCCGGCTTAAATACAAGGTATTCTCCATCTTGAGATTGTGATACGTCAATACCTTGAAATTGGTCCACAAACCATCTTTCGTCTATTCTTCCACCCAGACCTGGAGTCTCAGAATGAGAAATAAAGTCAACTCCTTTTAATTCAGAAAAAGAATCGTTGAAAGCTAAATATGATCTGATTTGCCCCCATAGACCATTGCCTACGACTTCAAAAGCATATCCTAAAATTTCACCATTGTCTTCAGCTATATAGTAGGTATAATTTTCTGTTGATTTTTCTGTAATATATTCATTATATGTACTTACTATACTTTCATCAGTATTATCATATTCTATATCCAGGGCATATAGTAATTTGCTTTGAGTTTTTATTCTGGATTGTTCCTGTATAATGTCGTAGGTCAGTTCATTTATCACTGCTAAAATAAGAGTAAATACGCTGGTAACTATAATCATAAAAACTATAGGATAAACAATTTTTTTCTTGTGTTTTGCCATACTATGCACCCCTTTTCTTCAGTTGGTTTACACCAACATCTAGTATAGGTACAAATACGTTGGCTATTAAAATAGCAAACATTATACCCCCTGCAAACAACGCAAAACCTCTAATAACAACAGTTATAGCTCCTATCATAATTCCATAAATCCATCTTCCAAGATAAGTTTTAGGTGATGTGATAGGATCTGTAGCCATAAAAACTGCACCGAATAAAAGACCACCAGAAAACATACCCCATAGTGGATTTGGAACCTGGTCTACCCCTAAAAGCATAAAAATTGAACTCATTGCAAAAAAGCCTACTAATACTGAAATCATAGTTTCTTTGTAAGCCGCTTTTTTTACTACTAAATAAATACCGGCTAGGATTATTAGAACAGCTGAGACCTCTCCAATAGAACCGGAAACGTTTCCAACTATTATATCAAAATATGAAGCCAGTTGACCGCTTTCCCTGTATATAAGCATAGGAGTTGATTGAGCTAATACATCTATTGGCTCTGTAATGTAGTTTGTAAAGCCTGAAAAAAGTCCTTCTGAACTTGCAGACCACTGAGCTGTAAGATAATTTGAAAAGTTAACATATACAAAGGCTCTAGCAGTTATAGCAGGATTAAAAACATTTCGCCCAAAGCCTCCGAAAACTTCCCGGGCAAAGGTTACACCAAAGACTATACCTAAAGCAACTATCCAAAAAGGAGTTCTCGGTGGAAGTGTAAGGGCATAAAGTACTGCTGACACGAAAATTGCCTTCGTATAAGGTTTTTTAGATTTTCTCTTGAAAAACCATTCTGTTAAAAATGCGAAAACTACGGATACTAATACTACAAGTAAAACCCTCCAGCCAAAAGAACCAATACCGAAAATTATTATCGGTAAAGTTGCCAAGAGAACCCTATCCATAGCTTTTTGATTCATAAATTTAAGATTAAATAATGAATTCAAGATATACCTCCCTAAAATTGTAATTTTCTCCTATGATATTTTTAATATACCCAGTTAAACAAATTACTAAACAAGGAATTTATTAACTTGGATGTATAAAACTATTTCTTTTTACTGTTAACCATTAATTGTACTGCTGAACCAACTACCAGTCCAATTCCTCCACCGATACTTGCATATATTGAAACATCTTTAGATAATAAAGAAGCTAGTAAAGTTCCAATTCCAGCACCAAAGACCAATCCCAGTCCTACATAAGTTTTGTCCATTCTATTCATTATTACCTCCCAATTTTCTGATTTCTTCTATAAATTTATAAACAACTTCTTCTTCAGTAGCCCAAGATGTTACCAATCTTACAGCAGAATGTTCACCATCTATTTTAGACCACTTATAAAAAGAGTAGTTCTTTAAAAGTTCATCTATAATCTTATTAGGCAGTATTGGAAAGATCTGATTTGAAGAAGGTTTGCCTAAAAATTCGTAGTTTAATTCTTCTAAGGCATTGCTTATTTTAAAGGCCATATCATTAGCATGTTTTCCAATTTTAAAAAACAAGTCATCTTTAAAAAGTTCTAAAAATTGAAACCCTAAAACTCTTCCTTTAGCTAGCAATGCGCCTTTTTGTTTTATGTGAAACCTAAAGTCTTCTTTTAATTCATCCTTGTTAATTACTATTGCTTCTCCAAGTAAAGCTCCATTTTTAGTTCCACCAATGTAAAAAACATCAGTATGAATTGCAAGATCTTCAAATTTCAAATCACTTTCAGGAGAGGTTAATGCAGAACCAAGTCTTGCACCGTCCATATAAAGATATAAATTTTTTGCCTTGCAAAAATCGTGAAGGGTATCTAATTCATCCTTTGTATATACCGTACCTATTTCTGTAGAATTTGAAATATATATCAATTTAGGCTTAACCATATGTTCATCTTCATGAATATCTAAAACTTCCTGTACCTGTTCCGGAGTTAGCTTGCCGTCTTCAGTATTTACTGTACATACTTTGTGACCTGTAGCTTCAATAGCGCCCGCTTCATGTACATTTATATGTCCAGTGCCAGCAGATACTACAGCTTCGTGAGGTCTTAGTATAGAAGAAATAACAATTAGATTAGCTTGAGTTCCCCCTGATACTATATGCACATCTGAGCTTTGAGAGTTCAATCTATTTTTTATTAGTTTTACGGCTTCTTGAGTATATTTATCTTCACTGTATCCATTTTGCTGGATTAAGTTAGTTTCACCTAAAGCCTTTATTATATTTTGATGAGCTCCTTCGCTGTAGTCATTCATAAAACTGTATTTTTCCATCTTATCAAATCCTTTCCTTTATTTTTCTGTAATCATAGTCCATTTTTCAATTTCTTTAAAACCTATTTTTTTATATACCCTTCCTGCTTCAGGATTGTCGTAAAAAAGACATAGAGTTTTTACTTCGTCAAGGTAATCTTTACATAACTTTGACATACACTTTGATACTAAGCCTTTTTTCCTATGGTCAGGTCTTGTAGCAACTCCTACAACCATAGCAGAAAAAGAATTTTCTGCGGTAGTTTGTGCTACACTGATTATATCACCTTCATCATCTTCTATATAGTAGGCTCTTCCTGAATTAGTTTTAAGCTTTTTTTCAAATTGGTCGGGAGTTATATCAGGACTATGAACAAATTCTTCTATACTATTTGTAAAGATTGGTATCCTATTCTTATCAGATATTTGAGCAGTTTTAACTTCTGAAGTATCCTTTATTAAGTTTTCAGCTCTTGTTAGTTCACAGAAATAGGTGTCCCTTTTTATATATTTTTCAAAAACATTTTCAAAGTTTACTAAAATGGTTTTCTTACCAGAAATCATTCTATTTTTAACAGGACTGTTTTTTATTATATCAATAAAATCATCAGGTTTAAAATCATCCTTTTTCCAGTAGGGTATGAAGTTTTGATTATATCTTAATAGTACACCATCGAGATTATTATCATGATCAAAATGACCCCAAACTTCTTGGAAATCTTTATCAAATCCAAATACTTCTATATCTCCTGTTGCAAAGAGATTTATAGAAGGTTCTTCGCTTAAAAATTCTAAAGTATTATTCCTATCTTTCTCTTCTAGTTTTCTTATCATGACCCACCTCAAAACATATAATTTAGTATATTTTATCATTTATAATATTTAAAATAAAGTAATAATATAATGAAAAACTAATCTTAAAATGATATAATTTTATAAAATATATCTAAAAGGGGTGTAAAAATGAATATAAAAAAAGTTTTAGTATTAGTTTTATCATTAGTATTAGTAATTTCATTAATTGGGTGTGGAAGTAACAATGAAGTAGAACAACCGCAAGAGGAAGAAAATGAAAATTACGAACCTGAAGCCGAAGAAGGGTATGATAATATTGAAGATTCAGACCAATTAGATATGACTGAAGAGGAATTAATGGAGCTTATTGAAGGGTTGGATTCTGGTGATAGTGAAGAATCAGAAAATGAAGAGATAGGAGAAGAATCACAAGAGGAAGAAAATAACCAAGAAATTGAAGAATATATAAATTATTTTTACCATAATTATGGTAATACAAGCGGCAACCTTGCTAATGAAGGATATGCACTATTCGATTTTGATAATCAGAGACATATTATAAGTATGGATATGGGGGTTTATTCTTTTAACCCAAAAGATGAAAGTATAAGTGAACTGTTTAATTTAGAGGAAACAGCATCTGCTAAATACCTAAATTCAACAGAAGATTGGCTTTACTACATTAATAGTCAGACGGGAGACTTAGTTAGAAGAAAGAAAGATGATTACAGCCTTGTCGAAAAAGTTTATGAAGGACAAGTAGACTATTTATATATTAATCAGGGGATTGCTTATATTCTAACTCAAGGGGAAGAATATTCTGAGATGATGTTTTATAAAGAAAAAGATAATAGTTTAAATGAAACTTATGCAAATCAAATATCTCACATGACTTCTTATTTTTCCAACGTATTTTACTACATAGATAAAACTCTTGATCCTAGTCAGTATAGGGTTAGTCACTATACAGGTCAGGGAAAAACTACCTTAATAAAATTTGATGAAAGTTTTATTGATATAGAAAGTGTACTGGCTTATGACCAGTTTGGAATAGCTTTAATTATAGAAAAAGAAGGAGTAAATGGATTCTATATTTATGGACAGAATGAACTTGTTCATTCAATAACAACAGAAGATGGATTTGAAAATTTTTCATCAGTTAATTTTGACGACAGAAATTTTTACTTTATAGCAGATGATGGAGAAGGTAGATACGTCTATTCTGTAGATAAAGAATCATATAATTTAGAAAAACTAGTTACAATTCCTGAAGATGGAACAAATCTAAATATAATAAACAACTGGATGTATTTACAGAAGATGGATTCAAATCAGGTATACCAACTAAAACCAGGAGACAGCGAGTTTAAATTGTTGGAGTTGTAAATAAATTATTTTATTATAAAATAAATGAAATGTTTACTAATAATCCAATATATCAAAAACTTCTTCTACTATAGCCTGATAACCCTCACCACTGGGATTAAATTCATCTGGTGAAAGATATGAATCTAAATGATATTTAAATAATTCATAAGTAGGCACCTATGCAATCTTATAATTTAAGTTTGCAATTAGTCCTGTTTCATAATTCCGTTAAAGAAGTAATCTAGTTTTTTTGAGGCTCATCTTGTCGTAAGGGTCATATAATCCTATAATATCTAAATGAGCCTCTTTATTAATTTTGCGGATTTCTTATATAATTTTTTGTAGATTTTCTTTATAAACTTTAATTCATCATTATAGTTAACATCTAAAGATAAAGCATCTTCATATTCCATACGATTTAAATCATTACTACCAATTGAGATTATTATAATGTCTGCTACAGAAATAATACCATCATTTTCTTTTCTTTCTAAAAGATCCTTGCTTTTTCATATACAGGCATTGAAATATTTTCAACTTTAATATCTTGATTTTCTTCTTCATTTATTAAATCTTTATATCGTTCCCCCAATTCCTTTGTTAAATTCATCACCAACTCCAAAACCTATAGAATCTCCTATT
>Ga0182239_1000124_pt1 | contig 27385 bp, 24 predicted proteins | sample hydfrate6_PW_210_FD_132456 | JGI IMG/M metagenome (GOLD analysis project Ga0182239, IMG submission 132456) | Subsurface microbial communities from deep shales in Texas, USA - hydraulic fracturing test 6_PW_210 | ecosystem: Environmental > Aquatic > Deep subsurface > Shale gas/oil reservoir >... | reverse complement strand
CCATGGACGGCGCAAAGTGTCCCTTGGAATGGGTGCCACAAGCCCCTACCGGTAGTAGTGGTGAATAGTTCCGTTTCCTCCAACTTTTACATAACTATTACATCTGCGCGTTCCATCTTTTGTTACCATCCCAGTAATAACAGAAATAAGTACTCTGACCAGTTCTTTCGCACTTTAAGCTTCGCTCAGCGCTGCGACAAGTGCGAGAGTTGAATAGATATACCCAGGGAGGTATGAAATTATGATGCCATTGACAATAGGAAAATACCAGATTCCCTATCCCCTTATCCAGGGAGGAATGGGAGTGCGCGTCTCTGCAGCCAATCTGGCAGGGAATGTGGCGCTGTGTGGTGGGATCGGCCTCATCGCCACTGCGGGCCTGGCCCTTAACAGCAGCCGCTATACAGGGAAAAACTTCTTTAAAGCCGATGCCGAAGCGCTTAAGGACGAACTGCGCAAGGCGTACGAGATTGCCCCGGACGGGATTATCGGCACCAACTGCATGGTAGCGGTGAGCAACTACAACGATATAGTACGCGCCAGCTGCGAAGGGGGCGCAAAGATTATCGTCTCCGGCGCCGGGCTACCCATGAATCTTCCCCAGCTAACAGAGGATTACCCCGATGTGGCGCTGGTTCCCATTGTGTCTTCGCGCAAAGCTGCCGAGTTGATTGCGCGTAAATGGCACAAAAACTTTCAGCGCCTCCCTGATGCGGTAGTGGTGGAAGACCCCGATACCGCCGGGGGCCATCTGGGCGAAAAGCTTGAAAACATCGGTACCGGCGACTACGACCAATACGCCACCGTGCGCGCGGTGAAGGAGTATTTTCGCGAGAAGTGGAACGCGGATATCCCCATCATTGCCGCCGGCGGGATCTGGGATCGTGCCGATGTTGAATACGCCCTGGCGCAGGGCGCCGATGGCGTACAGATGGCGAGCCGCTTTGTGTGTACGCAGGAGTGCGATGCCGATCCGGCGTTCAAACAGGCATACCTGGATTGCTGCAAAGAGGATATCGGTCTGATCATGAGCCCCGCCGGCCTGCCGGGACGAGCGCTCAAAGCCAATATCGACCAGGTGCGCGCTCACGATGTAGACAAGGGGATTCGCTGTCCCACCGCGTGCCTGAAAAAATGCGCCTATCGCGATACCGGGGAGCGCTTCTGCATTGTACATGCCCTGGATCGATCACAGAAGGGGGATCGCGATACAGGACTGATCTTCTGTGGCACCAACGCGTGGAAGGCGGATCGGATTGAAACCGTGGCCGAGATCTTTGACGAACTATTCGGTGAGATAAAATACCAGCAGGTCAGCGGGAAATGAGAGCTTGAATAAACGGGCGGCGGGTCCTCCACCCGAAAGAAATATCACCCTCATCGGCATGCCCGGTGCGGGAAAGAGCACGGTCGGGGTGGTGCTGGCCAAGAAGCTTTCTCTTGCTTTTGTGGATACCGATATCCTGATTCAGGCGCGCCGGGGGCGCTCGCTGCAGCAGATCCTGGATAGTGACGGCTACAGGGTGTTGCGCCAGCTCGAAGAGGAGGAGATCCTTCACCTTCAGGCCGAGAACAGCGTTATCGCCACCGGTGGGAGTGCAGTATACAGCGCCGCTGCCATGGAGCACCTGCAGCGCATCTCCACTATCGTGTTTCTCGATCTTCCCTATGCCGCCATCTGCCGCCGCATTCACGACTTCGATACCCGCGGCATTGCGTGCGCTCCGGAGCAGAGTTTTGCAGAGCTCTACACTGAGCGGGGCCAACTTTACCGCACCTATGCAGATGTGACAGTCTGTAACCCCGATGCCACCCAGGATGAGGTGGCGGATTCAATTATTTCTCAACTCTCCAAAATGTATAACGCCGAGGGGAATCCGTTCCCCTCGGCGTAATGTACATCTGGCCCCTGCGTTTACTCCGCATCCGCGTCGCGTTGGGCGTGGATCTGTGCCAGAATCTGCGCCCCGCCCTGATCCAGAGTCATCTGCGCGAGTCTGTGCCCCAGTGCGGTGGCATCCTCTTTAGGGGCATGGAGTTCGTTGAAGATCTTCTGCTCTCCGTCCAGACTGATAATCCCCCCATGCACCTTGATTTCGCCGGCGTCGGTGTAGTTTGCGGTGCAGAACGCGGGGATACTGCAGCCCCCCTTGAGGGTCTTCAGAAATCCACGCTCTGCATTGAGGAGGTATTCGGTAGCGGGGTCGTTGACCGCGCTGCGGATCAGGTCGCGCTTCTGTGTATCGAGGCTGGTGCATACTTCAATCGCGACGCAGCCCTGACCTACGGGGGGAATGAAGTGATTTTCGTCCAGAACCTCTGCAATCAGGTCATTGTAGCCCATCCGGTGCACACCCGCATATGCAAGGAGGATCGCATCGCAGTCACCGTCGTCCATCTTTCTGATTCGGGTCTGCAGGTTGCCGCGCATCTCCACCACCTTGACGTGGGGATAGTAGGCCTTGAGCATTGCACGGCGGCGTACTGACGATGAACCCACGGTGATGGAACGGCTGCTGTCGCCCAGGCGCAGGTTTTTATCCCTGCTCACTACTACATCATTGATCTGCTCGCGCTCGGTGAAAGCGATAAGCTCGAATTCCTGCGGGAGTTCGGATTGCATATCCTTGGCACTGTGCACCGCTATATCGATGGCGCCATTGCGCAGCTGCTCTTCAATCTCTTCGGTAAAGACCCCTTTGCTCCCGATCTTGGCAATGGATACATCGAGAATCTTGTCGCCCTTGGTCTCTATTTCGACAATGTTGGTGTCCAGCCCGGCCTTTTCAAGCAGATCCTGAACATAGTATGCCTGCCATAGTGCCAGTTTGCTGCGTCTGGTTCCGATGTTGATGGTATTGCTCATCTAGGGATCTCCTTACATCAATGTTGAGGTGTATAAATGAATATGAAGTCCACTCATCACAGGCGGACAGTTTAAACGCGTCAATCGCGGCATTTTTTCAGGGAACAGGGCAGGTGTCAAGCTCGGCATGTGTTTTGTGGGTTTTATGCCGGTTTAGGAGCACATTGCGGAGCCTCAAACACAAAAGCTCCCCCGCCAGGGAGGAGCTTTTGTGCCGCTTAAGGGCGAAGCGGTAAAATTACATCACTTATTGTTGAATATAACCGGGGGCCGGGTGGTATCCCCGGTCGCATTGGGGAAGTCCTCATATACATGCGCCTTTTCCCCGGTCTTGAGCAGACGGCGTGCTTCGGTCATGAAGCTGTTGTAGCGGTGCTTGCACTCGTAGAAGCCATGCCACCAGGCGTAGTCGGGTGCCATCATTGCGGTACCCATGCGCGCGCGGCGACCTTCGTGGTGCCAGAGCTCGTAGAATTCCACTTCCAGATGTTCGTCGAAGAATTTGGTGTCATCGAGCAATCCTTCGCTGTAGAGCTTATCCAGCATCGCTTTCGCCGGTTTGTAGTACACCTCGTTGTACTCCTGCACCACAGCATCGGTTTTCTTGTAGTGATCCTCTACCCAGTTCTTGCCGTGACACTGCTTACACACATCCTTCATCTTGTTGCGTTCAACTTCCCAGTTGCTCTTCGACGGCCAGGGGCCGAAGTCTTCCGGACGCACGGTCAGCGGAGCCTGCAGCTCCCAGCTCAGGCGCTCGGTAACGTCGTGAGTGGTGCGCTGCTTGCCGGAGCCGCTCATATGGCAGGAAGCGCAGGTGGGGCCGCGGTAGTCGATCCCCGGAGTCCAGGTGCCGGGGGCGGAATCCCAATTGTACTCATCCCCGAAGGCGTCATAGATTGCGCCATGCTTGGACTCGGTAAAGATCTCAATCTGCGGATGATCCGGGCCGAGGTGGCACTGGCCACAAGCTTCAGGCTTGCGCGCTTCGGCAATGGAGAAACGGTGACGCGAGTGACAACTGGTGCAGCTACCCTTACTCCCATCCAGGTTGATTCGTCCTACCCCCACGTTGGGCCATGTGTCTTCAGAGAGACGTCCCTCTTCATCCAGTTCCAGGATGGTACCGTGGCAGTAGTAGCATCCGGATTGACGCTCGATCTCCGAGTTCATCCCTTTGTTGAGCCAGGGATCCACCTTCCACATGATCTCGATGGTATTGGCGTGCTTGCTGCGGCTGTACTCCTTGACTTCGTCCGGATGGCAGCGCGAGCAGTCTTTCGGTGTGACCACTTCGGCGATGGGGACGCGGTACTCTGCCGTACCCCATTCGGTATCGCTGCGTTGATATTGCTTAAAGTGGGTCCGGCTTACATCCGGATCGGTTTCATCCGCGAGGTGGCAGTCCAGACAGGTGATATTCGCACTTGCATGCCGGCTTTCGGCCCAGTCGGCGAAAATCCCCGGGTGCTCCTGCTTATGACATTCCAGACATGCCTGCGCCGCTTTGGACATGCCGCGTTCCACTTTGAAATCTCTAAGCTTGGGTTGATTCGGGGCGGTGTTTTTCACCGCATCCCCCACTTGTGCAGTGGCAGTCATAACGGAACCTGCCAGCACAAACACAAGTATTGCGGTAATGGCACTGAGATACGCTTTCATGATGTCTCCTTTCCCTGCTGATTTATACGCGCAACATGTGGATATGGATCTACTCTACGTCCATTTCATTCCAGAGCCTCTTTGTATGCGTATATTGATCTGGGTTTATGTACCAGGGTGCGGTGGCAGTCGGTACACTTTTTCTCGTAACCTTTACGTGCATAGATAACGCTGCGGTGCGCCAGCATGGCGCCGCGTTTATCCGGCATATACAGAATATTCCGGTGACACTTCATGCACTGTTCATTGTCGATATCCTCGTAGGCGTGCATACGGTTTTTCTCGCGGTCATATTCCTCCAGGAACATGTGCGCGATAACGTCCTTGAGGCCGTGATAAGCCTTGGCATAGAAGAAATCGAAGGTGTCGTGGGGCGCAGGCAGGTGGCAGTCCATACAGTCGGCGACCACGCCATTTTCGTTAAAACCGTGACTCGATGTCTTCCAGTCGTTGTAGGCGGGCTCAATTTCGTGACAGGAGGCACAGAACTGCGGGGTTGAGGTTCTTACCATGGTGTAGTACCCCATACTCATCAGGGGCACTCCCAGAATAATTCCCAGTAGAATCAGAAGAGTGGCTTTCATCCATCGTTTCATTCAACCACCTCCTTTCGATGGTGAAGCAGATTAGAAGAATTAATGCCAACTATGCAGGTTTTTCAAAAACTCTGTTTCTTTTTTCAGGTGCAGGAACTTTCTGTATTTTCTGTATTTATTGCTGCTGCAGGCAAGTGTAGCAGTGTTTTGTGCCTAAGCAACATTCTATAGACGCAATTTAGACTGTAACCAAAGTAAGCACGTGCGCATATCTTCATAGAGCTAAAACACGTTAGTTCTATGCGCATAAGCGCATTTGCGTACCTTTTGTTGCATGCAATCTAAGTGCCATAGCGGGTTTTATTTTTAAAACTCATATTTATCAGGCGTTTACGTACATATGTTGTATGCCTTTTGCTTTTTTGTTTCCATTTATGTTACATCGGTGTAACGCCAGTGGTGGTGATATGGGTATCTAATGTAACAATGTCTTTAATATTTAAATCTGGTGAGGTGTTATGTCTCGTATTAATGATGTAACCAGGCTGTATGAGCCTATAATTTTAAATATGTCAGAGGGAGTAGTTTTTATAGATGCTGAAGATTGTATAGTCATCTGTAACAAGGCGGCTGAAAGGATACGTAACGTCAGGGCGGAAAAAATAATCGGCAAGAACATATTCGCCATTCATCCGAAGCGGATGCATGCACGGATTGCCCAACTGATAAAAACATTAAAGTCCGGAGAATCTGACTGGGCCACGCGCCTGATTTTATCGCGGAAACGTTATTTTTCGAATTCCTATTCGGCCATCCGTGATCTTGAGGGGAACTATCTCGGAACACTGATGCTGAGCAAAGATGTTACCGAAGAGCAACGTCTGCGGCGTGAAAATGAAAACCTGCGCAACGCAGATCAACAAAAGGAACAGGACTGCGTCATAGTGCGTAGCAGTGCGGCTCAGAAAGTTATGGAGTTGATCAGAGTGATCGGCCCCACAGATTCTACCGTGCTGGTCACAGGGGAAAACGGGGTGGGAAAAGAGTGCGTGGTGGACATGCTTCATCGTGAAAGCCCTCGCTGTGGGGGGCCTCTGATCAAACTCAACTGTGCCGCTCTGCCCGAAAATTTGATTGAATCGGAATTGTTCGGATATACCAAAGGTGCCTTTACCGGTGCTACGGAAAACAGAAAGGGCAAGTTCGAACTGGCTGACGGCGGAACCCTTTTTCTGGATGAAATTGGCGATCTGCCTATGTCCGTGCAGGTAAAACTCCTGAGGTTCTTGCAGGAAAAAGTGGTGCAGCCTCTGGGGGGACGGCATGAGGTTCTGGTCGATGTCCGCATTGTGGCTGCTACCAATCATATTCTGCAGGAAGATGTCGCTGCCGGCAGATTTCGCGAAGACCTCTTCTACCGCTTGAACGTGGTTAATATAGATGTTCCTCCACTGCGGGATCGGCGTGACGATATTGAACCTCTGGCGCATAATTTTCTGAAGCGCTTTTCTGCGAAAATGAAGCGCCCGTTACGCTATCTCTCAGACGAAGCTCTGCAGTTAATGTTGCAATACGATTGGCCGGGGAATGTGCGTCAGCTTGAACACGCAATGGAGCGCGCGGTTATTCTCAGCAGCGGTGAGCTGATTCTGGCAGATGATCTTCCCGATGAAATTCGTACAGTTCCAGTCGATGACAGTGAAGACGAAACCGCATCACTGCGTGAGGCGATAGAGCACTTTGAGCAAAGGTATATTGCAAAGGCGCTTCAGCGTCACGGATTCCGTAAATGCGAGACCGCTAGAGATTTGGGTATTTCCCGAAAAAGTCTCTGGCTGAAGGTGCAGAAATACAATCTGGAAAAGGATACTGTTACATAAATTACACATCCTGGCTTTAAGATGTTTACTCCAGGAAACATATTCCGACACCTTACATGTTCAACCATTATCTGCAGGAATCCACCATATGTGGGTTCCTTTTTTAATTCAGGGACCTAAGGGGTGTCTTGGATATTGTGGCATGGATGTTGTAAGCACCAAAAACAGAGTGTGCAAATGCATAGGCGTGTACTGTGCTTTCAGGCGTTATGTCATTTGACAGACGCGGATTTGGCGTTAGATTCTTTGTAACTGTTCACCACCGCTACCGGTGAGGGCTTGTGGTACCCATGGAAAGGGCGTCTGTCGCCACGGACGGCGACAGTCGAACGGCCATGGACGGCCCCAATCTCAAACAGTCGTGTCCCTTGGAATGGGTGCCACAAGGCATTACTGAACAGTTGCAATTCTTTAAGAGTACCACCAATGTTCAAAGTGTCGGCTTTGAGGCTGCCTTCGATTCCGAAAGGAGACTGAGATGGGACTGAAATGGAAAATAATTTTACTGTCCACGGTACTGATCTTCCTGAGTAGTCTGGCCTGCGCGGCCCCCCAGGACGATCTGGCAGCAGCACTTAAAAATGGCACCCCGGATATGGATGTTATCACCGGATTTGAATACAAGCACCGTGATGACAGCACCAGTCCGGGGCAGCAGTTCAGCGTCCGCACCCGGGTGGGGTATCGCAGCGCAGAATTTATGCACACCTCAGCGTATGTTCAACTTCACAATGTCAGTAATGTGATGGAAGAATATCGCTTTATGCATGATGGCAAAGTACGTGGCGACCTTGATCGGGATATTATCGCTGATCCGGACGGAAGTCGCTTCCAGAAGGCCTATCTCGACTTCAGCTTTATTCCCGATACCGTGGTCAGGGTGGGGCGCCAGGAGATCGTTCTGGATGATGCGCGTCTGATCGGTAATATTGACTGGCGCCTGAACGGGCAATCCTTCGATGCCGTTTCTGTTACCCACACCGCCATAGCGGATCTGAAGCTGTATGCTGCCTATGTACAGCAGGTCAATACCATCCTCCTCGATGATCTGGATCTCGACGGGATGTGGCTGTTCAATGCCGGCTATTCCGGGATTAAAAATCATCACCTGTCTGTATACACCTATCTGCTCGACACCGAAAGCGAACTCGATTCCGCGCGCGACAGCGCCACCTATGGATTCCGTTTCCACGGCAAAACGGCACCCTTCAATTACTACCTCGATTATTCTCACCAGAGCGATTTTGCCGATGGGGAGAACCACGATGCGGATATGCTTAATCTCTACCTCGCCGGTGACCTGGGGACATTCACCCTTGGTGGCGGTTATTCCTATATTTCAGGTCAGGATGGTACGGACCGCCCCTTTGATACCCTGTTCAGTACCGCACACAAATTCAACGGCTTTGCCGATCAGTTCCTGGGAACTAATGGCGGAGGTCTGGCCCCCGGACTGCAGGACTATTATCTCCAGGCAAGCACCGGGATTCTGGGAGCGAAGCTGGTAATCGCATATCACTACTTTAATACCGCTGAGGATGATGGCTTCGACGGCACCTATGGGGATGAGTTTGACGCCCTGGTGGTCAAGCCGGTGGCGGAGAATCTCAACCTGATCGTGAAGTACGCTAATTTCATGCAGGATGATTCTACGGCGAGTGGGAATCCGACCCGGGATACCGAAATTTTATCGGCGCGTCTGCGGTATAAGTTCTGAGATGGCTGTCAATTGTTTTGGCGTTTTATAAACGCGTGAATCAAGGCGCGAAAGAAGAGGAGGGGAACCGTGATTAGACTATGTAGCGTAATCCTGACTGGTGGAGTGCTGACAATGCTGCTGGCCTGTAGCACCATAGCTGGAGACAAAGAATGTGAAACCAAAGGGGCAATGTCAACAACGAAGGCGATAACAGGCCCGATCAAGGCCCAGCATCCCCCTCTGTCTGAACAGGATAAACTGCGCCCGTGTTTTGAGTGCCATAAAGACATAACTCCGCAGATTTATACCCAGTGGTACAACTCCGCACATGGCATCGGCAATGTCAAATGCTATCAGTGCCACGGAACATATGAGGATATGTATAAGGTTCCGGCGGTAAGTAACTGCTCCATGTGCCATGCGGCGGAAGCTGAAGACTACGGTGATGAGACCCCATGCTGGAACTGTCACCTGAATCATACATTCAAAGGTCACTAAAGGAGGTAACCATGAGTTTAAGCAGAAGGGATTTTATCAAGCGTTCCGCGGCGTTGACCGCAGCCTCCTATGTGGGAATGAATCTGCCCTTTGGACAGCATAATGTGGCGCATGCTGTGGATGCGGACAAATGGGTGCGCGGCACCTGTCGTCTGTGTGGCGTGGGATGCCGCCTTGAGTTGGGGGTGAAAAACGGGCGCCCGGTCGCGCTGCGCGGCGTACCCGAGGCGCGCACCAACTACGGTTATCTGTGCATGAAGGGAATGTTGTTCTACAAAATGATGCAGCATCCCGAGCGCTTGAAAAAGCCTTTGTATCGGGAGCGTAAAAACCAGCCCTTCAAAGAGATCAGCTGGGATGAGGCCCTGGATATTGCCGCGAAGAAGTTTGCCGAGTCCGTGCGCAAGTACGGCAACGATTCCACCGCCTACTATGGTTCCGGCCAGTGTCAGACCGAAGAGACCTATATATTCCAGAAGGTTATGCGCGGCGGACTGAAGACCAACAACGTGGAGGGAAACCCGCGTCTGTGCATGGCGAGCGCCGTAGGCGGATACATGACCTCGTTCGGCGCCGATGAACCCATTGGCGGCTACGCGAATATCGAGCGCAGCTACTGCATGTTCATTATCGGGAGCAACATGGCCGAAGCGCATCCGGTATTTTTCCGCCGCGTGATGCGCCAGAAGCTGGATAACCCGGATAAGGTGAAGATCATCAATGCCGATCCGCGCATCTCCGCAACTTCACGGATTGCGGATATGCATATGCAGTTCCGTCCCGGCACGGATATGGCGCTTATGAACGCCATGGCGTACGTGATTATTGATGAAGGACTCCACGATGAAAAGTTCATCAACAACTACGCGGTATTCAAGGTGGGAAAAGATGGTAAAGAGCTCGACCTGGATGGCTTTAAACAGAGCATATCCGAGTACACCCCGGAAAAGGCCGCCAAGATCTGTGGCGGCAACATAACCCCTGAAGATATCCGCAAGGCCGCGCGCTGGTTCGCCACCTCACAGGGAAGCTTAAGCATGTGGTGCATGGGGATAAATCAGCGCAAACAGGGGGTCTGGGCCAACAACCTCATCCACAACCTGCATATCCTCACCGGGCAGCTGTGCAAACCGGGGGCGGACAGCCTTTCCCTCACCGGACAGCCCAATGCCTGCGGCGGGGTACGCGAAGGGGGGGGACTGTGTCACATCCTCCCCGCACATCGCCCGGTAGCGAATGAGAAGATGCGTCATGAAGTGGAGGATCTGTGGGGCATCCCGCGCAACCGCATCCCACCCAAACCCGGCTATCACACCATGGCGATGTTCGAGGCGGTAAACGAGAAGAAGATCCGCGCCATCTGGATCAACTGCACCAGCCCGGCGCAGAGTCTCCCCAATGTGACGCCGTACCGCAAGGGGATGCAGTCCGACGATGTATTCATGGTGTGCACGGATATCTTCCCCACCAAGACCACGGAGTGCGCCAACCTGATTCTGCCCACGGCATTTCACTTTGAAAAGACCGGGGTGTACGGCTGTACCGAACGCCGCTCCCAGCTCACCACCAAAGCTATTGACGCTCCGGGAGAGGCGATGCCTGAGGTATGGATTGTGCGTGAGTGGGCCTTACGCCTCGCCAAAGAGCTCAATGATCCGGTTATCAAAAAGTGTGTGGAGCCGTTCCTGGATAAGGAGCCCGACTATGAACTGCCCCAAGCGGTATGGGATGAATACACTCAGAAGCTCACCAAGGGGCAGGATAACGACCTGCGTGGCGCTACCTACGATGTTCTGAAGCAGATGAAAGATGGGGTGCAGTGGCCGGCCCCCACCAAGGAGTTTGCCCTCACCGGCGGCACGGTGATGAAATTTGTGCGCGGTAGCGATCCTCTGGCTGAAAAGAGAGCAAAAAATGACAAACCGTATCAGTTCTACGGACATGCACATCCGGATCATAAACTCTGGGTCTGGAGCCGCCCCTATGTTGGTGCGGATGAAGAACCGGATGCCGACTATCCGCTGTATCTTTCCACCGGGCGTATAATAGACCACTGGCATACCACTAGCATGACAGGGCGGGTACCTGAACTCCTGCGCGCCAATCCATATTCCTTCGTCGAAATTAACCCCCGCGATGCCTCGCGCATGGGGATTAAACCCAACGACATGGTGGAGATTGAATCGCGACGCGGAAAGGTCGAGATGCCGGCCAAGGTTATGGAAGGCCCTATGGAGGGGATGTTGTTTGCCTACTGGCACGACATGCACGAAGATCGCATGATCAACAAGGTGTGTCATGATGCTTACGATCCCGGGTCTAAAGAACCGGAATTCAAGATCTGCGCCTGCCGGGCGCGGCGGATATCCGGGCCCAAGGCCTTGAAGCCCTACTTAACGCAGCTGAACGAATAACCTTATATATCAGAATAGAGGTTGTGGAGGAGGTGAAGCAGCCCTCCTCCACAACCTCTGAGAGGAGATTATATATGCCTATAGGTGGTTTTGTGATTAATACCCTGCCGGAAGAGTGTAGTGATGTTGCCGCGCACCTGGGTGGGATCGCAGGGGTGGACGTTCACGGAAGCGACGCGCAGGGAAACATCGTGGCAGTGATCGAAGCGGAAACCTCGGATCTGATGGAAGAATGTGTCAGGCAGATCGAGGGGCTTGCCCATGTTCTCAATGTCGGAGCCGTATATCTGCATGCCGAGGATGAAGTGGAAAAAATTGAACGCGGTGAACTTGTCCCAGAGCATCCGTTTAAGAAGCGTAAATTCAAACTGGCATGAATTTTTCGGCTGGAAGGCGGACATTTCTGCGCAACACCCTCATCGGCATGCTCCTGGCTCCGGCTACGGCGGCGGCGCGGCGACGGTACGCCTATCCCGTGGATAGAAATGTCCTGCGTCCGCCGGGAGCCGTGACCGAGGAGCATTTTGCCGGCACCTGCATCCGCTGCGGGCGCTGTGTCGAGGTGTGCCCCTATCTGTGCATTGAGCCCCTGGATATCCGCAATGGCGTCAATGCCGGCACGCCCATTATCAGGGTGGAAACAATTCCCTGTTATCTGTGTATGAAGTGCGTGGACGTATGCCCTACTGGGGCACTGCAGCGCGTATCCCAGAAAGAAACCCGTATGGGAATGGCAGTTATCGACCGGCACACCTGTCTTTCCTGGGATAAAAAAATCCTGTGCCGCACCTGCTACAGCGTGTGTCCCTTTATGGATAAAGCCATCCATCTGGAGGATTTCAAGCCGGTTGTGGACGAAGAACACTGTACCGGCTGCGGCATCTGTACCCATGCGTGTCCGGTAACCCGGGAACAGGGCGGCAAGGCAATAAATATCGAGGCGGTCTATGCGCGCGAATTTACCCTGCCTGAGCCCGCATCAGCTGCTGGAGGTGGGGTATGAAATGGTTGCACCAGCGTAGCTGGAGTTTCTGGCGCCTCAGTGTGCAGACCGCCTCTTTTGCGCTGCTGGTGTCGATTCCCCTGTTGAATTTCTATCTCAAGTTCCACTTTATTCAGGGCTGGTATCAATCCATCAGCTTCGGTGATCTGTGGTTTGTCTCTCCCCTGGAGGGGCTGGAGCGTATCCTCGTGACCCGCGACATCTATGGCCCGCTTCTGGTGGGGATGCTGATCCCTGTAACCCTGGCGCTGTTGTGTGGACGCGTGTTCTGCGGCTGGATCTGTCCCATCCACTATCTGTCCGATTTAAGCGATCGCCTCAAAGGCATATTTACAAGAAGTTCAAAGAGCCGGGATCGCTGGCTCCTCCCGCGCCAGATCCTGTGGTTTGCCCTGATCGGCGAACTCCTTCTGAGCCTGATTGTGGGCGCGCCTATCTTCGTGTTCATGTCGCCGCCGGGACTGGTGGGGCGCGAAATGATGCGTCTGGTGTTCTTTCATACCCTCGCTCTCGAAGCCCTGATCGTACTCGGAGTGCTGGGGATGAACCTGATTACGCGGCGCTTTTACTGCCGCTATCTGTGCCCTCTGGGGGCCTTGCTCGCTCTGCTGGGGCGCAAACGCAGATTACGTGTTGTCCTGAATCCGCACACCTGCGTGCACTGCGGAAAGTGTGACGCCAGCTGCCCCCTGGGCCTGGAACCGCAACAGGGGGAAAGCGAACACAGCCACTGCTGGAACTGCGGCACCTGTATAGACATATGTCCAGAGCAGAGTCTCAGCTATATGTGGCACACGCCTTTATCGAACCATTACCCGATTGCCGGGAGTTTAAAAGACACGCGCGGGAGCAAATAAAATGAATTTATGTAAGATGCAGGCAATCATTTTTGCGCTCTGTTTATGCAGTATCTCCCCGAAACTTTATGCGCTGGATTACCCAACGGCTGATCTTGGGGATATTGTAGTTACGGCACAGCAGCAGCCTGTTTCGCTGGTAGCGGCTATTGATGAAGTTGACCGCAGTGAAATGAAGGAAGCGGGGCATGATACCCTTGCAGATGTATTGCGTGATCTGCCCGGATTCAGCACCACTGTAGGTAAACGCAATGAGCAGACCTTCAAACTGCGCGGTTTTGAACAGCGCCAGGTAGCTGTACTCCTGGATGGAATTGCCCTGGTGAATCCCGTGGATGGATACATAGACAGCGGCAGTCTGCCGTTGGACAATCTGGCCAGAATAAGTGTAACGCGGGGACCGGGATCGGTTCTATACGGTTCCAATGCCATGGGAGGCGTGGTTAATATTGTCACGCGGAGACCGCAGGAGGAACTTGATTTCCAACTTGATGCAGGTGTCGCAGAGAGAGGAGTGCATTGGGGACATGTGCAGATCGGGCACCGGGCTCAACGCTATTATATTATGGCCGATTACAGTGAACGCGAGGAGGAAGACTTCCGGTTGCCTGACAGCTATACAGACACGGAGAACGAGGACGGCGGAGTGCGGCGCAATTCTGACCGGGAGCGTACCCACGCAGCATTAAAAATCGGTCTTTTGCCATCCTCCGGGCATGAATATGCCTTCGGAATCAACTATGTCGACAGCGAATGGGGGATGCCCGCCCGCGAAGAAGGTCGGGCACGTTACTGGCGTTTCAATACCTGGCGCCACGTTTCCTGGTATCTCAGCGGTCGTAGCAGTATTGGATCACAGGGCGAACTTCAGACGCGCCTGTTTTATGACACCTTTGATAATGTCCTCGATTCCTATGATGACAGCAGCCTGACCTCTCAGGAGATGAGGTATGCATTTCACAGCACCTATGATGATCACAGCTACGGCGGCTCGCTGATTTATCGTCCGGGCATGATTTTTGGGCATGAGCTGGGGATATCCCTGCACTATCGGCGCGATACGCACGAGGCCAGGGACGATTACGGCGAAGAATGGGACACCAGTCGCAGTGCGCTTATAAGCTGCGGGCTGGAGGATAACTATTTTATCACCGACAACCTTTCCGTGGTGGCAGGGGTAAGCTATGATTCTCAGCGTCCTATCACCGAGGCCAGCGGCTTTTCGCGCACCACCGCGGACGCCTGGAATCCCATGGCAGGAATCAGCTGGCAAATGAGCCCGGCGCTTCGAAGTTGGATTACTCTTGCGCGCAAAACGCGTTTTCCTACCCTGAAAGAACTCTACTCCGGAGTTGACAATGAGCGCGTCCTCGCAAACGATCAATTACGCGAAGAACACAGCACCAGCTATGAAATAGGTAGTGTCTACCGGTTTCATTCGGACAGCAAGGCCCGAGTGGTTGTGTTCTATGCCGATATCGAAGATCTGATTGAGGAAAAGGCAGTAGGCCCGGATGTCAATCAGATTCAGAATGTTGGGGAGGCACGCTACATGGGAGCCGAAGTCGGTTTGGATACCGCTCTTGGCCATGGGCATCAGGTGGGCATGCACTATACCTATCTGGAGGCGGAAAATAAGAGCGCAGCCCGTAGCAGTGACCATCTGCCGGACCGTCCGCGGCATAAGGTTCAGTTTGTGCATGGCTGGGATATCAGTGCTTCAACCCTGCTGCAAACAACCGCCCAGTGGAATGGAAGTCGTTACTATGAAGATGCACCGGGGGTCTGGGATGAGCTTGAACCCTTCTGGCTTATAGGCAGCCGGATTAATGTTGATTTTTCCTCGAACTGGCAGTGGCATGCCGGAGTGAGGAATCTGCTCGACGAAGAGTACCGGCTTGATGCCGGATATCCGCAGGCGGGCAGGACGTTCTATACCCGGATAACTTATAACTACTGAGTCAGCCAATCCGTACAATCCGACATGTTCCGGTATTACACATGTTCCCAAGAAGGATCGCATTGATGGGAAAAAGCGATGACATATGGCCAAAAGCCGCTGCAGTCGGCAGCTTGTGGGCAAGTGTAGAAATAATAGTCGGGAGCTTTCTGCATAATCTGCATCTGCCGTTTGCCGGCAGTATGCTGGCTGCGATTGTGCTGGTTTTTCTGGTAGCCGTACAGGAGTTGTGGACTGACAGGGGGCTTATCTGGCGTGCCGGTCTTATATGCGCAGCAATGAAATCCCTCTCTCCGGGGGCGATTATTTTCGGCCCCATGGTAGCCATAGTCGCAGAGGCGCTCTTATTTGAATTGGGTCTGAAGCTTAGCGGGCGCAATCTGCTCGGATATATCCTCGGTAGTGCCATGGCAATGGCGTGGCTGCCATTGCAGAAGATAGGCCGTATGCTGCTATTTTATGGCAGCGATATGATAGAGATAAGCATTGCTGCGTTTACCCGCCTGCAGCAATTCGTCGGGATCAGCGCATTATCACCGGCAGAGGCCTTAAGCGCCGTAGTCCTCCTTTATCCCCTCCTCGGAATGTTGGCGGCTCTGTGCGGCTGGTATCTTGGCCAGAGGGCCAAAGCTTTGCCTCCATTAAACCCGGACATAGATCCCACCCGAACTCCAGCACCGGTGAAACAGGAGGCAACCCGGAATCTGGCTCTGATTCCACTGCATCTGCTTACAGTTATTATCGGAATGATGGTGCTGAACAGCTGCCCCTTTGAATACGGGCTTGCATATGTAGCTATCTACGTCACTCTATCCCTGGGGCACTATCCGACATTGTATCGGCGTTTCTGCAAGCCGGGATTCTGGATATTCTTTATTTGTATAACCCTCATGGCCGGAGTCTTTCTGGGCAGTCTGGGTCAGGGTGGATCCGCTTTTAATTTAAGCCTGAAGGCAGAATACCTTTTGATCGGGGTGCAGATGAACCTGAGAGCGGCCCTGTTGTTAAGTTCGTTTTCAGCCATAGGGATAGAATTGCGTCATCCGCGCATTACATCGTTTATGGACATGCGAGGGTGTGGAGCTTACTCCAGGGCGTTACAGAGTGCCTTTGGTGTCATGCCGCAGATGCTCGAAAGCATGATGCGCCAGGGGATGAAGCTGCAAAATCCGCTGCGCAGTCTCGCATTTATGCTGCAACAGCTCGAATTCTGGCGGGTTCATTTCGAGGGTATTGCTGCACCACCGGTATTTATTCTCACTGGAGGGAGAGGTAGCGGCAAGACAGCAGTATTACAGATGTTAAGTGCCGAAATAAGTCAGAAGAATCTGAAGGTATGTGGCATTGTCTCACGCGGTTTGTGGAAAGAAGACCGACGCTCCGGCTTTGACCTTGTGGACCTTGATACCCAGAGACAGGTTCCTCTCTGTCGCCGTGATGTGTCTCCAACCGGCATACAAAAGGGCCCCTATCATTTTTACCCTACCGGACTTAAGGCCGGTAAGGCTGTTCTTGAGAAGGCCGTTGCATCCAATCCCGCTGTGATCATTATTGACGAGGTCGGTCCCCTCGAATTACGCGGAAACGGCTGGGCGGAACCGCTGGGGAAGATATTGGCAAACAGACCCTGTCCTCTTGTTATTTCCGTACGCCCTTCACTGGTTGAGGCTGTGGCTGAGCATTGGGATATTACGCCGACAGCGGTGTGGAATGTAGAGCATGTTGAAATGGAACAGATGCTTACGCATTTGAATCTGCCTGGATCGGAAAGAGGGTGCCATGAATGGAAGCGGAATAAAGGCAGGGTTTCCGTCTAAACCTGCCTGCATCTATTTACGCGGAGAATATTCCCATGGGGCAAGAATATGCTGAGATAACATCCACGCCGCCGGCGCTTTGCTTTGTTGCAACCTCGGGTACAGGTAAAACAACTCTGCTGGAACAGGTTATTCAATGTCTGCAAGAGGCTGGCATCGATGTTGGAGCCCTGAAGCATGATGCACATCATTTCAATATCGATTACCCGGGTAAGGATAGCTACCGTTTTACCTGCGCCGGAGCGAAGACCATGGTTATCGCCAGTTCAAGCAAAATCGCCATGGTAAAGCAAAGCTGCGAGCCAGCACCGGAAAACCTGATAAGAAAATATTTCAGTGATTGTGACCTGGTTCTGGCCGAGGGATACAGAAAGAGCAGGCTTCCGTGTATCGCGTTGTTCCGTCAAGATCATCTTACCAGGTTCAGGCTAGATGAAATAGAGAACTGCATAGCTGTAGCGGCTGATTTTGAGGTTGAAACAGAGCTGCCGTTATTGGACATCAATAATCCTGAAGGGGTTGCCGCGTTTATTTGCCATCGGTTCCTGTCCTGCCAGAAGTATAGCCGGGAGCGTTTAAGTGAAGCGTGAGAGTGATATGCCAACAGGAGTTATTCTGGCAGGAGGGCTCAGCCGGCGTATGGGCTACGACAAGCGCACACTGCATGTAGGTGAAAAAACTCTGTTCGAATATGTGTTAATGCAAATGGGTGCGCTGTGTCCGGAATTACTTGTTATCGCAAATGACCCTGAATTTTTTGCCCCTTTTGATGTGCAGGTAGTTCCAGATATCTATCCCGGCAGTTCGCTGGGTGGATTATATACCGGTCTCTACCATTCCAGCACCGAGAAAATTTTTGTTAGCGCCTGCGATATGCCTTTTTTCAATGTAGAACTCGCACTGTTTATTATGCACGCTGTTCAAGGATTCGATGCAGCTGTAGTGCACACGGTGAATGGTTACGAGCCGCTGTTTGCCTGTTACACTAAAAGCTGTCTGCAGCCCATGCGCCGTGAGCTTGAACAAGGAAATTATAGAATATACCCCCTTTTGGAGCACCTGAATGTCAGGGAAGTTTCACTGGCAGAATTAAGTCACATTGATTCTTTAGAGACGGCGTTTATAAATATCAATAAGCCGCAGGATCTGGCTTTGGCACGACGATACCTTAGTTATAATTGAGTAAAGGAGGGATTATAATGTTCGGTTTGGGAGCACAGGAACTGTTTATAATTTTGGCTATTGTAGTTGTTTTGTTTGGAGCTAAAAAACTGCCACAGCTCGGCTCCGGTGTAGGGCAGGGAATAAGGAATTTCAAACAGGGGCTGAACAGTGATAAAGATGAATCTTCTCTCGAAGAGCCGGATGCTAAAGATAAAAACGGGTAGTTATATGCGTTTTTATGCAGCTTTTTTACTCCAAAAAGATAAAAGACAAATGTCTTCCCACCATTTCGCCCTGGCATAGAATTAAACGGGCCAATATCCCTTATGGGCGCTTATCTGAATGCTTGCTCAAAAAAGTCCTTTCAGATAAAACTTAATCCGGGCACAATAGGGTCTGTAAGTGGATTCTAGGCGAGCCTTCCTGTCATGTGCTTCGTTTAATAAGGTGTGCCGGTCTTCAGCCATTTCATGTATTTCACAGGGTTAATCCATGCCCGTTCCATCCATCATGTGCGTGATTCTCACTATAATTTCAGCAGTCTCCTGTGCGTGGCGAGCTGACTTAAGTGTTTCTTCCTTTTTACGTTTGTTCTTGCGTATATGTGTTGTGGGGACAGTGTTTTGCATCTGTGGTTGCCAGAGTGCGGCGAGTCGCCTGGAGGCCGTGGATGCTGCAGCGCAGCGCAGCGTGGAGGTACAGGGGCGCGAAAGTGCTGAGGACATGCAGAACCCGCTGTACCGCAACCTGACCGGCACGCGGCAGAAATTAAGGCAGCGCCTGCTCGGGGCCGAAGGTTGGGGGACGGAGCCCGGGGGAAGAAACTTCCCCGTCATTGGAGAGGTCGACACCGGGGATTCATCGGTTACAGAGATGCAGGGCGGGGTGCTGACGCTCTCCCTTGTGGATGCGTTGCAGATTGCGGCGCAGTACAGCCGTGAATTTCAGGAGCAGAAGGAGCGCGTGTTCGACGCCGCCCTGGGACTTGATCTGGAGGCGGAGCGTTTTCGCACCACCTGGGAGGGGGTCCTCTCCACCCTGTGGAGTACCGACAACAGCGGGGCGGAGCGTCGTACCGGTCTGACCCATCAGGCCGATGGCGGAGTGGAGCATCTGTTTAAGAACGGGATCTCTTTTGCCCTCGCCGCCGGTCTGGATCTGGTACAGCTCCTCAGCGGCGAGCGCGTGGTCTCGCGCGGCATTGTTGCGGATACGAGTATCAGCATCCCCCTGCTGCGCGGCGCGGGAGCGGAGATTGTCGCAGAGCCCCTGACCCAGGCGCAGCGCGATCTGCGTTATGCCATCTGGGAATTCGAGCGCTATCGGCGTACGTTTGCAGTTGAGATCGCGACCAATTACATGCAGGTGCTTGAAAGCAATAACCAGGTGCGCACCGCGCGGGCAAACTACGAACGCCTGATCGAAGCGCGCGAGCGCGCCACCCGCATGGCCCAGGCCGGGCGCCTTCCGGGGATTCAGGTGGACCAGGCCCTGCAGGATGAGTTGCGCGCGCGGCGCAGCTGGGTGGGAGCGCGGCAGAACAGCCGCCAGCGCCTCGATCGCTTTCGGATTCTCCTCGGTCTGCCGCCCGATGCCGCGGTGCGTATGGATGATGCGGAACTGGAGCGCTTGCAGGAGGTGATCAGTGCCACGCCTACGGGGGATGATTCGACCTACAGTGATCAGGACCCGCCGCATGCCCTGCTTGCGAGCGCGCTGGAGCAGCGCCGGGATCTCAAGGTGAGGCGGGCGCGCCTGCACGACAGCGAACGCGCTATCATGGTGGCTGCGGATGCCCTGCGGGCCGAGGCGACCCTGCTCGGGAGCGGAAGTGCAGGGGAGGGGCGCACTCTGGCGCAGGCACAGGCAGATGATGCACAATTCAAACCCCATCGCGGACGTTACTCGGCGCTGCTGAGTCTTGATCTGCCTATTGAACGCCGGGCTGAGACGGTTGCTCTGCGGCGCGCGATTCTGGCGCGGGAGCAGCAGTTGCGCACTCTGGCCGGGTTCGAAGATGAGGTAAAGTATCAGGTGCGCAATGCCTGGGGACAGATGCGCGAGGCCCTTGAGACCATCCGGATTCAGGAGCAGGCGGTGAAGGTGGCGCAGCGCCGGGTTGCGAGTACCGGGCTGTTCCTGAAGGCGGGGCGGATCCAGATGCGCGATCTCCTTGAAGCGCAGGATGCCCTGGTGGCGGCGGACAACGCCCTGGTGGCGGCACAGGTGGAGTATCTGATTGCGGCGCTGCGCCTCAAACGCGATACCGGGGAGCTTGATCTCGATTACAGCGGCGTGCTTCTCGTCCCCTATATTCAAGCGTGACGGCCTGAGAAGAGAGTTGGCCATGCCCATTTCAAGGGACGCCGATTGTTTGTAAATATGGCCGTCCGTGGGGCTCATTGTCGCCGTCCATGGCGACAAATGCCCTTGAAATGGGCACAGCCAACTCACGTCCGATAGGATTGAATAGTTATATCTAACAGAACCAACAAATAGATGCGAAAGGAAAACAGCACGTGACCCGTACCCCCACACAAACGGATTCTTCTACCCTGCCGTGGTGGCGCAATAATCGCCTGCATGGTGTGGTTGTGCTTCTCATCCTGGGTGGAATGATGCTGTGGTTGTGGCCTCCCTTTGATGATGGTGGCGCACCCGGCCAACGCGTGAGTGTTGCGGTGGAGCGCGGCGCGTTGACCATCAATGTGCTTACCGATGGCACAATCAAGCCGAGTGATCAGGTGGTGATCAGCAATACCATGGAGGGCCGCACCACGATCCTCTCCCTCGTGGATGAAGGCACCATGGTGGAAAAGGGCGATCTTCTTATCGAACTGGATGCGAGCGCGCTGGAGGAGCGTCTGGTAGAACAGCAGATCCGGGTGCAGAATGATGAATCGGACTATATCCAGGCGCGCGAAAATCTCGCGGTAGTGAAAAACCAGGCCCAGAGCGATGTGGAGCAGGCGCAACTGGCGCTGGAGTTTGCGCGCGTGGATCTGGAGAAGTATGAAGAGGGTGAGTATCCCGCTGCGCTTGATGAAGCGCGCGCCCGCATTGCCGTGAGCCAGGAGGAGCTGCGCCGCGCCGAGGAGCGCCACGAGTGGTCGAAGGTGTTGTTTGAAGAGAAATTTCTTTCCCAGACCGAACTGCAGGCCGATGCCCTCGCGGCCCAGAAAGCCCGCCTGGATCTGGATCTGAGTCGCGGGAAGCTCGAGTTGCTGCGCGAGTACGATTACCCGCGGCGGATCAAGGAGTTACGTGCGGAGGTGAAGCGCACCTCCATGGCGCTGGAACGGATTAAGCGCAAAGCTGCCGCGGATGTGGTGCAGGCGGAGGCGAGCCTGAAAGCGAAAGAGGCGGTATTGGAGCAGAGCCGCACGCGCCTGGAAAAAATCAACACCGAGATCAGTAAAACCCGCATCCGCGCGCCCCAGGAGGGGATGGTGGTGTATGCCACCTCCACCAAGGCGAGTTGGCGCGGTAATGTGGAACCGCTGGACGCAGGTCAGGAGGTGCGCGAGCGCCAGGAGTTGATCTATCTCCCTTCATCGAAATCCAAAGCGGTGGAAACCAAGATCCATGAATCCGACCTGCAGCAGGTCCAGGTGGGGCAGGAGGCCATTGTGCGCGTCGATGCCCTGCCGCAGGAAACCTTTACAGGCACAGTGACCAGTATAGGAGTGTTGCCCGACGCTACCAGCGCGTGGCTCAATCCGGATCTGAAACTCTTCAGTGTGGATATCAGCCTCGGGCGCGAACATGAACAGCTGCGCTCCGGCATGAACTGTGCGGTGGAGATTATCCATTCCGAGCTTGAGGATGCTCTGTATGTCCCGGTGCAGGCAGTGGTGATGGAGCAGGGACAGGCTTATGTATACAAAACCGATGCCGCCGGCGAACCCGTGCGCAAGCCGGTGCAGATTGGCGCGGCCAACGCCCATCATGTACAGATCCTTGAAGGGGTGCAGGAGAACGAGCGCGTTCTCCTCAATCCGCCCCTGGAGCAGGGGCGGTGAATGGGAGCGCAGGCGCTCATAGAACTGGAGCACGCCGGGCGCACCTACGCCCATGGCGGGGGGGCGGTGCATGCGCTGCGTGATATCAGCCTGCAGATGCGTGCGGCCCAGAGTTGGGCGATTCTCGGCACCAGCGGCTCCGGTAAAAGTACCCTCCTGAATATCCTCGGTTGTCTCGACCGTCTCGATAGCGGGGTGTATAAACTCGCAGGGACGGATATCACCCATATGCATGATGACGCCCTGAGCGAGGTGCGCCTGCGTACCTTCGGCTTCATCTTTCAGAGCTTTAATCTCCTGCCGCAGCTCAATGTGCTGGAAAATATCGAACTTCCCCTGTTCTATCTACACATGGAGGCGCACCGCGCGCGCCGACGCGCCGAGGAGTTGGCGCATATGGTGGGACTGTATGAGCGCCGTAGCCATCGCCCCGCGGAACTCTCTGGCGGACAGCAGCAGCGCGTTGCCATCGCGCGTGCCCTTGCCAATGATCCGGCGGTTATCCTCGCGGATGAACCCACCGGCAACCTGGACACCGGCACGAGTGCGCAGATCATGGAGCTTCTGATGGAGCAGATCGGTCTGGGGAAAACCCTGGTTATGGTGACCCATGATCACACGCTTGGACAGGCGTGCAGTCACAGAATCGAGCTCCGGGACGGTGCGATTGTAGGAGGCCCTGATGCTTAAGGCCATACTGCAGGGATTAGAGCGCGATTTGCTCTCCGGGGTGAAGAACCTGCGTCTGCATGCGCTGCGTTCACTGTTGACCATGCTGGGGATGGTGTTCGGGGTCGCAAGTGTGATTGCGATGCTTGCGGTGGGGCGCGGCGCAGGACAGGAGGCGCTGGAGCAGATCCGCCAGTTCGGCAGTGATGTGGTGGTGATGAATTCTACCAAGGATGTGGCAGAGGAGAAGTCGGGGCAGAGTCGCTCGTTTCTCAACGTGTACGGTATAACCTATGCGGATGCGGCGCGGATTCGCGCCACCCTGCCTCACCTGAAGCGGGTGGTGCCGGTGAAGTTCCGCGCCGAGCAGGGAAGCGCGGCACAGCAGCGCGGTGAAGTGCGTCTGGTGGGGACCACACCCGACTGGTTTACCCTGGTGCCCAGATCTCTCGTGGCGGGGCGCTATCTGGGGGATCTGGATCAGGAGCGCGGCAGCCGGGTCGCGGTAATTACCGAACAGGTGGCGCGTAGCCTCCTCCCGGCGAGTGCGGTATTGGGTGAGCATCTTCGCGTCGGGGGCTCCTCCTATACCGTGGTAGGGGTAGTGCGCAGCAGCGGGCGAGGCGGGGGCGGGAAAGCCCCGGATCAGGGCAGTGATGTGTATATCCCCATGAGTACATATAGACACAACATCGGCGATGTGCGCCTTCAGCATGTGGGGGGAACGACGGTGCGTGAGAAGGTCGAGCTCCAGCAGGTGCTGGTCCAGCTCGAAGATGAAGCCCACGTGGAACCTGCAGCCGCGGTACTCAGGGGATTGGTGGAGCGTTTCCATAAGAAAGAGGATGTGCAGCTGTATGTACCCCTGGCCCTGTTGCGTCAGGCGGAGCAGACCCAGCGCACCTTCAATATTGTTCTGGGCACCATTGCCGGGATCAGTCTTCTCGTCGGCGGGATTGGAATCATGAATATCATGCTCGCATCGGTGACCGAACGTACGCGCGAGATCGGCATCCGGCGTGCCATCGGCGCCAAGCGCCAGCACATCCTGCGCCAGTTCCTCACCGAGACCCTGGTGCTCTCGGGCTGTGGTGGCGGCCTCGGGGTCGCGCTGGGGCTGCTGCTGCCCTGGATTATTACCCGATTCACCGGGCTCGAGACCCTGGTGAGCGTGCCCAGCCTGGTACTCGCCCTCCTGATCAGTATGGGGGTGGGGATCGGCTTCGGACTCTATCCCGCATTGCGCGCCGCGCGCCTTGACCCTATTGAGGCTCTGCGCCATGAGTGATGGCGTCGCCAAAATTCACCATCCACAGCGGCAGGGGCTTATGGTACCCATGGAAAGGGCGTCTGTCGCCACGGACGGCGACAGTCGAACGGCCATGGACGGCGCAAAGTGTCCCTTGGAATGGGTGCCATAAGCCTTTGCTTAACAGTTCCTCCAAATCAATACTTTCTGCGAAAGCATTATGAGTAAAGTGAAAACAGATATCTCCATACCGCAGCGCAGCTTTATCCCCACTACGCGCGCAGAGATGCAGGCGCGGGGGTGGGACGAACTCGATGTGCTCTTCATCTCCGGGGATGCGTATGTGGATCACCCCTCCTTCGGCATTCCCCTGCTCGCCCGGGTCCTCGAGGCCAAGGGCTGGCGCGTCGGCATCATTGCCCAACCCGACTGGAAAGATCCAGCCGCATTTCAGGTCATGGGAGCTCCGCGTCTGTGCGTGGCGATCTCCTCCGGGGCGATGGACTCCATGGTTAACCACTACACCGCGGCAAAAAAGGTGCGCAATGATGACGCCTACACCCCCGGCGGACGCGCAGGAGCACGACCCAATCGCGCCATAATCGCGTATACCGCTGGAGTAAAAGGGGCGCTGAAGGGGGTGCCGGTTGTGATCGGAGGAATCGAGGCGAGCCTGCGCCGCCTGGCCCATTACGACTACTGGAGCAACAAGGTGCGCCGCTCCATCCTCGTGGACAGCAAGGCCGACCTGCTGGTGTACGGCATGGGAGAAAAGGCGTTGCTCGAAGTGGTCACCCAGCTCGACAGCGGGCGCCGTATTGAGGCGCTTACACGCGTACCCGGAACCGCGTGGCTCAGCCCGGTACCTGTCAGCGGTGAGCAGCTCCCCCCCTTTGCCGCCCTGGAGCACGACCGCGCGGCGTATGCGGCCGCTTTCGCCCAGGTGCAGCGCAGCGGGCAGCAACGCCTGGTGCAGGAGTACGCCGGGCGCTACCTGGTGGTGAATCCACCCACTCCGGCGCTGAAACAGCAGGAGCTCGATGATATCTATGCCCTGCCGTTTACGCGCCGTCCCCATCCTGCATATACCGAAACAATCCCCGCGTTTGAGCAGATCCGCTGGTCGATCACGAGCCACCGCGGCTGCCAGGGGGGATGCGCCTTCTGTGCCATCAGTGCGCACCAGGGGCGCCTGGTGCAGTCGCGTACCCCCGCATCGGTGGTTGCCGAGGTGGAACATGTCGCCAGCGATCCTGAGTTCAGGGGCACCATAACCGATGTGGGCGGCCCCACTGCGAACATGTACGCCACGCGCGTGCGCGACCTGGCGCGCTGCAGAGCATGCGGGCGCGAAAGCTGTCTCTATCCGCGTATCTGTACCAATCTCGACCCCGACGATACCCGTGCCGTGGAGCTGTTGCGCCGCGTGCGCAGTATTGCCGGGGTAAAGCATGTGTATATCGCCTCAGGGATTCGCTTCGACCTTCTCGCGCATCAGCCCGGATACCGCGAGGAACTCCTTCACCATCATATCGGGGGGCTCCTGAAGGTTGCGCCGGAGGCGTTGAGCTCTGCTCTGCTGGGCCACATGCGCAAACCTGCGCCGGAACTGTTTGAAGGGTTTCTGCATGCGTTCTACGCTACGCAACGAAAACTCGGGCGCCGCTGCAGCGTGGTGCCATATCTGATGGCAGGGCATCCGGGTAGCACCCTGAAGGATATGCTCGAAACGGCTCTGTTTTTACGCCGTAATCGCCTGAAGGTGGAGCAGGTGCAGGAGTTCACTCCCACCCCCGGCACCCTGGCGACCTGCATGTATTACACCGGTACCGATCCCCTGCGCGGCGAGGAGATTGCGGTATGTCGCGATCCGCACGAACGCCGCCTGCAGAAAGCGCTCCTGCTTGCGCATCAACCGTCACAGCACCAAATGGTGCGTGAGGCGCTGCGACATCTGAGTCGTGAAGATATGTTCCATCAGGTAACCGGAACCGAGGGGAAGGCTAAATCTCCCCCCTTTCCCAAGACACGAACACCGAAAGACAAAAAGGGTAAAGATCGTAACCTGCGGCGCTGATTTTGTGGTAAACTTTTAGCCCGCTGGCTCTTCGGGATTTTTAGCCCCAGAACGGAAATTGTATGCGCCAAGTACATCCCATTAGCGGTGACAACACGGCTGTCACCGCGTTCCCCTTAGCTGATACGTACATTTGTTGTTTGCGTCTGTTCCTGATTGTCACCCTTCTGGGGGGGTGGATACTGTTGTCCCCGAAGTCAGCCTTCTGCAACACTCCCGAGCAGGGCGGGGAAATTCCCTCTGTCCCCAATCTCACCCGGGCTGAGCGTGATTTTCTTACCACCCATGAACATTTTAAAGCGCATGTGGAACGGGGTTATCATCCCTTTGCATATGTGGAACAGGGTACCGCTCGTGGTTTCAGCGTGGATCTCACCGACATCCTCGCCCGGCGCCTGGGCATCGAGGTGGAGTATGTCACCGATCAGAGCTGGGAGGAAGGTGTCTCCCAGCTCAGACAAGGGAAGATTGATATCGTCCTTTGCATGGCGGATATTCCTGCACGACGCGATTTTGCCCGTTTTACCGAACCATTTCTTACCACCTATACCGGCATAGCCACCCGTACCGGAGCTCAGTTCGGCACCAATCTGGAAGAATTCGCCGGGCACAACGTGGGCATGATCAAGGGCTATTGGCATGAGGATATCCTTACCCGGCATTACCCCGACATAAACATAGTCACATATCCTGATCATGTTACCGCCCTCGAAAATCTTGCTACGGGAAACGTGGATGCGGTGCTCTCGAGCAATCCGGTTCTCACCTATCATATCCGCCAGCGGCATATGCTCGGACTTGAAGCCCGGCCTATCCTTGACTCGCCCTATTTCCGCAGTACCAAAGAGGGTTACGGGGTGCGCAAGGATATGCCCCTCCTCGCAGCAGTATTGCAGAAGGGGCTCGATTCATTGGATCCTGAGACCCTGGATGAATTGCGGCGCCGCTGGTTTATCGACCCTGTAAGTGCGCCGAATTCCCTGAAGCTGAGTGTGGAAGAACGTCGCCATCT
>Ga0182239_1000123_pt1 | contig 27386 bp, 22 predicted proteins | sample hydfrate6_PW_210_FD_132456 | JGI IMG/M metagenome (GOLD analysis project Ga0182239, IMG submission 132456) | Subsurface microbial communities from deep shales in Texas, USA - hydraulic fracturing test 6_PW_210 | ecosystem: Environmental > Aquatic > Deep subsurface > Shale gas/oil reservoir >... | reverse complement strand
TGCCGGCCCGGTGGCGGTTTGCTCCCTGCTGACCGCTTGCGCGCTCAATGCGACTCGCAAACCACCCCCGGGCCGGCATCATGGCCGACTGTGTGCAAAGTTTCACACCAAGGGAGTCGGAAGGAAAACATTCAAGTCTTAAAAAGCGTTGTTTTCATTCCTGGTCCCGTGGGCTGGCCCGGCAAGAACCCTTCCAAGGAAGGCCAAGGACGAGGTCGGTTTGTAAGCGACATTGAGCGTTTACGGAAACCTCCGTAAACGCTCAGGAGCGAAAAAACTGACTCCGGCCGCAGGGCTTCCTTCCTGCAAAAATATCTAATAACCTAACTTAGTTTGGAGCTACAAACTTTTATGGCAACCTCTATACCCAATCCTGCAAAATCGTGTCAACCTTTTTTGTTCATTTTTTTATTTAACGTCATTGGCGCCCCATGTTTGATGCACTCGTAAAAAGTCACGATCTGACGGCTTTGTAAAAAGTTCAAGATCAAGGCTTGCGCGATTCCGAAGAATGCAGCGTACTTAGCGTACGTGAAATTCTGAGGGATCGCGCGTAACGCAGATATTGAACTTTTTACGAAGCCGTCATGTTTAATTGCATCATTTTGATTTTTTTTATAAAATGCTCGACCCAAACAAAAAAAGGCCGCGAAAGCACTTCTGTAAGAAGTAAATGCCTTCGTGGCCTTTCTTGTATTCTCCGACTAAATCCGGATGAAAATCAGATTTCTATTATTTTTTAAATTTTTATAAAAACAGCTTCAGCCATCTATTATGCTTGTTGGCATACTTAAAAGCTTTCCTGTTGTCAAATTTTTTATGCGGACGTGCCCGGGGCGGACAGAAAAAACATACCACCCGGCCGGCGCCCCTGCAGGGGCGCCGGCCGGGTGGAGGTATGCGGTTTCGGGGTGTTTTTCAGGTTTTCAGGATATTGTCCTTTAGCTGGGCGATCTGGATGCCCAGGCCGATGCACTGCTTGCCGATCATGCAGGTTTCCGCATCCTCGGGTTCGAGAAAGGTTTTGAGCTCGTGCTGGTCCTTTTTTAAATCCACGACCCATGCATTGTTTTCCTGGTCATAATCCACTTTTACATCAATGCCGCATTCGCCGATATCCGGGTAAATCTCCTTGATTTTTTCGCAAAGCGCGTCTTTGTCAGCCATGTTGCCTCTCCTTGAAGTCTGCCGGGTTTAAAGTTGCACAAACAATGTTTTCCTGACTACAAATTATTTCCCCGTCTACCGGCTGTCAAACCCGAGGCTTGACTTAAGTCAATGCAAACCCTGGATAAGTAGCCTAAAAAAGACCTAAACAATTTACGCACCCTCAATTGATGCTTAATTTGAAACAGGATGGAAATCAAGGCCCCGACCACGGGGGCGGCAAAAAGGAGGATCCTTAAATGAAATGCCCAGGACAGGACAGCAGATACTGGAAACCGGGTGCCATTTTTGAAACCAAGTGCCCGGAATGCGGAAAAGCCGTGGAGTTTTTCAAGGATGATACCATGCGCAAATGCGGTCACTGCGGCCACCGGTTTGTCAACCCGAACATGGATTTCGGGTGCGCGGCCTATTGCAAGTTCGCAGACCAGTGCCTCGGCGAGCTGCCCCCGGAACTGCTGGCCCAGCGCCAGGAGCTGATGAAGGACCGGATTGCCGTGGAAATGAAAAAATATTTCAAACAGGATTTCAAGCGCATCGGCCATGCCACCCGGGTGGCCCGGCATGCAGAAGCCATTGCCAACCAGGAGGGCGGGGATATGGCCGTGATTCTGGCAGCCGCCTACCTGCATGATATCGGCATCCCCGAGGCGGAAAAAAAGCACGGCAGCAGCGCTGCCCGCTACCAGGAAGAAGAAGGTCCCCGGGTTGCCAGGCAGATCATGGAGGATGTGGGCGCGGCAGATGCCATGATCGACGAGGTCTGCGACATCATCGGCCACCACCACCATCCCCGGGAAAACGAGACCTTGAACTTCAAGATTCTGTATGACGCGGATCTGATCGCAAACCTGGAGGATGCGGCAAAAAACAAAGAACCGGACAAAGCCCATATTGAAAAAGTGATCAGCCGGCAGTTTTTTACAGAATCCGGCCAAAAGCGGGCAAAAGAGATTTTTTTACAATAAGTTCCAATTACCAGACCATCAAAGCATATTCATCGGAGGAAACAATGAAAACCCTGCGAAAAATTATAGAAATCGACGAGGATCTCTGCGACGGCTGCGGCCAGTGCGTTGTTGCCTGTGCCGAAGGCGCCATTGCCATCATCGGCGGCAAGGCCAAGGTCATTTCCGACAACCTGTGCGACGGCCTTGGGGCCTGCATGGGCGAATGTCCCACCGGCGCGCTGAAAATCGTGGAGCGCGAAGCCGAGGAATTCGACGAGGAAGCCGTGGAAAAACACCTGGAAAACCTCAAACAGTCCCAACCGGAGACATCCGAACCGCAGCCGGAAATGGCCTGTGGATGCCCGTCCCGGCAAGTGCAAATTTTGCAAAATTCCGGTCAAGACATACGAAGTGGTCAAGGAGATCAGAGCCCGGATTCCGCCCTTGGTCACTGGCCGGTGCAGATCCGCCTGGTGCCCGCAAACGCAAAATTTTTAAAAGGCGCTGACCTGCTGGTGCTGGCCGACTGCGTGGCCGTGGCCTATCCGGACCTGCACAAGGAACTGCTCCAGGGAAAAGCAGTGATGATGGGATGTCCCAAGTTCGACGATATTGACGGCTATGTGGAAAAATTCGCAGAGGTGTTCAAACAGGCCGGCATCCGGTCGGTGACAACAGTAATCATGGAAGTGCCGTGCTGCAGCGGCCTGCCCCAGGTGGTCAAAAAGGGCATGGCGGCCGCTGACGCGCAGGTGCCGCACAAACAAATCGTAATCAGCACAAAAGGAAAAATCCTGAAGGAAACCGCAGCATAATTTGTTGAAAACGGCGGTGCGGCTACTGCCGTACCGCCGGATTCACCGACAGGACCGGACACGGCGCCCGCCGGACCACCCGATCGGTTGTCGATCCTACCAGAAGATTCTCCACCATGCCGTGGCCGCGCACGCCCAGGGCAATCATGTCCATGTCATAAAGATCCGCATACCGCACCAGTTCGGCATAGGGTTTTCCCACCAGCACACTGGTTTTGATCTCCTCGCACCAGTTGGCCGCATCTGCCGGCACCATGGCCGAAAGCCTCTGGGTGATGGCCTCGTGAAGATCTCCGGGAACCGGATCACCGGTTTCAGCCGGAAAGGTTAAATGATCCTTGTACTGAGTGGGCTCCACCACGTGGACAAGATGCAGCTCCGCTTTAAACTCCTGGGCCATATTTACGCTGCATTCCACGGCCGCAACCGAGTCCTCTGAAAAATCGCAGCCCACCAGGATGCGTTTAAACGGAATGGTCTGACGGTGGGGTTTTTCCAGTTCCTCGATGGTACGCAGCACCAGAATGGGGCAGCCCAGCATGCGCATGAGACGGGCGGTCACAGAGCCGAGAAACAATCGCTTGATCCCGGAGCGGCCGTGGGTGGCGGCAATCACCAGATCAATGTCATAATCCGCGGCCATGGAGGCAATCTCCTCTGTGGCGTGTCCGATGGTGATCAGCGGCGTTGCTTCCACAGGGGCCTGTTTCAGCTGGTTTTCAATCTCCCGGCGGGCAAACTCCATAAACCGCTGCTGTTGTGTGATGGGATCGAAAACCGCCTCTCCGTACACCGAGATGGTGGGAAGATCAATGACATGGGCCACATAGAGTTCCGCGTTTAATTCCCCTGCCAGTTCAATTCCGTAGGGAACCACCATCCGGGATACATCTGAAAAATCCGTGGCGCAAAGGATGCGATGGATCTTTGTTTTCATGGCCGGCCCTCCCTGGGGTTGGAGGTGAAAAAGATATGGATTTTCAGGCTTAATTTAACAATAACACTTCCGGTCCCGCCCGGCAACCCGTATCCGCACCCGCAAGCAGCTGCCGGCAAATTTGCCGCGCCGTGCTATTTTTCCCCTGTGATATGCGGCTTGATATCCAGAATCGGAGTCTGATCCATCATGTCAGTGTTTTCCACATCCAGGACGTTTTCCCGGATATCTGTCACGCGCAGCACAGATAAGCCGATGGGATTGGGCCGCCGGGGCGAGCAGATGGAAAACACCCCAAAGGGCCGTTCCCTGTGCGGCGGTTTCTGCACCAGCAGATCCGGGGTAAAGGTCTGGCTTTTGTGAAAGCAGAACAACACAACAATCTGCTCGCCAACAACCACGTCCTGCAGGCCCTTTTGAAAATCCGGGTTGATCTCGATTCTGCCCTTTGCCCTGGAAATGGTCCAGTGCCGCGGTATATCGGTTTCATCCGTGTAAAATGTGCCAATCGGGGTCATTTCCATTTTCATCTGCCACCTCTTATGCTTTGATGGTTTCGTAAAAAGTAAGTTTTTAGATGGCGCCGTAAAAAGTTCAAGATCAAGGCTTGCGCGATTCCGAAGAATGCAGCGTACTTATCCGTACGTGAAATTCTGAGGAATCGCGCGTAACGCAGATATTGGACTTTTTACGGCGCCATCATGCTTTCTGGAGTTTCCTTTTGGGCCTTCTTCCGGATGGCTGGGCTTATTTGCGCACCAGCCGGGCTACAGCCTCGATGTGAAAGGTGTGGGGAAACATGTCCACCGGCTGGATTTCAGCCACGTGATAGGTTTCGGCCATCAATGACAGATCCCGGGCCAGGGTGGCCGGATTGCAGGAGACATACACGATTTTTTCCGGGGCCATATCCAGTACGGATTTTACCACGTCCTTGTGCATGCCCGCCCTGGGGGGATCAATGACCATCAGATCCGGCCTGTGTTCTATCTGTGATATGGACTGCCGGATATCGCCGGCCACGAATCTGCAGTTGGTGATCTGATTTTTTTCGCAGTTTTTTCCGGCATCAGCCACGGCCGATTCCACGATTTCCAGACCGGTGATCCGGCCCGCATCGGCTGAGAGCCAGATCGGAATTGTACCGGTTCCGGTATAAAGATCCACCACAGACTCAGATCCGCTTAACTGTGCATATCTGCGCACGGTATCATAGAGTTTTTCCGCCTGTGCGGTGTTGGTCTGGAAAAAGGAATTGGCCGAAACTTCAAAGACAAAATCGCCGAGTTGCTCCTGGACAAAGGCCCGGCCGGAAACGGGCAGTTCATATTCGCCTGCGGCCACAGCGGCTTTTTTGGCCGTGACATTGTTGACCACCCCGGCGATATCATCGTGGGCCTCCATGAGATAGTCGGCAACAGCCGCCAGCGCCCCGCGGTCCTCGGCTGCGGTGACCAGGTTGACCAGCCAGCGGTCTTCGGCCAGAGAATGGCGCAGCATCACAAACCGCCAGAATCCTTCGTGGGTTCGCAGACCGTAAGGGGCCAACCCTGAGGCCCGGATCCGGTCGCGCACATCATTTAAGATGCGGTTTCCTTTTTCCGGCTGCAGCAGGCAGGCGTCAATATCCAGGATTTTATCAAAGGTGCCCGGCACATGCAGGCCCAGGGCAAAATCCTTCGGGATATCGGCCCGGCCGAGTTCCTCGGGCAGCAGCCACCGCCTGTCAGAACAGGAAAACTCCATTTTGTTGCGGTACCCGAATATCTTGTCCGCCGGCAGCACCGGATGTACCGGCACCCCGGAGATCTGCCCGATGTGCTCCACGGCTTCTCTGACATGCCGGCGCTTGTATTCCAGTTGGCGCCCGTATTGCAGAAACTGCCACTTGCACCCCCCGCACCACCCGGCATACCGGCAGGGCGGCTCGATTCTGTCAGCCGACGGCTCGATTATCTGCAGGGTTCGGGCTTCTGCATAGGATTTTTTCTTTTTCACGATCCGGGCCAGCACCCGGTCGCCGGGCACGGACTGGTCCACAAAGACTGTATACCCGTCTATTTTGGCAATGCCCCGGCCGCCAAAGGCAATACCCGTGACATCGAGTTCAATTTCCTGTTTTTTCTTAACCGTCATAATCCATCCAATACCTTTTATGTTTTCTCTTGCTTCATAATCCGGATCATGACGGTCTGTCAAACAAAGCCGATGGCAAAACACAAAGGTCAATATCTGCGTTGCGCTGCATCCCTCGAAATTTCACGTACTGCCAGTACGCTGCATTTCTCGGGATTTGCGCGCCTTGATCTTGACCTTTGTGTTTTGCCATCGGATGCAGTCCAAATCAACGGATTGAATTTTACCGGAACCCGCACATTGCGGCTTCCGGGGCGGGTTTGTTGGGCTGCATTGGAGCGGTTTCGGCAAAAGATTCGCGGGCGGCTTTGGCGCCCGGAATTTCAAACTGTCTGAGGGCGACAGCCCGAGTTTTTGAAATTCCAGCCAAAGGCGCACGCGAATCGCCGAAAGCGATCCGCAGCCCAACAAACCCGCCCCGGACGCCGCAATGCGAAAATCGTTGCAATCCATCAAATCCAATTGCGTTGCAATACCGAAAAAGATACATATATTGACAATTTACCGCTCACGACTGATGGTTTCGTAAAAAGTAAGTGTTCAGATGGCGCCGTAAAAAGTTCAAGATCAAGGCTTGCGCGATTGCCGAAGAATGCAGCGTACTTATCCGTACGTGAAATTCTGAGGAATCGCGCGTAACGCAGATATTGGACTTTTTACGGCGCCATCACGACTGTTGCATGACATTTTGAATCACCTGGCATCAAAAAGGCGCCCATATGCAGGAAACCCTGTTTTTTGAAGCAGACGGTCTGCGGCTGCACGGCACCCTGCACCTGACGCAAACCCCAAAACCCTCTTTTGTCATAGGGGTCCACGGCATGCTGTCCAACGGCGACTCCCCCAAACAGCAGGACCTGGCCCGGCAATGCAACCGCATGGGAATCGCCTATTTCCGGTTTGATCACCGGGGATGCGGCAGAAGCGACGGGGTATTTGCGGAAGTGACCACCTTTGAAGGCCGGTGCCGGGATTTGACCGCTGCCATGGATGTGCTGGGCCGGCGCCCGGACCTGGGCCGCTCTGCGGGTCTTTTCGGCAGCAGCCTGGGCGGGGCGGTGGTGCTGCATGCGGCCCGGGAAACAGATTTTGACGCTGTGGTCACCCTGGCCGCACCCATCCGGTTTTCCGCCATTCACATCCCCGAAGATTATCAGACAGATCCGGACCTTGCCGGAATCCGCAGGGATCAGTTGACCTATGACCTCACAGAAAACCTTGCCAAGGTCCACCACCTGCTGGTCTGCCACGGGGATGCCGACCCGGTGGTGCCTTACGAAAACGCCCTGCAAATTTACGATGCCGCCGGCACGCCCAAAAAACTCCTTTGCCTGCCCGGCGGCGATCACCCGTTGAGTCAGCCGGAACACCAGCAGACATTCATGGAAAACACCCTGAAATGGTTCGGCCGGCACCTGGTTTCCAAAACCGGTTGATTATAAGCAACAAAGAAGAAGGAAAAATATCAAAATAAAGGGTTGACAAGGTCCTTGTGCGGCTGATAGGGAATTTGGAATCCAGTAATTGATTTTTGCTGCAATTTTTCTCTGCAGGAACCGAAAGAAGCCAGTTGAACTGAAAATCAGTTGATTAAAAAACGGATTGCCAAAATGAATATCCGGCCGGTCATTTTCAGCCTTATTCTGATTATCGTACCCGTACTGGGCGTAGGCCTACTGGACGGGAAACGGGGTTGATAATGGCTCGTAAAAATTTTTAAGCAGCATAAATTCTTACATAAACCGTTATCAGCCCCGAAAGCTGATAACGGTTTTTTTGTTTCAGGGGGAGACAAATCATGAAAAGCGACATCGCCAAACAGGGAATCGGAAGGGCACCCCACCGGGCATTGCTCAAGGCCGCGGGCTACACTGATGATGAAATCCGCAGGCCGCTGATCGGCATTGCCAACTCAGTAAACACCGTGGTGCCGGGCCACACGCACCTAAACCAGATCAGCGAGGCGGTCCGCGCCGGCATTTACATGGGCGGGGGCACGCCTGTGGAATTCGGCACCATCGGCGTATGCGACGGCATTGCCATGGGCCATGAAGGCATGAAATATTCCCTGGGCAGCCGGGAACTGATTGCTGATTCCATCGAGATCATGGCCACAGCCCATGCGTTTGATGCCCTGGTGCTGATTCCCAACTGCGACAAGATCGTTCCCGGAATGCTCATGGCAGCCGCGCGCCTGGATATCCCGGCCATTTTCATTTCCGGCGGTCCCATGCTGGCCGGCCGCAACCCGCAAAACCCGAGCGAAAAGGTAGATCTCATCTCGGTATTTGAATCCGTGGGCAAAGTCCGGCGCGGGGTAATGTCGGAGCAGGAACTTTGCGGCATTGAAGATGCGGCCTGCCCCACCTGCGGATCATGCTCGGGGATGTTTACGGCCAATTCCATGAATTGCCTCACAGAGGCCATCGGCCTGGGCCTGCCCGGAAACGGCACCATACCCGCGGTAATGTCGGCCCGGATCCGGCTGGCCAAGCAGGCCGGCATCCAGATAGTGGCCCTGCACGAACAGGGGATCGTGCCGAGCCGGATCCTGACACACGACGCATTTGAAAACGCCCTGTGCGTGGACATGGCCCTGGGGTGTTCCACAAACACGGTGCTCCATATTGCGGCCCTGGCCCACGAAGCCGGAATGGCCCTGGATTTAAACCGGATCAACGACATCAGCAACCGGATTCCGCATTTGTGCTCCCTGAGCCCTGGCGGGGCCCATCACATCGAGGACCTGCAAAACGCCGGTGGCATCGGCGGGGTCATGAAAACCCTGGCCGAAGCGGGCCTGATTGACACCTCGTGTCTGACGGTCACGGGAAAAAGCGTCAAGGAAAACCTCGGCGCCGCCCGTGTCATCGACAACGAGATCATCCGCCCCGTTGACCGGGCCCATCACAAGGTGGGCGGACTGGCCGTGCTTTTCGGTAATCTGGCCCCCAACGGATGCGTGGTCAAACAATCCGCGGTGGTGGACAAGATGATGCAGCACGAGGGCCCTGCCCGTGTGTTTGACTCCGAGGAGGACGCCACTGAAGCCATCATGGACGGCCGGATCAACAAGGGGGACGTGGTGGTCATCCGGTATGAAGGTCCCATGGGCGGACCCGGCATGCGCGAGATGCTCACCCCCACTTCAGCCATTGCCGGCATGGGCCTGGATGCCGATGTTGCCCTGATCACCGACGGCCGGTTTTCCGGGGGCACGCGCGGGGCGGCCATCGGGCATGTCTCGCCCGAAGCCATGCAGAAAGGCCCCATTGCCGTGGTAAAAGAAGGCGATATAATCGCCATCGACATTGCCGGCAAAAGCATTTCCCTGAAGGTCGATGAAAAGGAGCTGCAGAAACGTTTTTCCGCATGGCAGGCCCCGGCGCCGAAAATCACCAAAGGCTACATGGCCAGATATGCCAAACAGGTCACCTCAGCGGACAAGGGAGCCGTATTAAAGGAATAACATCCGACCCTGAAACCGTTTTTTTATAACCCGCAAAAACATTGATGATTGTATCATAAAAAACTTATTGATTTTACTTAACACTTAATCACTTAAAACTTAACACTGCCTGTAAAAAGAATTTTTACAGGCCTATCAGAGAATGACGAGGACAGACAATGAAGCTCAAAGGTGCTGAGATACTGCTGAAAATGCTTCAGGAAGAAGAAGTGGACACCGTTTTCGGCTATCCGGGCGGAGCGGTGATTGATATTTATGACGCCCTGATGGAGGAAAAAAGCATCAACCATGTGCTGGTTCGCCACGAACAGGGCGCAGCCCATGCCGCTGACGGCTATGCCCGGGCTACCGGCAGGGTGGGTGTCTGCCTGGTGACCTCCGGGCCCGGGGCCACCAATACGGTCACCGGCATTGCCTCGGCATACATGGATTCCATTCCCATGGTGATATTCACCGGCCAGGTGCCCACGGCCCTGATCGGAAACGACGCCTTCCAGGAAGTCGATATTGTGGGCATCACCCGGCCCTGCACCAAGCACAATTACCTGGTCAAGGACGTGCGCAACCTGGCGCGCACCATCAAGGAGGCTTTTCACATCGCCCGCTCCGGCAGGCCCGGACCGGTGCTGGTGGATCTGCCCAAGGATGTAATCAATGCCACAACCCAGTTCAACGTGCCCGGAGAGGTGAAGCTCAAAAGCTACAACCCCACCTACAAGCCCAATATCAAGCAGCTCAACAAGGTGGTGGATCTCATTGCCAAATCCCAAAAGCCGGTGATTTTTTCCGGCGGGGGGGTCAGCCTGTCCAAGGGCCATCACGAACTCACGGAACTGGCCCGCAAGCTGCAGATCCCGGTGACCAGCACGCTCATGGGGCTGGGCGGCTTTCCGGGAACAGACCCGTTATGGCTGGGAATGCTGGGCATGCACGGCACGTTTCGGGCCAACATGGCGGTTTCTGAATGCGATCTGCTCATATCCGTGGGGGTGCGCTTTGACGACCGGGTCACGGGCAAGGTCGACGAGTTTGCCCCAAACGCCAAAATCGTGCAGATCGACATCGATCCCACCTCGATACAGAAAAACGTGCCGGTGCACGTGCCCGTGGTGGGCGACTGCAAGATCTCCCTGGCGGAGATCAACACGCTTGTGGATAAAAAGAAATGGGAAGAGCTGGAAGAAACCCGCAAGCCCTGGCTTGCACAGATTGATGAATGGAAGCAAACCACGCCTCTGGCTTATCAGCAGGCAGAGGTGATCAAGCCCCAGTACGTGATTGAAACCCTTTATGACCTCACGGGCGGCGATGCGATCATTTCCACGGAAGTGGGCCAGAACCAGATGTGGGCGGCCCAGTATTACCATGTCAAAGAGCCGGGCCATTTTATCACCTCCGGGGGGCTGGGCGCCATGGGATTCGGGCTGCCCGCGGCCATCGGCGCTCAGGTGGGCGCACCGGGCACCGCCGTTGTCGACATCGCCGGCGACGGCTCCATTCAGATGAACATCCAGGAACTGGCCACGGCAGTGCAGTACAATCTTCCGGTGAAGGTGGTGATCTTAAACAACGGCTTTCTGGGCATGGTGCGCCAGTGGCAGGAACTGTTCTACAAACGGCGCTATTCGTCCACACAGTTTGTCCATGCCCCGGATTTTGTCAAACTCGCCGAGGCTTACGGTGCAGTGGGGCTGCGGGCGAAAACCCCGGATGAAGTGGCATCGGTTCTGCGTCAGGGACTGGAATGCAACAAGCCGGTGGTGATGGATTTTGTCGTGGAGCCGGAGGAAAGCGTCTATCCCATGGTGCCCGCAGGGGCGCCGATTAAGAAGATGCTTCTGGTGTAAGGCCAACCCGATAGGACATCTGCAAGAACCGGTTGAAAAAAGGATTTGATGATGAGCGAAAAAAAACATTTACTCTCCATTCTCGTGGACAATGAGCCGGGCGTGCTCTCGCGGATCACCGGGCTGTTTTCCGGCCGCGGATACAATATTGAAAGCCTGAGCGTGGCTGAAACCGTGGATCCCGGAATCTCCCGGATCACCATGGTCACCAAGGGCAGCCCCATGATCATCGAGCAGATTCAAAAACAGCTAAACAAGCTGATCAACGTGCTCAAGGTCATTGACCTGACCGGCACCCAGTATGTGCAGCGGGAAATGGCCCTGATAAAGGTCAATGCCCGGGCCGATCACCGGGCCGAGATTCTGCGCATCACCGATATTTTCCGGGGCCAGGTTGTGGACGTGGGCATGGAGCATTTTACCCTGAAAATCGAAGGCGATGCCGAAAAAATCGAAGCTGTATTAAACCTGCTAAAGCCCTTTGGCATCCGGGAAATCGCCCGCACCGGGTGCGTGGCCCTGCCCCGGGAAAGCAGATAAGGCATTTGAAAATTTGAAAGATTCAAGCGGCAAGCCAAAGACAAACTTTGATGGCACCGTAAAAAGTCTGATTTCAGATGGTGCCATAAAAAGTTCAAGATCAAGGCTTGCGCAATTTCGAAGAATGCAGCGTACTTAGACGTACGTGAAATTCTGAGAAATTGCGCGTAACGCAGATATTGGACTTTTTACGGCACCATCAACTTTACTTACAATCAAAAATAACTGGAGGACAAAGACATGGCGAAACTCGATTTTGGCGGAGTGGAAGAAGAGGTGATCACCTCTGATGAATTTACCATGGAGCAGGCCCGTGAGGTTTTGAAAGACGAAACCATCGTGGTGCTCGGATACGGCGTGCAGGGCCCGGCCCAGGCGCTGAACCTCAAGGACAACGGGCTTTCGGTGATCGTGGGCCAGCTCGAGGGCGACGAGTACTGGCAAAAGGCCGTCTCCGACGGATTTGTGCCCGGAGAAACCCTTTTCCCCCTGGAAGAAGCGGCAAAGCGCGGCACCATCATCATGGAGCTCATGTCTGATGCCGGCCAGGTGGCCACATGGCCCAAAATCAAACAATGCCTCAATGAAGGCGACGCCCTGTATTTCTCCCACGGGTTTTCCATTGTCTACAAGGACCAGACAGAAGTTATCCCGCCGGAAAACGTGGATGTGATCCTCGTGGCCCCCAAGGGCTCGGGCACCAGCGTGCGTAACAACTTCCTGGAAGGCCAGGGCATCAATTCCAGTTTTGCCATACACCAGGATTACACCGGCCGCGCCAGACAGCGGGCACTGGCCATCGGCATTGCCATCGGCTCGGGATATCTGTTTCCCACCACGTTTGAAAAAGAGGTCTTCAGCGATCTCACCGGCGAGCGCGGCGTGCTTATGGGATGCCTGGCCGGTGTCATGGAAGCCCAGTACAACACCCTGCGCAGCCACGGCCACAGCCCCAGCGAGGCATTTAACGAAACCGTGGAGGAACTCACCCAGAGCCTGATCCGGCTTGTGGATCAAAACGGCATGGACTGGATGTTTTCCAACTGCAGCACCACGGCCCAGCGCGGCGCCCTGGACTGGGCCCCCAAGTTCCGGGATGCCGTGGCCCCGGTGTTTGAAAATTTGTATCAAAGTGTTGCCTCCGGCAAGGAAACCCAGCGGGTCCTGGAAGCCAACAGCACGCCGGATTACCGGGAAAAACTGACCCGGGAACTCGATGCCATCAAAAATTCCGAAATGTGGACGGCCGGGACGGCTGTACGTTCCCTGCGGCCGGACCGCCGCGGAAAATAATCAACACCCGAATTGTGCGATTTTCAATCAAATGAATTGCTTTTAAAAATCTGAAACGCTCAATTCAGGTAATACAGAAGTAAAAAAAGAAGGTTTCCATGAAATCCATACGGCTTTATGACACCACCCTGAGAGACGGCACCCAGGGAGAAAAAATCAGTTTCACGGCCCAGGACAAGCTCAAGGTCGCCCGCAAACTCGATGATATGGGTATCCATTACATCGAGGGCGGGTGGCCCGGGGCCTCTGCCAAGGACTTTGATTTTTTCCAACTGGCGGCCAAAGAAACGTTTCAGCATGCCAGGATAGCGGCATTTTGCGCCACGCACAAGCACGGCAGCACGCCTGAAGACGACCGGCAGCTCAATGTGGTCCTTGAAAGCGGCGCACAGGTGGGCACCATTGTGGGCAAAACCTGGGATCTGCATGTCACAAAGATCCTGGGCATCCCCCTGGAGGCCAACCTGGAGATGATTGAAAACTCCGTGGCCTACCTGAAAAAAAACGGTCTGGAAGTGCACTACGATGCCGAGCATTTTTTTGACGGGTACAAGGAAAACCCGGAGTACGCCGCCCGCACCATAAGGGCGGCCGTGGCCGGAGGGGCGGATACCATCTGCCTGTGCGACACCAACGGCGGCGCCCTGCCCCATGAAATCGAGGAGATCACCACGGCCATCAGGGAAGTGATCGACAACAGCTCAGACCGGCCCATTCATATCGGAATTCACACCCACAACGATTCAAACCTTGCCGTGGCCAACTCCATTACCGCGATTCGCGCCGGGGCCACTATCGTTCAGGGCACCATCAACGGCTACGGGGAGCGCTGCGGCAATGCGGATCTGACTTCGATCATCCCGATTCTTCAGCTGAAAATGGGCTATGCCTGCATTTCCGAGGAAAATCTGGCAAAACTTCAGAAAGTGTCGCTGTATGTAAGTGAAACCGCCAACATGACGCCCGTCAACAGCCGTCCTTTTGTGGGTAAAAGCGCTTTTACCCACAAGGGCGGACTGCACGTGGACGCCATCATGAAAGAGCCCCGGTCCTATGAACACATCACCCCGGAACTTGTGGGCAACCGCCGCCGGGTACTGATCTCGGACATGGCCGGCAAGGGCAATATCCGCTACAAGGCCCGGGAACTGGGATTTCCGGTGGATGAAAACGGATATGATTATGCAGAGATTGTCAACACGGTAAAACGGCTGGAGCAGGAAGGCTACCAGTACGACGTGGCAGACGGCTCCCTGCGCATTCTCATGGAAAAGCTCACGGACCAGTTTCAGCCGTGTTTTGAGCTCGAATCCTTCCGGGTGACCGTGGAAAAGGAAAAAGACCGTCCGTGCCATTCCCATGCCATGATCAAGATCAATGTGGAGGGCATCGAGGAAATCACCGCCGCAGAAGGCCACGGCCCGGTCAGCGCCCTGGACAATTCCCTGCGCAAGGCATTAAACAACGTCTACCGCAATGTACTCGATCCGGTCCATCTCGTGGATTTCAAGGTCCGGGTGTTGGACGGCAGAGACGGCACCGGTGCCAAGGTCCGGGTGCTGATCGAATCCCGGGATGAAGAAGCCATCTGGAGCACCATCGGGGTTTCCGAAGACATTATCGAGGCAAGCTGGCAGGCCCTGGCAGACAGCTTCCAGTACAAACTGGCGCGGATCACCAACGGCAACAACCAGAGCCCGCAGGAGCAAGGCAAATGAAGGAAAAGGTATACATATTCGACACCACCCTGCGCGACGGGGAACAGTCGCCAGGGGCGAGCATGAACACCGCCGAAAAGGTGCGCCTGGCCACCCAGCTGGAAAAACTGGGGGTGGATGCCATAGAAGCCGGTTTTCCCGCGGCATCAGAGGGCGATTTCGAGGCGGTGGCCGAAGTGGCGCGGAAAGTGAGCAACTCTGAAGTCGTGGCCCTGGCCCGGGCATCGGTTCATGACATTGACCGGGCATGGAAGGCGGTGGGCCATGCCGCCAAGCCCCGCATCCACACGTTTCTGGCCACCTCGGACATTCACATGCAGTACAAACTCAACATGTCCCGCGACGAGGTGCTCAAAAGCGCGGTGGATGCGGTCAAATACGCATGCTCGTTTACCGGTAACGTAGAATTTTCAGCAGAAGACGGCTCCAGAAGTGATCCGGATTTTTTGTGCCAGGTTTTTGAAGCCGTGATCAATGCCGGGGCAAAGGTGATCAACCTGCCCGATACAGTGGGCTATGCCGTGCCTCACGAGTTCGGCGAGCTTGTGGCTTACGTGCGCAAAAACACACCCGGGATTGACAGGGTGATTTTAAGCGTGCACTGCCACAACGACCTGGGTCTGGCTGTGGCCAACACACTGGCGGCCATTGAAAACGGCGCCCGGCAGGCCGAAGTCACCATCAACGGCATTGGCGAGCGGGCCGGCAACACGTCTCTGGAAGAACTGGTCATGACGTTAAACACCAGGCCCACCTACCTGCCGGTGACAACGGCCATTGAAACCACACGCATTTACCGGATCAGCCGGCTGGTGAGCATGATCACGGGTATGCCGGTGCAACCCAACAAGGCCATTGTGGGGGCCAACGCCTTTGCCCACGAAGCCGGCATTCATCAGCACGGGGTTTTGGCCAATCCCATGACCTACGAGATCATGAAGCCCGAGACCATCGGCCTGACCACCAGCAAGCTGGTCATGGGCAAGCACTCGGGCAAGCACGCCCTGCACAAGCATTTGAAAAACATCGGCTATGATCTTTCCGAAGAAGAGATCAAGCTGGTGTTCAAAAAATTCAAGGAACTGGCGGACAAGAAAAAGGTGGTGCTTGACGAGGACCTCGAAGCCCTGGTCAATCAAGGGGTTTTGCGCACAGCAGACATTTATTCCCTGCAGTATCTGCATGTCACCGCCGGCACCACCGTGCTGCCCACGGCCACCGTGAAAATGCTGATCAACGGAGCGGAAGCCTTTTGCACCGGCAGCGGAAACGGCCCCATTGACGCGGCGTTTAACGCCATATCCGAGCTGACCCAAACCCAATCCTCGCTTCTGCGATTTTCTGTCAACGCCCTGACAGGGGGCACGGACGCCCAGGGAGAAGTTACAGTGCGGCTCAAGGAAGATGAAGTCATTGCCCTGGGCCGGGGCGCGGACCCGGATATTATCACCGCCAGTGCATACGCCTATATCAATGGACTAAACCGGCTGGAATATCTCAAGGAAAACCCGGCGCGCACATCTGAGGCGCTTTAAAACATTTCCGCGCACCGGCTGCGGGGGTTTGATTAATCGACTTTTATGGTTTTGATCAGATCGACAATCCGGCTGATGCGGTTTTGCTCCATATAGGCAACAAGGCCGTCTATGATTTCGGTGGTCACGGAGGGATTGACAAAATTGGCCGTGCCCACTTCCACGGCCGTGGCCCCGGCGATCATGAATTCCAGGACGTCTTGGGCGCACATGATGCCGCCGATGCCGATAACAGGGATGTTTACAGCCCCTGCCACCTGCCAGACCATGCGCAGGGCAACGGGCTTGATGGCCGGGCCGGACAGTCCGCCGGTGATATTGCCCAGCTTGGGACGGCGGGTATGGATGTCAACGGCCATGCCGGTGATGGTGTTGATCAGCGATACAGCGTCAGCCCCGCAGTCTTCCACCTTTTTTGCAATGCAGACAATATCTGAGACATTGGGAGTAAGTTTGACGATCACCGGCTTTGCAGTTTTTTTGCGGACTGCGGTCACCACCGTGGCCGCAGCATCCGGATCCACCCCAAAGGCCACGCCACCGGCCTTGACATTGGGGCATGAAATATTGATTTCCATGCCCGCGATCTGTTCCACCGGGTCCATGCGCGCAGCCAGTTCCGCATATTCCTCAACGGTTTTGGCGTAGGTGTTGACAATCACGGGTGTGTCATAGGCGGCCAGCTTGGGCAGCCGGTCGTTTAAAAACGCCTCAATGCCGATGTTCTCCAGGCCGATGGCGTTTAACATGCCGCAGGCGGTTTCCACGATCCGCGGGGGGGGGTTGCCGGCGGCCGGCTGCAGGGAAAGCCCCTTGACCACAATGGCCCCCAGGGCATTGAGGTCCACCAGATCCGAGAACTCCAGGCCGTAGCCGAAAGTGCCGGATGCGGTCATCACGGGATTTTTCAGACAGATTCCGCCGATATCCACGGCCAGGTCCGGGTGCTGGGTCATAATGCCTTTTCCGTTTTACCAGACAATGGGGATAAAAGACTCCTTAGTGCAGTGAAAATCAATGACATGAAACCGCGGATCGGTCAAGAAGGAAAACCGGAAAAATCCGGTCCGTACCCAACCCGTCCTGCACAAAAAAAACAGGCCCCAGCCGGAGGGAAGAAAGCCCTGCGGCCGGGGGCGGGTTTTTTCGCTCCTGAGCCTTTTTGCGGATCCAGCCAAAGCCCCGGTCCGATCGCCGAAAGCACGCCGCAGACAAACAAACCACCCCCGCCCCGCCACATGCGAAAAATCGTTGATCACTCTTTTTTGCAAGGCCTTTACGGAAAAACATCTTGACGGTCCGACTGTCCGGGCTGTATTGAAGGGTTCAAATGAAAACCCCAATCCAAAGACCCCTGCGTATCTGCCTGCTGAGCTACCGCAGCAATCCCCACTGCGGCGGCCAGGGCGTATACGTGCGCAATCTCAGCTCTGCCCTGGTGCGCCTGGGCCATCACGTGGATGTGGTGTCCGGGCCCGAATACCCGGTACTTGATGAGAAAGTGGGCCTGATCAAACTGCGGGGCCTGGACTTGTACAACCCTGAAAACCTTTTTCGCCTGCCTTCGATTACAGAGCTGGCAGACACGACAAATTTTCTTGAATGGCTCGGGGTATCCACCATGGGCTTTCCCGAACCGTTCTGCTTTGGCATGCGGGCTGCCCGGTTTTTCAGAGAAAAGACCCGCGGCTATGACATCGTGCATGACAACCAGAGCCTTTCCTACGGAATCTGGTCGATCAAACGGAAAATACCGGTGATTGCCACCATTCATCATCCCATTACCGTGGACCGGGATGTTTCCGTGAAAACCGAACCCGCGTTCTGGAAAAAGCTCCAGCAGATCCGCTGGTATTCCTTTATCGGGATGCAAAAGCAGGTGGCGCGCACCCTGCCCGGCCTGATAACGGTTTCCCGCTTTACCCGCCGGCATATCAGCCGGGAATTCAAGATCCCGGAAAACCGGTTTTCTGTTGTGCCAAACGGCATCAACACCGAGCTGTTCTATCCCATTGCCGAAATCGAGCGCGAGCCCGGCCGGATCATTGTTACCAACAGTGCAGACACCCCCTTAAAAGGCCTGCATCATCTTTTGCCGGCAGTGGCCGCAGTGGCCCAAACCCGGGATGTGCGGCTCATTGTGGTGGGCACGCCCAAAAAAAACGGCATGGTGGAAAAAATGGTCAGAAAGCTGGGTCTTGGCCGGATTGTCACCTTTACCGGCCGCATATCCTACGGGCAATTCGTGCGCCAGTACGCCCGGGCCGCCATGGCTGTGGTGCCATCGGTATACGAGGGCTTCGGCCTGCCCGCGGGCGAGGCCATGGCCTGCGCCGTGCCGGTGATCAGCACAACAGGCGGGGCCCTTCCCGAGGTGGTTGGCGATGCCGGCGTCCTGGTGCCGCCGGCGGATCCAAAAGCCCTGGCCGCAGCCATCACGGACCTGCTGGATCACCCGGAAAAAGCCCGGAAAATCGGACAAGCCGGATACGAGCGGGTGCGCCGGCATCTGAGCTGGAACGCGGTAGCGGAAAAAACAGCCGCCGCTTATGAAAGGACCATTGATGATTACCATCGACTATAACCGCCTGGGTATCCGGTCCGGCCACAGAATTCTGGACATGGGCTGCGGGGCGGGCCGCCACGTGTGCGGGGCCTGCGCCCGGCCGGGGGTCACGGTGGTGGGTGCAGACATCAACTTTGCGGATCTGGCTAAAGCAGATGAGCACATCCGCATCCACGAACAGTACGGCGGGCCCTGTCAGGGCAGATGGGCCTTGTGCGCCGCAAGTATTCTAAAACTGCCCTTTGGGGATCACAGCTTTGACCATGTGATCTGCTCCGAGGTCATGGAGCACATCACTGATGACAAGCAGGCCGCAGAAGAACTTTTCAGGATACTCAAGCCCGGCGGAAGCCTTGCGGTCAGCGTGCCCCGGTATTTCCCGGAAAGAATCTGCTGGGCCCTTTCAGAAACCTATTGCAACACCGATGGCGGCCATGTGCGCATATACCGCAAAAAACAGATCACCGGCCTGTTTGCGTCCCTGGGCCTGGAGTTGACGAGCCGCCATTGGGCCCACAGCCTGCACTCGCCCTACTGGTGGCTCAAATGCATGGCCGGGCCGGAAAACGATTCCGCCGCCCCGGTGGCGGCATATCATCGGTTTTTGACCTGGGACCTGATGAAAAAGCCCAAAATCACCCGCATGGCTGACCGGCTTTTAAACCCTGTAATGGGAAAAAGCCTGGTGCTTTATTTCAAAAAAGCCGCCTGAGCACCCCGAGGGTCTTGGTCATGGGCAGGGCCTCAAACAAACCCGAGGCCAGGGCCAGCTCATAGATATGATGCGGGGCCTGGCCGCCTTGTTCCGGGTTTTTGAAAATATCATGGATCACCAGAAAACCGCCGGCCGTCACATGGGTGGCCCAGGCCTTGTAGTCGGCAAATGCCGCTTCATGGCTGTGCCCACCGTCGATAAAAACCAGGCAAAGCGGTGTGGCCCACATGCGTGCGGCCACCGGCGAGGCGCATGCCAGGGGCACCACTGTCTGCTCAAGCCCGGCGCGTTCCAGGGTGGTGCGAAACAGCGGCAGGGTGTCAATTCGGCCGGTTCGCGGATCCCAGGTTTCCGGGTCAAAATAGCCCTCCCCGGGCTGCTGTTCCTCTGAGCCGCGATGGTGGTCCACGGAAAACAGAATACCATTGTTTTGCCGGCAGCCCGCTCCCAGGTAAAGGCTGGATTTTCCGCAATAGCTGCCGATTTCAAGACAAGGGCCCTTTGGTGAGGCCTCCAGGGCCAGTTCATAAAGCCGCCGGCCCTCTTCCGGGTCCAGAAAGCCCTTGGTCTGATTGACAAGCGCGGGATCAATTTCCATTTTCAAAGGCTTTTTTCACAATCTGCTGTGCCTGCTGCTGGATCTGCCGCAAGTGATCCGCTCCCTTAAAGCTTTCTGCATAAATCTTGTAAATTTCCTCGGTGCCCGAGGGCCGGGCCGCAAACCAGCCGTTGGGGGCAACCACCTTGAGCCCGCCGATGGGGGCATCATTGGCCGGGGCCCGGGTCAGCACCTGCTCTATGGGCTCGCCTGCCAATTCATCTGCTGTGATCATTTCTGAAGACAGGTTTTTTAAAATCCGTTTCTGCTCCGCTGTTGCCGGGGCGTCCATGCGCTCATAGACGCACTGGCCGAATTGTTCCTCGATCCGGCTGTAAATGCCCGCGGGATCGGTCCGTGTGGCTGCAGTGATCTCGGCTGCCAGCAGGTTTAAGATAATGCCGTCCTTGTCCGTGGACCAGACCGTGCCGTCTTTTCTCAAAAATGAAGCCCCGGCGCTTTCCTCGCCGGCAAACCCGTATTGACCGCTCAAAAGCCCTTGCACAAACCATTTAAACCCCACCGGCACCTCCTGCAGGGGGAGTTTGAGAAAGTTTGCCACCCGGTCGATCATGGCCGTGGAAACCAGTGTTTTGCCCACGGCCGCGCCCTGGGGCCATCGGGGGCGGTTTGCGAAAAGATACCAGATGGCTGTGGTCAGGTAATGGTTGGGATTGAGCAGGCCTGCACTTTTGGTGACAATGCCGTGGCGGTCCACGTCCGGATCATTGCCAAAGGCGATGTCAAAGCGGTCCTTTAAATCAATCAAACCGGCCATGGCATAGGGAGATGAACAATCCATGCGGATTTTTCCGTCCTTGTCCAAATGCATGAACCCAAAGGCCGGATCAATCCCGGTGTTGACCACTTCCAGATCCAGGCCGTATTTCTGGGCAATGGGCTCCCAGAAATACACCGCCGCACCGCCCATGGGATCCACCCCGATTTTAAGGCCCGCACCGGAAATGGTGTCCATGTCCACAACATTTTGCAGGTCATCCACGTAAGGTTCAATATAATCGTATTCTTGGGTGGTGGACGCCTTTTTCGCCCGTTCAAAGGGAATGCGGGCAATGTTTTCAACCCCTTTGGCCATCAGCGCATTGGCCCGGTCCTGGATCACGGCGGTGACATCGGTTCCCGCAGGTCCGCCATGGGGCGGATTGTATTTAAACCCCCCGTCCTCGGGCGGGTTGTGGGAAGGGGTGATCACCACCCCGTCTGCCAGGCCCTGGCTGCGCCCGTGGTTGTAGGTCAAAATGGCATGGGAAATCACCGGCGTGGGGGTATAGCCCAAACCTTTCTGGATCATCACGGGAATTTCTGCTGCGGAAAACACTTCCAGGGCGGTGATCAGGGCCGGCTCGGACAAGGCATGGGTATCCATGCCCATAAACAGCGGGCCTGAAATATTTTCCCGTTTCCGGTACTCGCAGATGGCCCGGCTGACCGCCAGGATATGGGCCTGGTTGAAACTGTTGCGAAGCGACGAGCCCCGGTGTCCGGAGGTGCCGAAAGCCACCTGCTGGGCGGGGTCGTCCGGATCCGGATGCCGGGTGTAATAGGCTGAAACCAGCCCGGGCACATGGATCAGCATGTCACTTGTGGCGCGCTTGCCGGCTTTTTCGTGTACGGACATGGCAGACTTCCTTTGTTCCATAGTTTGAAACACTGTATTTTAAACCATGAAGAGCATGGAGGCCGGGAAGAAGGTCTTGTTTAAACTTTTTCCTTCATGACCTTCATACTCTTCAGGCTCTTCATGGTAGCATTATTTGACAGAATTATCGTGAAAATCGTTTTTCGAGAACTTTGCGGACATCGTGAAAATCCTTCCAGGGGACATGATCGATGTTGTGTTTTTCCAGATACCGGGCCAGCCGGCCCCGGGCAAACACCAAATCCCCGTGGCGGGCCATATTGTGGTCGGTCATTCCGTCGCCGATCACCACCCGGAAATCCGCGTCAAACCGGTCCATCACCGCTGCCTTGGCCACCAGTTCATCTCCGCCTTCAAACCCGGAATGCACCTTTAGAAAAGGACCGGAGTCGTCCACGTCAACGGCAAAAATTTCATCCACCCGGCCCGTCAGATCCCCGAGCCCGGCTTCCACCATGCCCCGCACGCCCCCGGAAATCACGACAAAGGGAATATCCCGGGCCCTGAGAAATGCCAGCAGTTCGGCAAAACCCGGCCGCAGGGGAATCTGGCGCACAAAATCAAGGGTGTCCGGGTACTGGTCAGAGGAAATGGCTTCAAGCATCTCCCGCACCCCGCTGCGCAGGGTCACGGCCCCGGATTCGAGCCTGGCTTTCATCTGATGCCACTTTTCCGGCAGAAAATGTTCCAGCACCGCCTGCAGGCTTTCCTCTGCGGTGATGGTGCCGTCAAAATCACAAAACACGTAGGGTTTAACGCTTTGGCCGTTGTTCATGAAAAGGAGGCTCCGGCTGTCTTGTTCAATTTTCTGGATGGTTGGAAGAAAGATTTTCAATATAATGGCTCAGAAAATCATTGATGCTTTCCACGTCCTCCATTTCCAAAACCGTATCCAGTGCGCAGCGGGCGTCCTCGTACCGGATGCCCCGGATAAACTGCTTGGCCGCAGGAATCGAGGAGGGCGTCATGCTGATGCGGTCTGCGGCCATGCCCACGTACAGAAGCAGGCATTCCTGCTTGGATGCCGATTCCCCGCAGATACTCACGGGCTTGTGATGCTGCCTGCAGACATTGACAATCTCGGCAATGGTGACAATCACCGACGGATGCAGGGCATTGTAGAGATTGCCAACCTTTTTGTTGTTGCGGTCCACGGCCAGCAGATACTGGATCAGGTCATTTGTGCCGATGCTCACGAAATCCACGTATTTGAGCAGCCGGCCGAGAATGGCCGCAGCCCCGGGCACCTCGATCATAATGCCCGTGGCAATCTGACGGTCATATTCAATGCCCTTTTCATCCAGGGCCTGTTTTTCGGAATCCACCAGAGCGATCACCTTTCGGATCTCCTCAACCCCGGAAATCATGGGAAACAGCAGATGCACGGGACCATGGGCGGAAGAACGCAAAATGGCCCGGATCTGTTTTCGGAATTCCTCTTCCAGCTCCAGGCTGATGCGGATGGAGCGCCATCCCAGAAAGGGATTGTCCTCCTTGGGATAATCCAGATAAGACAGAAACTTATCTCCCCCCACGTCGAAAGTCCGGATGGTAACGGTTCTGCCTTCTGCCTTCTGCAGCATGCGGGTGTAGAGTTCCACCTGTTCTTCTTCGGTGGGAAAACTTTTTCTGAGCAGAAACGGAAACTCGGTGCGGTACAGGCCGATGTGATCCGCTCCGTATTCCCGGACATGGGGGATATCGGAAAGCAGGCCGATATTGGCCCCGAGCCGCACGTGCACGCCGTCAAGCGTGACGGCCGGCAAATCCCGGAGCGCGGACAAACGCAGCCGGATCTGCTGGTTTTCCGCCTGCCTGCGCGCATATTCCTCCCGAACAGCCTCCTCGGGATTGACAAACACAAACCCGGAGGATCCGTCCACGATCAGGTAGTCCTTTTCCCGGACATTTTCAAAAAGGTGCTCAACCCCGATGACAATGGGAATTTCCAGGGATCGGGCCAGGATCACCGTGTGGGACGTACGACCTCCCCGGGCGGTGACAATGGCCTTTAGGTTGGGCTGCCGCATGGCCAGCAGATCCACGGGGGAAATGTCTGAGGCCACCACAATAGTGGGACGGGTCATGGGCTCGTGGGGGTCGCCGGAGACGCCCACCAGATGGCCCAGCACCCGCCTGCCGATATCGAGCACGTCTGCGGCGCGCTCGCTTAAATAGGCATCCTCCATGCCCCGGAAATTTTCCACATACTCCAGGATCACCTGTTTTAAGGCATACTCGGCGCATTTGCCCGAATCGATCTGCGCCTTGATTTTGCGTTTCAATCCCGCATCCCGCAGAAACATCAAATGCGCATCGAGAATGGCCGATTCCTGATCGGAAAGACCGGCGCCGGTGCGGGCCACCTGCCGAATCTGGCCGGATGCCCGTTCAAAAGCATGATTCAGCCGTTCCATTTCAGATTCCGGAAGATCCGACAGGCTGCATTGTACCTGATCAAAATCAATATTTTCGGGCAGATAATGGGCATAGCCCTCTGCCACCTGCTCGGAGACCGGATCACCCCACAGATAGTCCGGCGCCGGACGTTCCGGCAGGCTCCGGGAAATTTCCATAACCGGCAGGCGCCGGCGGAGGCCCGGCCGGCGCGCAGACATGTCCTCGAGCAACCCGGTATAGGCCACGGTGGCCGAAATCTGGCTGGCAATATTGGAAAAAAGCGGAATGTCTTTCTCCCGGATGCCATTTTCCGCCAATGTCTGGACCACCAGGACCCCGAGCACCTTTTGGTGATAGATCAGCGGCAATCCCAGAAAAGTGGTATAGCGTTCTTCGCCGCTTCCCGCATAATACTTGAACCTGGGATGGGTGGCGGGATTGACCACCAGCACCGGCTGCATCTGCTCCACTGCCATGCCGGTCAGCCCCTCGCTGGTGTCCATTTCAATATAATCCACAAATGAAGCCGAAAGCCCGTGAGTGGCTTTCAGCACCAGACGGTTTTCCAGGGGATCATACACATAGACTGAACAGACATCAATATTCAGGCTCCGGGCCACCTTGGCCACGATCTGTTCCAGAGCGGATTCCGGATTTTCCGAATCCTTCAGGGTCTGAAATATATCTTCAAGTATGCTGATCTGCTGTGCCTTCATGGATGTTTTTTCCGCTTGCATTGCGTCCGGGAACACGCCTGCTCCCGATATTTGCAAATTGGGTGCGATATTTCAAATGTGCCTAACAATAGCGCCGGTGCCGGAGAAATTCAACCCGGATTCATTGGTTTTCGTCTGTAAAAACGCTTTCTGCACGGCTTGCCAACTGCCGGAGCTGTTTTTGAATTTCATCGCGCTGTTGCTCCAGTTCATCGAGCTGCCGGATGAACACGGGTTTGACGGAATGGGGCGGGATTCTTTCATTGAGATCCGCAAGCTGTTTTTCCACTTCTGCAAGCTGCTCTTGGAGCTGCTTCTTTTTTTGTTCAAACATGATCGGACGATTCCTTTTCGGATTGTAGCCGGCCCTGCGGGCAATGCATGAACAGGCTCGGATCAAAGCAGGTAAAAGACACCCTGCTGCCCTGATCGATTTTTTCCACGCCCTCGGCAATCACGATCACGGCCGGGGTTTTGGCCATGGCCGCCATGCGGCTTTTTAATTTTTTGGGATGCAAAACAATCCCGGCACTGTTTCTGCTGATGTCGCACTGCACAAACTGGGTCCAGTCCGCCTGGCCGCGCACCGTGCTCTCTATCCGGCCATGGAAGTGCAGATACGGGCTGAAATCCAGGCCCGCCATTTTCCGGATGGCCGGGTAGACCATAAACAAAAAAGCGGTTTCATTTGATGCGGGTCCCCCGGGAAGACAAAACACGGGTTTTGGTCCCAGAATGCCCATGCCCACGGCCTTGCCCGGGCCCATGCGCACCCGGTGAAAAATCATTTTGCAGCCCAGATCCTCCAGGACCCGGACCACCAGGTCCCGGTCCCCTTTCCAGGCACCGCCGGAGGTGACCAGCACGTCTGTCTGCTCTGCCAGGCCCAGAATTTGCTCTGCCATCTGCTGGCGGCTGTCTCCGGAGACCCGCATTTTCACGTCAAAACCGCCGTCAGCCAGCCAGGCCTGCTGAAGGGCCACATTGCTGGCATACAGCTTGCCCCCCTCAAACGGCTTTCCGGGAAGCAGGATCTCGCTGCCCGTGGCCAAAAGCCCTATTTCCGGCCGGCGGAAAACCGGCACTTCAAAAATCCCGGCTGCCACCATCAGCCCGATCACCTGGGGGGTCAGCAAACCGCCGGCGTGACAAATGCTCTCACCGCATTGCACGTCAGTGCCTTTTTCCAAAATATTGCGCCCCGGCTCGGCCGGTGCGTGCACCGAAACCAGGGGCCGGCCCTTATCCGTGAATTCTTCTGCCACCACTGCATCCGCGCCCGGCGGGATGGCCGCACCGCTTAAAATGCGCATTGCCTTTCCCGACAACACGGCAGGTCCGGGCCGGTCCCCAGCGGCCATAACGCCGGAAAGCGCCAGGTGCACCGGCGAGTCCGGGCTGGCTGTTTCCACGTCCGCGGAAACCACGGCATATCCGTCTTTCAGCGATGCATTGACCGAAGGCGAGTCCACCCGTGCATGCACCGGCCCAAACGCCACCCGGCCCACGGCCCGGTCAACGGCAATGGTCTCAGATGCCATTGGAAAAACATTTTCCAGGGTCAGGCCCAGGGCCTCGTCAAATCCGATGTCACAACGCATGCAAAGCTCTCCGCCAGGGACTTGTATGAAAAAACCAGAATCTTTTATCTTTTCATATATGCGGCCGCAGCGTCAATTGAAATTGGCCGGGTGGAATTGATCACCGCCAGCAGCGCGGTGCCCACATCCGCAAACACAGCCGCCCACATGGTGGCCAGACCCGCAACCCCAAGGACGATAAACACCGCCTTGATGGACAGGGCCAGCACAATATTCTGCCACACAATCCCCCGGGTTTGTTTGCCCATTGTCACGGCGTCCGCCATTTTCTCCGGCGAGCCGGTCATGAGCACCACGTCTGCGGTTTCAATGGCTGCATCCGAACCCGCCGCCCCCATGGCCGCGCCCACGTCGGCCCTGGCGATCACCGGGGCGTCATTGATCCCGTCGCCCACAAATGCAACCTTTTGCCCCTTGCCCGCATCGGCCTGGATTTTTTCAAAAGCCGTCACCTTGTCCCCGGGCAGAAGATCGGCAAAATAATCATCAAGGCCGAGGGTTTCCGCCACTGTTCGGGCTGTTTCAGCATTGTCACCGGTAAGCATCACAATCCGGCGCACGCCGTTTTGGCGCAGACGGGAAACCGCTTTCTGCGATTCTTTCCGAATGCGGTCGCTGATAACGATATAGCCTGCATAATTTCCGTCCACGGCAACATGCGCCACAGTGCCGCTCCGGCTCTGCCCGTCCCGGCCGGGCAAAATTCCCTGAGCCCGCAGATAC
>Ga0182239_1000122_pt1 | contig 27501 bp, 33 predicted proteins | sample hydfrate6_PW_210_FD_132456 | JGI IMG/M metagenome (GOLD analysis project Ga0182239, IMG submission 132456) | Subsurface microbial communities from deep shales in Texas, USA - hydraulic fracturing test 6_PW_210 | ecosystem: Environmental > Aquatic > Deep subsurface > Shale gas/oil reservoir >... | reverse complement strand
TGGAAAAGGGAAGACGCTGATCCGTTTAAACAAGATAATAACGAGGTCAAGGATACGTCTGATTACATTAACAATGCGGGATTCTCTGGCATGAACGCCGTTTCTCCAAGCATTAGAGGTGTTCAGAATATACACAGGTAAACGGTTAATTTGTTTAACAAGGCAAGTACATTATGTACTTGTACTCAACTTAAATAAGAGGAAAGTTAATTATGGATAAGGTCGCAATGGTTAAGTCTGCTGAAGTACGCGGTGTTCTGGCTTGCTTGGTGGATAATGAGTTGGTCAAAGTTGCTGAGGAAGAAGAGTTCGACGCTCTGGCCGAGGTTGTAGCTGAGAATCTTCCCGAAGAGTACACCCTGGAAGACGTTTTGGATGTGACTGGTAAGGTGATGGAAGCGTTGGAAGGCTCCGAAGAAGAAGAGGAAGTTGTCGAGGAAGAGGAAGAGCCGGAAGAAGTTGTCGAGGAAGAGCCGGTCAAGGAAGCCAGTGAGGCTGATAACCGGGCTATTATGGCTGCTTATGGTGAGCTTTCCATGGCTAAAGAAGCCGGTGAGATTACCGAGGACGAGTTTATCAAGGAAGCCAACAAGCTTACTGAGCTTGGTATGAAGTCTCGGGCACTTCTGGGCAATGTAGCTAAGCCGGCCAAACGTGGTCTGAAATTCGAGTCTGCTAAACTTCGCGGCGCTGCTTCCAAGGCTCAGAAGGAAGTAGGGGGTAAGATGGACACTGCTGCTACACAGGTCGGAGCCCGTAGAGGCGGCGTCGGTGTGGCCGAACGCGCTTTGAAGAATACAAAGGATCCGAAAAAGGCCGATAAGCTCAGGAAACTTCTGAAATCTCAGAAAGCTAAGCAAACCAAGGGTATTAATGAGCTCGGACGCCTCCAGAGACAGTCAGGCGATATTGCTGCCAGTACTCCCAGTAGGCTGAGAGCTGTTGCTGAGCCCACCGCTGCGTATGGCGGTGCTGCTGCCGCTGCCGGCGGAGCTGGTTACGGCGCTAAAAAGCTCTATGACAAGTACTCCGAGTAGTACCGTATGATTAGTATACCCGGGGCCGAAGCGGTTATTACTGCTTTTATTTAAGGTTTAGGGCCCCGGGTATAACTTAGATTTGACGGCTCGGGCTAGGCAGGTCCCAGCTCGAGCCATTTTTTTATAAAGAAGGCACATTATAATGCAGGCATACGAATACGGCATAAATAAATATGCTTTTCTAGGGGCGGCACTAAAGCCTCTTTTGAACGTAGGAGCATCGACTTTTTCTGGTATATCCAGGGCGGGTAAGAATCTAAAAAACGTATGGTCTTCTACTACTCCTACGGCCATGGCTATGAAAGGCACGACCGGGGTAGCTGCTGGTGGTATGCTTGGTAATTCATTGTATAAGTCAAAGAACCAACCCAAGGGACTTCCTCCCGACAAATTTTATAATTCCAAGCAGCCTAGAACGACTCAGCCGCTAAACACACCTACCAGGCTGAACTATATAAACAGCATGAGACGAGCGGCTGCCGGCAGCGTAAAGCCTATACACGGCATGCATCCTTCCAGACTAAGCAACTTTCAGAATTTCTAAATTACTTAAATATTTTTAAGGACTTACAATATGGCAATATCCCCCTTGGTACAGAAATATCAGATGCAGGCCCAGCAACAGCAGAGCAGTTCTTCTGAGCAGGAGACCTACGATAAGAAATTCGGTGAAGCTGCGTATGACGTTTTTAAGGCGAAGTACCCGTCTCTTCTTGAATATATTGTAACTTTCAAGATTATAGAGTCGGATGTTGAAGAAGAAACAGGCGTAGCTGCTTTCATTATAACTCAAGGCAATAAAGTAGTATATATTCCTGTGATTTTATCTGGTGGCAAGGTTGAATCCTGCGAAATGGTGTATGATAAGCAGGAAGATACCTTCATGCCTTTGATTGAAGAAGTTGTCAGCAGGCTAAACAATACAAATCAGCTGACCGACTTCTCTATTGTTAATAAGATACCGCACACAGAAGATACTCGTGAGTTGTTCAAGAGAATTGTAAGGCCACCTTCATCTTCCAACCCGGTACTCGCAGGGGATAGAAATTCAGTAGAGTCTTTGCCGAACGGTACCAAGGAAAAGATTGCGTCGTATCTCAAGGAAAACACTAAGCTTTTTAGTAAGATAGCTGCCTTTTACCCGGTAGATAAGTTGGCTGAGAAGTTGGCTTCCATCCCTGAGCAGGAAGAGTCTATACCTGAAAACATACCGAGTGTTATATCTATTGACGAGCTTACCAAGGAAGCTGCAAAGGACCTCACCAAGGACCAGAAGGACAGCATACTCAAGGATGGATACCTCATTCAGAAAGAAGCGGTTGAGAGTCCTGAGGTGCTTTCAACAAAGAATTTGGCCAGTGACATGGTTACTTCGTTGCAGCTTACTGAGATTAAACCTGGCAATGGGAAGTACGGCACAGGTTATTTGCTTCATCTGAAGGATGGAGACGTAGTAGGTGAGAAGTGTCTCATAGCGGCAGACAAAGTTTTTACCCAGTCCGGCTATATAAGTGCGGAAACATTCACAGGTACCAGCCTGGTTATTGCTGGATTCAACGATAATCTGGAGTTGTCGGACCTGGTTGAGTTTGGATCGCTTTATCCAGGCCAGGTAAGGTTCTGGAGTAATGATGAAGAAGGCGCAGCCTTTACCCCTCCCCATCGTACTGAGATATTTTATCCTACAAAGAATAATACCTTTAAGAAGGTAGATTCCAATAATTCAGGGGAGGATCTTGAAAAACGTGTCATTGGTAACGATGTATACTTCGTAAGTAAATTCTCCGGGTCCGAGAAGGTTTTTACTGGTTCCATCGAATTTGGGTGTCTGGATATAGGGTCGAAGGACTCCATATATTCGAGTAAAAAGATCCTCCCTCTCAAGTCACAGGTTCTTAGGTGCGGAAGAGACGACACTCCTTATATTAAGTCCATATCAAGTCTGTACAAACTCATAAACGCATCAGGCGCTAAGATAAAGATGATCAATGACGGGGCTACAATCACGGTCATTGACAAGGGTATGGACGAAGAAAAGCGTTTTAGTAAGAAAGCCGCACTCGTAAGACACCTGGTTGATTCGCGCGGGTTTAATAAGACAGCAGTGGATAAGCTTTTGTCTGACGGCGAAGTGCTTGTTCTTAATAAGCATGCTTTTATTGAGCCGGCGCAGCGCGAAGAAAGTATGGCAAGTGACCAGCAGCCCATACAGCCTTTTATGGGTGCTTCTGCTATGCCTGCTCCGAATCCAGGGCCGATATCCACACCTCAGACTAATGAGATTGATGAGGAAGTACTGCAATCTGCTGCGGAGCTTGGTGATCAGGAATTGATGGATACTGGACTTCTCGCTTCCGTAGCCGGAGAAGAAGATCTCAAGGTAGTAATGGTCGATATGCTGCCGAACTTCACGGATACCACGACTAAACTTGGTCATATTATCCTCGTCCTTGTTTTGAATAAGAAGGAACTGGAAGATTTTTATGGGCGTGAACAGTACCAGACACTGCTTTCCAACATCCGAAAGGTATTTAAGAAGCTGGGCAAGATTATCGCGGATCTGCGTAAGTATATAAATATGAATTAAATATGGATTCCAAGAGTAAGAGAGTAATAAGTGATATACAAAAATCCAAAGAGCCTTCCAAGGACTACACCCGGGCTATGCGTGAGTATCATAAGTATCGCAGGGGTAAGGAATGCTCTAAAGAGGATTATAGTATAGCATTCGACGCCTATAATGACCCTTTGCAGAAGGAAATTATTGAGGCGTTGTTATTCGGGGATGCGGACTTTGAGGACGTATTCAGCGCTTTTGGGCTCTCGACCAGATCACTCGATGTTTATGAGGAGATGTTCTTCGACAGGACGAAGTTTCGGAATAAGTTAGACAAATTATCTTATTTAGATAACTACCCGGAAAAGTTTGGAAAAGAGATAAAGATGCGCGCCCTCAATCTAGGGCCTGAATTTATTTATTATACTTACGCGAACATAGTCCCGAAGTCGCCAAAACAACGTGCGCTGGTACAGAGAATGTTTATGGCGTCGGCATACAAAGCAATGGCTATGAATTACAATAGCATGAACTCCAAGGTTACGAAGAATGCTATAGACCATGCCAAGTTGATGCTTAAAGCCTTCGATTCCTTGCAGAAGTTCAGTGAAGAAGAGTTGTCGGACGAAGTCGATATATTGAAGGTACTTACTGAGGATGAAAGCAAGGACAGCTTGGATAAGACTTCGATGGTTGCTGCATCGGACATCATTTAGGCGGGGAACCATGGAGAAGTACAATTACACATTCACTGAGGAAGAGCTCAAAAAGAATGCGTGTAAGGTCAAAGGCCTTAAAGATATAGCAAAACATCGAGAAAATTTAAAACAGACCACAGAACCTAGTAGGACACAACATGGAGATTCTTCCAAAGACTAATCTGGACTTTGATGGACTGGCTGATAGCGTCGCCGGTAGATTTTTTGAGGACGGCACGGAGCTTAATCAGGGGGTTATAGACGTAGCTGAGAAGCTTGATTTAAACCCTGAAGAGGTGCGTAGATTGGTTGAAAAGACCAATACGATAGCTACCGTGAAAATGCTTAGATCTACCCGGGACAAGAAGTCCGAGCTTAATCTTGCTGATTTTGACGAGGTAAAGAAGTCTACCCACCCAGACGGTGTGGATGAAGACGAAGACGTAGTAGTAGACGAGGAAAAGACTGCGTCTGAACGTCGTGTTTTCGACTCCCTGCCCGATACCAGAAATACTGACAGATACAACGATATTTTTGCGAATTACTTCGATAAGTACATTGTGACCTCGGAAAAGACAGCATCTTCTGAAAAGCCCAGGAATTACCTTACAGAGATTTTTAACTACGAAAAGTCCATTCAGGAGCTTAGTCGTAAAAAGACTGCTTCCGAGCTTAAGATTCAGGATGACCTTGATTTTATTATTTCTGAATTCAGTAGATGGAATTCGCCTGATTTTAGCAAATTTGCGAACGAGGCCATTACACTCCACGGGAATATTGCCACTGCTCCGCTTACCAAAATCGCCGAGTATCTTGGCGAGGATAATGAGTTTGAGGAAGTGTCATACGTGGTAGATGACGGAGACAGGATATTGGAAAAGATAGGGTCTGTGATTGAAGGTCTCACTTCTATTATCGAGGATAACAAGCAGATTGAAGCGGCTAAAAAGTCTTTGGACGACACCTGGGAATTGGCCAAGGGTAGGTAAGGAATGGCTATAACCAAGACAGGCGGAGAAATGCTTTGTAAAGAAGCAAAGCTTACCGGCCCCATTACTTATTTAGCCAAAAAGCTTTGGCCGGTAGCTAAGGGTGTTGGCAAGGGGGCACCTAAAGCCATGCGCGCCACTTATAAGGCTGTACGGCCAGCCGCTGCAGGTGCTGCGACAGGTGCTGTTAAAGGTACGTCTGCACTTGGTAGGGCCGCTGTGAAGCACCCGGGTACGGTTTTACCGGCGGTAGCTTTAACAGGATACGGCGCATACAAATTCAAGGATGATTTCAAACGGAATTTACTCCACACGGATCCGAAGAATAATACAACGTATCAGTCGTCTGTTGCTTCATTCAGTAATTATCCGAAGGACAGGCCCGGGCAGATCAAGTTCAGAAGTCCTGGACTTAGAGAGTACTACACGAGTAAAAAGTCTGACAATGTACTATACTAAATTTAAACATAAGGGATTAATAAATGGCTAAGAATAACAGCGCTTTGGACGATGTTTTGGATATGGAAAAGTCCGCCTTTATGGGCAAGGTACTGAACTATGCCAAGAACAATACAGGGGATTTAAAAGACATGGGCAAGACGATGGCTACCATGGTCGGCGCTACAGCATTGCCGCTTATGGCAATAAACAGGCTCAAGAAGAAGATACAGAATGATACCAGGCGTAAGGCCCTTATCGAGGATCTGTATATGAATGATCCGATTATCAAGGATGCCGAGCGGGAAGATGTCCTTCAGTATTATGCCACTATCTACTCTGTGGCTCCCAGCGTCTCCCTGGATAAAAACGTAGTTCGTGAGTTGCTGCAGAACTTTGTTAAGTTTGGCCGGGTTGATATTCAGACGATAAAGACCTTGGCTGAGACTGAGGAAAAGATGAGCAAGGGTAATCAGAACAGTTTTAAGGCTACCGATGCTCTTAGGATGATGGGTTAAGTTATGTCATATTTAGATAAAGTATTGGAAGGACTTGGCGAAGCTCTGTATAAGCATGCCAAGGAATCTGTTGAGGCAGACGAAGCCCTGGAATCAGTCGAGTACCTGGAAGACAAGGACGTGCTTCCTAAAAGCTTGGAAGGGCAGGTTGAGGACGAAGTAAGTGTTGCCAAGGAGCAGTCCAAGAAGAATCAGGGCCATACCGGGCGGTTATACCAGGCAAGGGGCGGGACTATGTATGACGTTGACCCCGAACTTACCCGGCGTGTGATTGCCGAAAAATTACGGTATATAAACGCATTGCAGGGCGCTAACCGTGGCGGTTATTACTAAGTTTTATAGAAACATATGGGAACGGGTACAGGCGCATTGAGATTCGGACCAGGTGAGGTAAAAGGTAGCTTTAACGCTACTAAAACAAGGAATTGCACAGGAAATAATGTATAAAATAATAGAATTAGGCAGCGAAGTACCTCAGACCGGCGAACCAAGAGTTCAATTACTTCAGACAGGCCTTACAAAGACTGCCTCTACGGAGATACAGAGAGCCTGGGATAAGCTGGAGCAGAACGATAACTATTCTTATATATGGGTTATCGGGGTTTCGGCTTATGAGTACTACGGGTGTAATAATAATGGTGACGCTTTTACCGAGGAAGAGCTGAAAAAGAATCATAATACTTTTTTGACTAATTCCTACGTCTACCTGCACCATGTGAATAAGGATCCGAATAAAAGTATAGGAGTGCCGATATTCACGTACTATAACGAGAATATGCACAGGGTAGAGCTCATACTTCGTCTGGACAAAACCAAACCTTCATCCAAGGACACTATTGATAAAATAAAGTCTGGGGATGAAATTGGTGTCAGCATGGGCTGCCGGGTAAAATTCGATGTCTGTTCTATTTGCGGCAACAAGGCCAAGACTCGGCGGGATTATTGTAATTGCGCGAAATATAATATGAAAAAGATACTCCCTGACGGCCGTCAGGTCTGTGTTTTTAACCCCAACCCTCAGTTTTTCGATATATCCGTTGTAAATAAACCGGCGGATCCTATAGCTTTGACTTTGGATAAGGTTGCTTCCGGCCAGGTCCCTCCAGGTTCCTTTATAGGTCATTCCGCAGATAAGGGGGAAGAAGCCGAGCTTTATACAAAGAAGATAGCTGCCCTGGATAAGTTTTCCGACATTATGAAGAAAGTGGACGGAGTGGCCACCGATGTAAAAGACGGCGATGAAGATATAAACATACTCAAGAACGTGGATCTCAGTAAGCTGGACTACCCGGTTCTTGGTTTTGACGATCTGGATAAGCTGGACGTAGCAGGACCTGGTTGTATTTTGCATGCCATAGCAGGGCATGGAGCGCCTCCGTCCATTGGTGAGATTACATACGCATCCGGTAAGTATCATATGGGTGATGATTTCACCGAAGATATGATTCCGGAGCTTTTAAAGGTACTGCCAATAGCCATAAAGTTTCTCCGTGACGGCGGAGCCCCTTTGGAGAGATTGGCGTTTCCCATTATAGATTCCGGCATGGAAGACGGCGTATCGGACGAAGTCATGGCGTCTGTTGAGCCTGTGGCAAAGACCCGGGTGTGTATCATAAAACAGGCAATGGATAAGTCCGCTCTAGATAAGTTTGCGTCTGAAGCAATGAATGAGCTTGATATAAATACTCCCATCATGGAGCCGCCTGTTCAGAGAAACAAGGTTAAGGAAAGGGCTAGTAATATAGCCGGACTTAGAAGTGCCAAAGGTCCCGGGTTTTACGATACATTTACGGTTAAGGGCAATGACGGGAAGGATTATTACGCTGATAGGCGTGCAACTATGGTAGCCCAGGAGCAGAATGACTCCGCCAGGTTTATGTCCAAGGCCCTAGGAACTGTACTTGGAGCAGCCTCTATCGGAGCTATTTTGGCTGAGCCCGACCTGGCCAAGAAACTCATAGCTTCGACTGGACTTGGTATAGGCTCTGTAATGGCATGGAATACTGAGCCCGCTAAAAAAATAAAGACTCAGGAAGGATACGAGATTCCGGCGAACACGCTTTTTCATGAGAAAACGTCCGCGTCCAAGGCATCTCTTTTAAAAAATAACCTGGCTACTATAGCGGGTATGTCAATTCCGGCGGCTCTTGGTCTGGACTACGCCTATAATAAGAAATTCAAGTATAAGGACGTCCAGCACCCTGAAATGTATATGAATAAAAGGCAAAGGACTACGCATAAAGCTGGGAATGTAGTTTCCGACAGCCCGGCAACTGCCGTTATAGGCGGAGGATTACTTGGGGCCGGCCTTGGGGAAGGTGCCAGGAAACTTTTGGGTAAGCTTAGCAAGGTTAAGTAAAGTTCGGTTGTAGTCTAAAAAAAAAATAAAAGTCCCCGCCAAAGAGCGGGGACGATTTTTTTAAGCGCCATCCTGCCTTTCTACCATTCGCAAGTGAATAGCCTGTAAGTCAAAACTATAACAGCAACGGTGCTGATACAGCCTTCTACAAAGCCTACTTCACTTTCCTTCTTCTTCTTTTTCACAGCCTTAGCCCTAGCCATAAGCCCTCCTAGTTAAGGTTTAACATAGTGGGCTTACATTAATTAATTTTTGGCAGGATGACAACCTAAAAATTTAAAACTCCCGCCCAACCACCTTTTAAGGCAATCGGACGGGAGAGTGCATGCTACCTAGTTGCACTTTCGGAGTTATTCTCCAGTTGAGTTACAACCATAGCGGCTGCAGATAGTACCAGCATCCCTATCTGCAGTACTGCCCCAGCTTTACCAATACCATCCATGTTTTTCCACGAACTGATATTGACATTTTTAGCGGCGCTCGTAGTGTTTTCCATCCTAAGCCTCCTTTAGTTTTAAATTAATTGGGCTTGGACGGAACGCTAGTTAATTTTATAACCGCTACAGGTAGCATATCACTATTTTCTTTTAACAAAATACGTCTATTTTTTATACGACCCCTTAAGTTATTGTAAAAATTTCAACATATTCTAATAGTAATTTTTTAATTTTAATCACAACTGCGGAATAGTCCGCATAAGAATTAATGGAATGGTATAATTATGGGCAAGAAACAAGCACTTACCCTTTCCAGCGTATTAGAAAGCTTTGAGAATTCTTTGAATAAACAGGCTGAAGAAGAGATACCTGCTGAGCCGGTAGAACCGGAAGAGGTGGTAGAGACTGGTGAAGTTCAGCCTGATACTGCTGAAGTCGCTGAAGTGGCTGCCGAGGCTCAGGAAGCTGCAGAAAAAGAAGTCAATGAAGCTATAGAAGAGAAAGCCGAAGAGGTCGCAGAGGCCGAGGCTGTGAAAGACAACGCTGTGGAAGGTTTGAAAGCGATTGCTAAGACTGCTTCCGAGAATAGCGAGATTGCTATGCACAAGGAAGCCGAGGAGTTCGGACGTATCTTTGCGCATTCATTCATGGAAGAGATGGAGAAGAAAGCGCAGGATCAGGAAGAATATAGCAACATCCTGAAACAGGCCTATGAGGTCATGGACGGTGAATTGATGACCGAAAAACTGGCCAGCGTATTTAATGAAGCATATGAGCTCGGAAGTTTTCGGCTCATGAGTGAACAGTCTTATGAGAAAACTGCTGAGGTTCTGAACAGCTTGGAAAAAAATGCCGAAGCCGTGGAAACTGCTGTTGAAAACGACACAGTCGAACAGGTTAAGGACATGGTGAAGCAGGCTTATCAGATTACGCAGGAATTCATTGATAAGGACTAATCTATGTCTGCATCCAATATGGAAAAACATAGTAATGAGTTGGTAGAATATCTGAAACAGGCTTCGCAGATGATTCGTGAGTACTCCGATGTTGTCATGGAGGATACTGACGAAGTCAAGACTGCGTCTTCTCCTAGTTACTATGTGGATATTGATGAATTGCGGGGGTTGGTTGATGCAAAGCAATAGCCTTACTCAACTATCTACAAATCTGCGTAAACTGGCAAAGTTGGCTTCCACTGAACAGGATAAGCAGCCTAAGCAGACAAAGACAGCTTATCAAAAGCTGGATTCCAGGCATGTTTTAAATTTCATTAAATTTTTTGGTGGAAGGTCATAGGTGGATTTATGAACAATAAAGAATTTTCCAAACAACTCCTAGAGATAGCTGATGGCATTGATAAAATAGCCAGCAGCGTGGAGGCTTCTCAGTCCGAGGAAAGTGAAGCGCGGCAAAAAACCGCTTCGTCTACTTCGACTGCTGGAGATTTTGGATTTGGTGAATTGGGGTCCAAACCCAATTTAGGCAGAGATCCCTTGCTGGATTTCTGTCTCTCTTAAGATATCAACAATAACTTACTAATGAGGATTTAAATTATGGCATATCAAGTTGTTAAAGGGTGGCCCTGTGAAGGTGCTATTGATGAGCTGCTTACTGCTGCCGACGGCGTAACGCTTACTTTGGGCACCCCTGCCACTATTAATGCTAGTGGTGAAGCTATTGTGGGCGACTATGACTCTCTTGGTTCTGATTCGGGTCTCCAGGCTGCGTTTGTCATTGATTATGACGAAGTTCGCGGCAAATACCTCGGTTTGCTCAGTGCCTGTGTCATTGAAATGGACGCTGATCACTACGCTGCTGACACCTACGCGCCTAACGATACGCTTACTGCTATCGGCGGTGTGCTTGCAAAGCCTACCGACTCCGAGCCGGTTCTGGCCAAGGTGCTCTCCGTAGACGCTACCAGTGATAAAATTCGCGTTCTTTGGACCGCTTAAAACTAAACGTTAACTGTAGGAGAAAATAAATGGGTTATGAAACTCCCACGGTATCCGCAGAGCTGGTTAATCAGGCCTTCATAGATAAAATCGAAGGTGGCCAGATTAAGGAAGCTCAGGAGGCGGGTTCCGCGTATATTAGGCAAAAACTGTATGAGGAAGGCGTACTCCGTAGGCTCTTCGATTCTCGGACTGTTACACCCGACGAGCTGGATCCGGACGTTGACAGCGACAAGCCCCGTATTCTGGTAGAGAAGGAGCCCAATGCTCCAAAGGCTACCTTTGTACCTTTCAAGGGCACCGCTGACCGGGCTTACTTTGAAGGCGTCAGGTTTCCCGTGCCGTTTGGCAAGGTTGAATCTGATCGCATGAACAAGTCCAAGTTCGAGCTTATGTCCATTCGTATGCCGATCATGGATTGGCTGGAAGAGAACCAGGTAAAGCAGGTTCAGAATGCCGAGGATGAGAATTTTATTGAGACTATCAATAAGATTACCACCGATAATTCTGACGATCAGACCCTGACCGTTACTCTCAGCTCTTCGACTTCCTTTAAGGATGCGTTTGTCAAGGGTCTGCAGGGCATCACCAAGATGCAGCTGCCGGTTGGTAAGGTTCTTATGAACAAGAATACTTACTACGACAGTCTGAAGTTGAAGACCGATGACATCGGCTATAAGGCTCAGGATTCCAGGTTTGAGCGTGGTATCGACGGCGAGACCGACTTCCTCGGCTACCCCGTTGTGACTACCATTAAGCACGACCTGGTGCCGGAAGATACCCTGTGGTTCTTCGCCCCGGCCGAGTACTTCTGCAAGTTTTACCTCCTGCAGGACGCTACTCTGTATCTGAAGTCTGAAGCTGATATGATTCAGTTCCATACCTATGAAGCTCCGGGATTCGGTATTGGTAATACCCTCGGCTGTTTCAAAGTCACTCTAACTACTTAATTGTTAGTTAGTTAGTTAGTTAGGTAAGTGGTTAAATAGTTAAAGGGCCGGGCTAGGCATCGGCTTAGTCCGGCCTTAAAACTATAAAATAAACAGACAAATTAAGAGCTTATGCTCGCCGAAGTATTAAAAAAGTAAAAACAGGTAGGTTTTACATGGCATTAATAAATAAGACTAAGTCTCCCGTAAGTTTTGGGAGATTCAAAAGAATAGAACCCAATGGGAAAGTCCCGGCGGTTACTTTTTCTGATGGAGAGCTGGAAGAAATCGAGATCCTGGTTCGTAACAACGTCTTGCAGGATACCGACGGTCGTACGACTAAACCTGCTGCTAAGAAAGAGGCTCCGAAAGAGCCTAAGCAGGAAGAGAAGAAAGTAGAAGCGCCGGAAGAGGAAAAAGAGCTGGGCAAGATATATACCGACTCAGACATTCCCAATATGAGCAAAGAAGAACTTATCGAGTATGCTTTTACTGCGCACGGCTTGGAGCTTGATAAGAAGAAGAGTCTCAAGAACCTGCGCAAGCAGATCAGTGAAGCTGTTTCCTAGAATACGCAGAAATCGCATAATTTTGCAAATTACTTAATTATAGGTAGCTATTAATGTCGCTCACAGCCGAAAAATTGCGGGAACTAATCAAAGATAAACCCGAATTAAATATTCTTTTAGAAAATCAAGAACAATCCGGAGATCCCTTGATTCAATCTGCAATGAGTATGGCTGTGAGTGACTTTAATTCAATGCCGCCCATAATCCGTAATTACACGGTCGAAGATTTTCCCAACGAAGCCATACTTTTTTACGGGACACTACATTATATAGCCAACGGCGAAGCTGAGAGACAGCTCAGGAACCAGGTGCAATACAATGCACAGGGCTTAAATGCAGGGATAGATGATAAGTTCGGCCAGTATAGTCAATTAGCTCAATATTATGGCCAGCTTTTTAATAACAAGGCGTCCCAATTCAAGAAGATGAAGAATATAGACGCGGCCTGGGGACAACAGGAATCTCCGTATCTACACATTAATGAATACAATTTCGGTAGTTAAGAAACTATATGGCTGAGACTGACTATACTTACGGCCCTGAACGTCCGGAAAGGACTGAGAATTACACGGATTATCGAACTGCCGAGTATATCTCGGGACATGCGAGCAAGATTATTCATGATCTGGAGAAAGCTACCAGACTTTACAACGGTAAGATTTCAAAGATTTTTAGAAGGTCGGATAGCGGACCATGCCCGGACTGCGTCGATACATTGACCGGCGCTATAATGGTCAATGATTGCCCAACTTGCGGCGGCACAGGAAGAGTAGCGGGCTACACAGAGCTTTGTGAGAAATGGGTCAGGATAGATATTCCTCCGGAAATAAATACATCAACTGAATTTGGAAACGCGGATAGTTCCGGAGGAGCAAATACTCCGATTACAGTAATTGCAGCTCCTATTTTAGAAGACCAGGACGTTATTATAACGATTAATGGCAAGGAAGTATTCAAAGTAGTTGATATGGAGCCGCAATTAGTCGGGATGCAGGGAGTAATAATTACACAGTTAGTTAATTGCTATCGTATTTCTCACGGAAGCCCAGAACATAAATTGATTACTTGGTAGAGGAACATGGATAAGCCGGTAGGACATAATTATACAGCATACGGAACTCCGATGCACATAGCCCAGCTCACACTGGTTATGCTTAAAGCTACCTTCGCTGAGCTTGGCGGGGATAATTATGTCTATAAATACACTCAAGACTTCAACACTACTGGCGTTGTAATCGATACGGTTTTTAATAAGGAATCCGGTGCCTACGGTAAGAAACCAGCGGTTATAGTAAGCAGAGGCGCTGTGAATTCCAATCAGATTAGTGCTGGTGATATGGGTGTGCAGAGTATTCATACTCACAACTCCATGAAGACGTCGCTCGTACAAAGTTCAGTTGAAATAAAAGTTCTTTCAAAGAACAGCGGTGAAGTAGATCACCTCAGCAACGAAGTTTATAATTTTCTTTTGATGTGTAGAACGGTCTTCCCCAAGATGCTTGGCATTCATATGGCTAATAATCCATCTATGTCTCCAATTTCTCCAATGGAGCAGGATGACCATATGTACTACTGCGTGGCGTCGTTGCCTTATCAAACGCAGTATATGTGGAGACATTTGATACCGCAAAATATTTTGAACGGTATTCATTTGTATATCAATAATGAAGAAAGTTTCTACACTGAATATCAAGAAGAAAGTAGTACTTAAAATTAAAACTATCACCTTATAAGGAACAAATCTATGGCTTATCAAAGACCCTTAGTGATGGTATTCCAGGAATACGCTAAGCAGTCCGTGCCTACACAGACGGCGACATTGTACCCGTGTATTGTTGGGCCATGTTATCACATTGTGAATGCGGAAGAAGACGAGGTTCTGGCTTTTGCGGGTAATTACACTGTCGAGGGCATGGACGGAGTAATTTTTCCGAATAATCAGCCGGGAGCCGAGATTCAGGAAGATTCTATATCTTTTCGTTTTAAAAACCCGGTTGTGGATCTGACTGACACAGCTATAACTGTGGATAGTATCACTGACAACGTTATTACCTTTGCATCTGCTGATTACCCGGCCTATACGGAGATCGGGGACGAAATTACTATCACTGACACCACAACCACTCCGACTGTAGTTGGTACTTTCAAGATTATAGGCAGTAATTCCGAGGAGTTCAAGCTTCTCATAAACAAGGCTCCTAATATAGGGTCTGGAACTGCGTTTGAAGTAGATATTACTCGCCAGGTAGAGGACTTTGTACTTGGAAATGAGTCTGAATTCGTAACCATTGATGTTACAGATGAAAGCTTCGGTATAGTCGGTGCTTCTGTCAGCATCGACGAGTCGGAAAAGTTTGTATCCGCTGCGGAAGTTTATGTTAATTACAAGGCCTTGAGGCAGGATCTGTCTGACGTGGGCACTGTATATAACACGGACGAAGCGATGGGTGTTCTCGGTAAGATTGATACCCACGATAATCCGCTTGGGCTTGGTGTGATGATTGCCCTGGCCAATACGACTGTAGGCGTTAAGTTTATCGGAGTGGATTCCGACGACGTAGCTGGGTATACCGCTGCCAAGGACCGCCTGGAGACCTACGAGGACGTCTATTCGATTGTCCCGTTGACCCAGGAAGCTTCCATACTGACTATGTTCAAGGGGCATGCGGAGCAGATGAGTCTGCCCGAGGTAGGTAATTGGCGGGTGGCTATTGGTAGCTGCGAATTGCCGACTGAGACTGAACTCCAAACTGGCTCCGGTGAGACCAAGGTTGACGGTGACGGTGATCTGATAATTCTTCAGGATCCAAGTGCCATGTTTATGAGCAACCAGGTCGATGCGGGGCACGAGCTGCGTATTACCGGGAGTGACACTGAAGAGAAGGTGTATACGGTAGCCACGGTAATCTCTGAGGACATGCTGTCTATCGACCCGGCCGAGCCCTTTGATGACACAGTACTCGCTACAGGGTCACAGTACGATTACACCATCGTCAATGTTCTTGATAAGACTCAGCAGGCCCAGGCCGTTCGGGATATATCGAGTTCTTTCGGCAGCCAAAGGTTCATCCATGTATGGCCGAGCATTGTCGAAATTGATGATAAGCAGGTACCCGGGTACTACCTCGGATGCACGGTCGCCGGTGCTGCTGGCGGACTCCCCTCGCATCATGGTTTTACCAGACTTTCCGTTAGCGGTATTAGCCGTCTCAGGAATTCCGGTGATTACTTTAACCAGGATCAGTTGGACATTATCGCGGACGGCGGAACCTTCATATTCCTGCAGAGCAACCCGGAAGCGGCTCCGTTTATCAGGCATCAGCTTACAACTGATAGGTCCACTATCGAAATGGCCGAGTTTTCGTTTGTTAAGAACTTCGATTACGTGTCCATAATTTGTAAGGATGTCCTGGATAACTTCCTCGGGAAGTATAACATCGTACCGTCTACCCTTGGTATTCTTGAGACAGCGATACGCTCCGTTCTTGAATCCCTGAAATTGTACAAACTGCCTAAGATCGGATCTCCGGTTCTGGGCTACGAAGTTGTGGATATACACCAGCTGGATGACATACGGGACAGGGTCGAAATGTATGTGAATGTGGACTTCCCGTACCCGCTGAATACTGTCGGGCTTCACCTGATAAGCCAGTAATTAACAAATAGGAGCTTTTAAATGGGATATAATATAGTAAGCGATAGTCCACTCTCCACACCTTCGAGGACAAATATTGAGGGGTGGATTGATAACTACAAGCAGCAGTTCGTGGAGCACTCTCACGATCAGTCGATGCTGTCTCTGGTAACGCCGGATGACTCTTTGATTGTTGTGGGCCCTCCGAGGTTGTCGGGGAATGCCAGTGATTTTTACATCGTAGGCTTTATAAATTCATTGCAGTACACGGAAAGTGCTCAGGTACAGCCTATGAAGGCCATAGGTTCCAGAAGGCACGTGTTCAGCCGTACAAATCAGCCTGTACAGGGTAGTATCGGCAGGATGATGGTCCTTGGCAGTAACCTTTACAGAGCTCTTTACGCTGTAACCGAGTTGTCTGACAAAATTAAAGACAATAACTCCAGGTTTGCCACGGGGGGCAGTGGAGCGGATTCTTCCTGGTATGTAAATCTGGAAGAAGACCTCTTCAGGATACCTTTTGGGCTTGGGATTATATACAACTCACCGGCTTCTTTGGCCAGTGGAGATAAACACTCGGCGGGTGCTGAGTTTATTGAAGCATGCACGATCATTAACCGTTCTGCTTCGCATCAGGCGCAGCAGGCCATGGTCATGGAGCAGGTTACGTTCATGGCGGATAGAGTAGTACCATGGGATGCTTATGCTGGTCCGGACTTCGACGTGGGCAGCGCAGCCAACAATGTAGGCGACATGATGTCGTAGCACATATTGAACTAGCCATACCTTTGTTCTCCCATCATTGTATAGCGGAGTTTGCGGTGTTATTCACTGTAAACTCCGCTTTTTTTATTCTGAACTCTTAAATGACAACCATCTTATCCATATAATTTGGTATCATGATTAACAGCAGTGACAGTCAATTCGATATTGGAACTATAATAGATTTCAACCCCAACTACTTCTGCGCGGATGTAATTCTAAGTGACGGCAAGACGTTAAGCGGCGTGACAATGCTTGGTCTTTACGGACCCTCATTTGGGCAGGACCTTACTTGGATACATAATCTGCGTGGAGCTAATGTAGTTCTGGCATTGCTTGGCAGTGAATATTTCATAGTCGGGACTATGCCGCCCCGTCAGGTAGAAAAGAAGGATGAACATTCTGTACCTGTGACTGAGCCAGGGTACGGCGGTAGCGAAGAAAAGACATACGGAAAGGCTAAACTGCACGACCACGCGGTAGGCAGGGATACAACTTTTTTTAATGGGGATAAGATACTTCGTACTGAAACTGATACGGAGATGTCTTTATGGAGAGAGGGTATAGCTAAATTAAAAGCAGGTCCTCTGTCCCAGTTTATTTTAGGTAAGTTTAAAGATTTCGGTAGGTTAATAACAAGGATATTTCAGTTTTATTCTGATTTTGGCGAAGTTAAGGCTGAGCACAGTTCAGATGGCAGGGTAAGCTTGAACGTAAAAGGCGGAGCGGACTTTGCTGAAGAAACTCATCCTTCGTCTGAGAAATGGACTATCCAAGTTTGGATGGGAGACAAGCCTGGCGAAGACGACTCCAGACTCTATGTCAGGGTTAATGACAAGGATAATGCGGAGTACGTTACTTTGAAATACGATATTAAAGGAAATCAGACTGTTAAAACATCGAATGATGATAAGCAGACTATCGGTAACGATAGAACACATAATATTTTAAACAACGAAGCCATAAACGTAACCAAAAATGCTGCCAGGAACGTGGTCGGTAATTGGGATATAAACGTAGGAGGAGTAGCTAATTTCTTTTCCGACACCGCTATAAATATGCAGGCTCCTCTAATCAATATTTCGTCTTTAAATACCAATATGAAGATGGGTTCGTCTTCTATATCTATCACTTCAGGCAGTGACATAAAAATAGAGTCTTCCGATGTTGACCTTGTTTCTGATGGGGATGTCGGGATTGAGTCTGCAACTACTACGGTAAATTCTACGTCCTCTATAGACATGCAGGCTCCGGCTATTAACCAGGTGGAAGGGTAATAGAAATGAACGCTGCTTGTAGACAACTACTTAATTATATTGACGATGCCTTGGACTCCGTCGATAAGGCGCTTGAAGCACCAATGAAAGTCTTGGACGCGGTAAAGGACCTGGTCGATAAAATGGGGGTTGGAGATAACGATTGGCTTGATGCGTTATTGGACAAGGTGCCTGATTTCAGTACCGACTTTGTTTCTGCTTTGAGGCAGATGATGGATTGCCCAGCCATTCAGGAGTCAGAAGCAGGGCCTTACATAGCTGAGGCTCTGGATTACGCGGATGGCGGTGAAGATGTACCTCCGGACTTAAAGGACAAAATTAATTCCAAGTCTAAGGAAGCTTTGCAAAAGGCTGTAGATAAAGGGTCCAGTGATAAGCCCTCCGGCAAATTGAACAAGGTATCAAATTTATACGACAAGGCTCTTAAAAAGGCCGGGGTAAACGATAAGCTGAATAAGGCCAAGGAATATTACGATTGTATAGAGAATTTATGTGAAGGAGCGGAAGAAGCGCAGGAAGAGGCGGATAAAGCACAGAAAAAGATAGATAAGATTGAGAAGGAAGGCAGGATTGGTCCGGACGGGGAAGCCGAGGACACTGTTTTGTCGGATCCAGATGTTTCTGAGACTGCCAAAGCTGAATACGCCAAGCAGACCAAAAACGTGGAAGAAACCAAAAACAAAATATCAGACGTGGAATGGATTTAATCAGGAGGACGTTTTGGACATAAGAAGTTTTGAGAAACCGGGAGCGGTAGAGGGAAAAGGTACTGTAGCTAACGGAGCTGTATCCGGAGCTTTTGAAGAGGATTCCAACATAAGCTTTGATGAAAAGGATACTGTATCAAATACTAATAAAGCCCATCCATCCGGCTTAGCTGGGTCAGAAAAAGAAATGGACGTAGATGACAAGGATATTATTCAGGAATATCTGAATTACTTGGAGGAACGTGAGGTCACTAAAGAAGATATTTTCGCTGTATTGGACTCTATAATAACGACTGGAGAAGTATACTGGCAGTTCAGCTTATTTAATAAGATACCCGTGGTTTTTAAGATGCGGCCGGCCTGGGTCAATGCGGAGCTTGTGGAAAAACTGGATAATAACCCGCCGAAGACTCTTACCAGGTTTTCTGATCTGGTGAGTCTTTATAACTTGGCAGGCTCTCTTATTAAGTACGGTGATCATGAACACGAGGTCAAGGAAAAGGAAGATCTTGATTTCAGCTTAAACTACGTAATGAATCTGCCTTTTATTATACAGAACCGGCTTATTAAGCAAATGGCTGTTTTTGACAGGGTAATAGCCGTAGCTACAAGTGATTGGGCCGTTGAAAATTTTACCGAACCCCTGTCGGAAAAGTAAGGGCGGAAATTCTCGCAACGGCAGGGGTTCAGTATGACAGACAAAGCGTAGAGTTCAGACTGCTGGCCAATAAGTACATGAGCGAGAGTTATTATAAGTTTAGCTTGGACAGGCTCACATTCAGGCAATGGGCTTATTCATTTTTGTACGATAACGCTGGTAAGGAGTTTTTTAACGATTGTAAAAACGTCGTGGATACTTTGCAGGACGAATTATCTTCAAATATAGAATATTGCATGAATGATGTTAATGCCAGGTCTGAAAAGTTTAAAAAGCAGAGCAGAGCTAAGGAAGTAACAGACGCAGACAGGATGGAGTATTTAAGGAATGTATGTGATAAGCCGTATTCTTCTTTGTCTGACATAGTAGGCACTTTGCATAATCTGCATAAAAGAATAAATTCCAGCTCTGATAAAGAAAAAGATAAGAGTTAGTAAAATATTATGATGACACCTAATAATATGCAGATGAATGCGCATCAGCAAACTCAGACTGCATACGACCCCCTAGCTGTACAGTTTATGACAGGCGGGCAGATGGGTTATATGCCTGATGCTCAGTATTTGACACCGTCACAATATGGAGCGTTTAGATCTATCCCAGGTGCTCAGTCCCAGGTAACACCTCAGCAGAGGCCAAGCCTGTGGCAGTCTTATTTGATTAATAACAGGGGTAATCCATTAGGTGCTTTCGGGGACTATACTTTTACTAATTATAATATGGGCGTGGACCAGTCTATGTACCGGACCATGTCTCAGCGCCGAGTACAGGACGCAGGTTCAGCTATGGGCGCTACAGCTCTTGGGACTGCCGGTAATATAGGGGCTAGTATGGCTCTTGGAGCAGGTAACCCATTAATAGCTGCCGGTATTTCCACGGTATTGCCGGATATGGCGGCCCCCTACATAGATAGAATATCCAAGATGCGTAGGATCCAGGAAGAATCAATGTCCAAAATTGCTGTTGGTCCGGATATGGCCGCAGGTATGGGCAGAGGTTTTTCTGCGTCCGCTGCCGGGAAGATTGATGAGTATATCAGGCGCGAGGGTGCTGAGGATATGCTTTTCAAGGAAGAGGATCTTCGGAAGATAAAAAAGCTCGGTATGGAGCAGGGGTTATTTGATTATTCTCATTCAGCATCCGAGTATAAAAATGTCATTAAAAAACTCCGGGACAATATAAATGTCATGAGTGAGGTTCTTGGGTCAACGGATTTCAAGGAACTTACAGGGGAAATGAAAAGGCTGATGACTATGGGTTCCGACATAAATCAGATGTCGGGTACCATGCATCAGGAGCGCATGTTCTCTCGTATGACCGGTATGCGTCATCAGGACATGGTCAGCACTTACGGACAGCAAGGGGCCTTGGCTTTTTCCCAGGCTGGGTTGACTAATTATCAAGGGTCTATGACTGCCATGGCCCACGCTGCAGGTACTACTATGTCGCAGCGTCTGGGCTTAAGTGATCCTGCAATGATAGCTAGGCATGGCGGCGTCTCCGGACTTGCCCAGGAGTTGACTCAGCAGCAGGCCGGCGTGACCAGGCGTATGCAGGATTTTTACCTGCCGTACTTGGCCAATGACAGTTTCACCGGTCTCAAGAAAGGGGCCATGGGGGATATATCCAAATTCATGAGTGGTGAGTTGTCTTGGCAGGAAATGGCCCAGGGAGCGCAGAATATATCGTCCGCTTCTGAAATGCAGAGGTATAGTTCAAACAGAGCTGATTTGGAAAAGCAGCTTGTTGATAAACTGGGCCCTGTCGGAAAACAGATATTCTTGAGGCAGCAAGCCCTTCAGCGAGGCAAGACGTTAGGAGCTGATAATGACGAAGACGCTCTTTTGATGGGGTATAAACATATGGGGTATACTGATGAAGCTGCTCTTATAAACACCAGAAGAATGTCCAGCCCCGAATACCTAAATGCGCAGAAGGAACAGCTCTTAACAGAGTCTCGCAAGGCCAGATACTCAGCCCTGGAACAGCGAAAACATGAAGGTAACTTGTTCAATAGAGTCGCCAGATTCGGCCGAACAGCGCTTAATACCATGGCGACACCCTACAAAAGCTGGGCTGCAAGCTCTGCCCGGGAAAAGCAATTCGAAGAAGATCTCGAACTCGGAGTAATGCGCGCTTATGATGTCGGGCCTGACAAGGTAGGCAATATAGAGGATACTATAAGCTTTTTAGGTGGTGTAGGCGAAGCCGGTGAAGGGTTAGGCCTTCGCTCTGCTAATGAGCGCGACTATATAATGGGAGGCGGGGACCCCGCAGAGCTTGGTTGGTCTTCTGGGTTTTATAGCTATAGTAAACTAGGCACTAACCTTATGAAGGATAAGTCTAGTATGATGTGGTCAGGCAGACAGCTAGGCAAAGCTGTGAATGCTAATATGTCCATGAGCCAGATAAATAAGAACCTTGGCGCGCATAGTAAGGATTTTACCGGAGCAGCCTTGGCAAGAGCAGTTAAGTCTATTGGTGGGGCGGACGACCTAACTAAAAATAAGATGGTTGGTATGTATACCAAGGCTATTCTTGAGTCCAATAAGGGTATGTCTACTGAACAAGCCAGGAAAATAGCCAGGAAGAAGGTAGAGAACGGTGAGCTTAATGAGACTGTCTACGCCTTGGCTAAGAAAGAAAACGAAGGGCTGCAGGTAGAACTCACAGAGACTTATAGGCAGAGAACCGAAGATGCTTACAGAGACGATTATGAGTCATACAGTGCCTGGAAAGAGGACTTCAATGATGATCTCGGGGAACTGACTGAGCAGACTTTCGGTAATTTCGGAGCGGATGATAAAAAACAACTTGGCATTATTAATAACGCCATCGAGAAAGATGCTTTGTCAATAAATTTGCGGTCCATGCAGGCTTTGCAGGCTGAGTATAAACAAAATGATCCTAACTCCAGACAAGCCAAGGACTTAAAAAAGAAATTCATGAGTATAGCCAAGAGGCTGAATGAAAGTACAGACCTCGATTTGTCTGCAGAGGATGCCGAGAAACTTTTTAACAGTGCTGGGGGCTTAAAAGGCAGTAAGGCGTTGGATGATTACGCTAAGAAATCAAATCTTTCTAAGGAAGAATTACTCGAGCTTATTCAGACTGGAGAAGATAAAGCTGAATCCTTCGCTGTTACATCCCAGAATGTTATAGATGAGGCTGATGAAGCAGAGAAGTTAGTAAGACGGAAGGTGGCAGTTGAGGGCTACGAAAAGACTAAGATTGCTCGTAGTAAACTCAAAGAAGCCGATATATCCATGGAGGATCTTAGCAGTGTAGAGAAGATTCAAAAGCTTTTGAAAACTGACGAAGTGCAGCAAGATAAGCAGTTAAGAGGCGTACTGGTCGGCGCCATGAATATGCGTAAGTCGATCGGCAAGGATGGAGATATAACTGCTAGAGGTATAGGGACAAAATACGGGTTTAATTTAATAGATGTTGTTGAGGAGAATAAGGAATTAATTGAGGGGAATGTGTCTAAACCCGGTGAGGGTGATGCACTTCAAACCCTTTCTACCAGTACGGAACAGTTAGTAAAGGTCCTTACTGATTTATCCGGTAACATCGAAAAGAATTCGAAGGTTACAGAGGAATACAAGGACTTTATAAAAAACAGACAGAATGACGGCAGTATAAACCTGTCGTTGTTTTAACGAGCCAAAGGCGACAGTATGAACGGCCCTTCTGAAACAAAAAAGACCCCTCTAAGTAGTTCCTATGGTGGGCAGCCTGCAGGTCTATCCAAGACGTCGTATTTCGATGAGAAGAATGTTTTTACACTTTCCATAGGTGAAGAAAGTACGAAGACTTTAAAGGACTTCGGACTGTCTGATGCTCAGTCCCAGGATTTAATAGTAAACGGCTTTTGGAAGTATAAAGTAGCCAGCTTTTCAGAAGCACACTCGGAAGGGCATAAAATAATTAACGCCGTTACCGACTCATTCTCTGTTTTTTCTACGGGGGCTATGCCTGTTGGCATTTCAGCGTCCGGGTATTTGATAATGACGGTGGACCAGGATCACCGCTTGGATTTCCTCCATTTGTACCATAATAAATTGAGGGGTAAGCGTCTTAGTGATCACAGGTTTGTCATAAACCTGGTTTCAATGACCACGGTTATGAAGCTTAGGATAAAAAGCATTAGTATGCAGCACAATACAAAGCTTCAAGACCTGGCCCGACTGTCTTTTGAAGGTGTGGGTTTCGGGTACCGGGTTTATCCTATTGTCGAGAATGACACCCCTGCCAGTAGCGAAGTAGTTTCTGTGTCCCGGGCTAATTCTGCGGATACTGATATTGAATATATAGCCAGAGAAAAAAGCGCGGTCGTTTAATGTATATCGACACAGTAGATAACCAAGTAAAGGGCGTTGTTTCCTGGGCGGATACAGAACTAGAAGGACGGGCTCACTTATTTTTGCTTTCAGAAGACTTGGAAAAGTTTGAGAGTATGGATAATGACAATGATTATTTATCGCCCAGTACTAAGAAAATACTTAACTCAAACGGCATAGACCTTGACCTCCTTATAACCGGAGCTAATTTTCAGTACGGAGATTTTAACCAGTTGGATCCACATATAGGCGATACCTTTTCTCATCATTTTTACGGCAAAAGCCCGATTACCATGAATATTTCGGCGTCGCTTATTGATACGGCGCAAAGTATTGGAAAAACTGAATTTATGGAGCTTTATACCTGGCTATTCAGGCTGCGACGTGTCGCTCGAACAGGAATTTCACCATACATTTCATTTATCGGATGTACTGCTCAGGGAGCAATGCTCGGACTTAATGTTACAGAGTCCAGCAGTGCGCAAGACATATTGAATCTGCAGTTCTCTTTTTTAGTATTTAATATGAGAGTACATAATTCAGAAAATGATGGAGTGGAAGAAGTCGAGATAAATTATTCTACTGGGTATGATGATTGGCTGGAAGCAGAGGCTATAAGTGAGCAGGATTTAGCATCAAAAGACCCTGACGAAGAAATAAACATAATAAGGACAGCATAATAGAATGGGAGCACCAAATACCTTCGAGGCAAGTGCCAGAGTTTATATAGCCGGTATTTTGATGCCGTTTATGCGCGTGAGCGTGACTACCGCTTTTAATACCCCCCCGACGGCTACCGTTTCATTACCGCCTTACTCTGAGTTGTTTGGCATAGGCAGAATGGACAGGATACCTATTCAGATATTTGTAGAGGAAACCTGGTTGGAAGACGGGGAATTTATACTTTTATTCGAAGGGGAAATTACCAGCTTTTCGTATGTGAGTTCCGGACTCAGCAGGGAAATAGTTGTTAATGCACAAAGCGTTTTGGCTTTGCTCCGGGATGTCAATATCCAGTTCATGTCTTCGTTTGAGGACATAGTTAAGAAAAAGATAATAAAGGGTGAGAACAATACTGCTATAAATACTATCTCACCGGGGTCCATATTCCCGATGAGTCTTTTTATGAATGGGCTATCCACGGTTGAGAGCAGGTCACTTATAAAAACACCGTCTCAGTACCTGGAAAACGCGTATAGATTCATGGAAGAGCGGGGGTCGTTGGACGAGGCCAATGATTCGGAATTAGCCGGGTTTTATTCTGAGTATAGCAAGAGGATAAAGCTTTCGGACAGGTACATAACCCTCCCCTATTTTGATGAAGTAGGCAAAGTCTGGGAGACGGCCGCAGACAAAGGAAGGGCGTTTCCTTTGATTGACGGATTGCAGATTCAGGCTGCCATGCAGCAGATTCAGCAGTCCGCTGCCACGGCAATGAGTGTGAACAGAGGCCCAGCGAAGGGGTCTGTGTATGATCTCTTGAATTATATGGTTGGGCAGATGGAGTACGAGTATGCCTTTATATGCACTCCTAAGTATGAAGGCGGGAAAATGGTATGTTCATGCCTCAAGCCGATTTTATATGAGTCGATGCCTCCGTCCTGCAATATTGTTTACAGGCCGATGAACTGCAATATTCGTACATCGGAAAAAGTATACCAGGTCCCGACGAGGGTTCGCATTTCTAATGACAGAGGGCCGTTAGCGTCCGTAGGTAATGATGCGAATGATCCTTTGGTGCTGCAGGGCATTATAGACTATTATCCTACTGAAAAATATAAAGAAAAAGATCCCAGCCCTGACGAATCCAATAATTGGTATGCAAGTGAACGACTCGAAGAAGAGAAGCATACCGGGACATATATGTTCGACACCAAGGCTCCGTCATGGATGTCTTATATTACACCTGAATCCATGGGTGCTAATGATAACAAGGAATTGAAAAACCGCATAATGAAGCATTTTCTAATGTTGAAGCGGTACGAAATCAGGAATATGCAGGCCCAGTTTTCTTTTAATCCGTATCTGACTCCGGGGTTCCCCGGAGCTATTTATGATTCGGATGATCAAAATTTTGTATTCGTAGGACACGTTCTGACAGTTAATCACGAAATAAGTAAATCGGATTTTACAACCACGGCAAATATGAGCTTTGTGAGGATGGTGGATGAGGCGATAGAAGAGCCCCTTGAAAACACAGTTCCCAAGATAAACGATATAACAACGGACAAGGATGATATGACCGTTGTGTATGGCAAGATCCTGGGGTGTCATGCTGTCGATCATCAGGAAATAAAAGATATGTCAGAAGGAGATGATCAGGAGTTTCAGAGCAATCCACGAGAAGCGTATAAGAAAACCAGGCGCGACGTGACTACTTTTGATGAATACCTCGAATTTATGGATCTCGGCATAACGACTGAGGAAGAGGACGAAGACGGTAATATGGTCCCTACTGTACTGAGCGGTCAATTCGTGTCTGATAGGATGGATAACACAGTCCCTGATGAGTTGAACAAGGAATGGGTGAATAAGTACAGGGAAGAGTTGAATAGACCGGAGCCGAAGGATTTGAACGGTATCAGATGGAAGCTTAAAAAGGTCGCTGATAGGGAATTTAAGAACAAGGTTTATATTTAATATTTTATTCTATTAGTTTTTTAAATCACTTAAAATGGGTGCTATTACCCTCCATATTTTAAGAAATGGTTCGTTAAACCAGGTACAAAAATAATGCAGACAACAGATTACAAAGACAGGGATATGGAACTTTGGAACCAGTATAGCTCCACTAAGTCCAAAGACACCAAGAAGCAGCTTTTAAAGCAGTTCGAGCCTCTTATATATAATCAGGTTAAAAAATGGGACGGGATTGTACCCAGGGACGTACTTAAAAACGAGGCCAAGGTTTTGGCTGCCAATTCTTTTGATACATATAACCCGAATAAAGGCGCGGCTCTAAGTACTCATGTTACAAATAACCTGGCCCCGCTAAGCAGGACGGTTTACACATACCAAAATACCGCCAGGCTTCCTGAGAATGTCACACTGAAGATGCACTCTTTTAACGCGGCCAATGATCACCTGACTTCAGTACTCGGCCGAGAGCCCACCACCGACGAGTTAAAGGATGAGTTAGGCTGGACGGGGACTGAGATAAACCGGATAAAGCAGTACAACAGAAAAGACTTGGTAGAGTCAGGTGGTGCTGTGAGTGGCGATTTTTATGATTGGAGCGAAGACAGCGAGGATGATGAGCTCGCCGCTATTTATTTTTCTCTAATGCCTGATGAAAAGAAGTTTTTCGAGGATCTGACAGGGTATAACGGGACCAGGACTCTATCCACCAAGGAACTCCTGGATAAGTACAACATTTCTCAGGCACAGCTTTCGTATAAGAAAAGTCTTTTGACCAAGAAAGTTAATAAAATCCGAAGTGGTAAGTAAGTAGATGTCCCTTGGAGAATTTAATACTCAGCTCAACAACGTAAAAGAATTGTTGAAGCACTGTAAGCGGATAGCGGATAACGAGGATGTGGACTCCATAGAGCTCTCAGTCTTGGATGTACCTGCAGACGGAATGGCCAGTGCGTGCTTTTGCAATACAGGGGGGACAACAGTCCCTACGACC
>Ga0182239_1000121_pt1 | contig 27571 bp, 29 predicted proteins | sample hydfrate6_PW_210_FD_132456 | JGI IMG/M metagenome (GOLD analysis project Ga0182239, IMG submission 132456) | Subsurface microbial communities from deep shales in Texas, USA - hydraulic fracturing test 6_PW_210 | ecosystem: Environmental > Aquatic > Deep subsurface > Shale gas/oil reservoir >... | reverse complement strand
CAGAGCGGCGGACACACACAAGCGCAAACCCCACCGCAACAGGGCGGCACCGGCCTGGCGTTTCCGTCGAACACGAATGAGATGGACGATATACCGTTCTAAGTAACCCCCGGTCTTCGGGTCGGGGATAAAAGGAGAACAAGATGGAAACGATTGACATTGTAAGGATACTTTTAGGTCCGATTGAGCCTGTCGGTGAAACCCATACTGACGACAAGAGAATGGATAATCTAGACGAAATGTGTAAAGTCGTGGATTTTTTAATAGGTGACATTGATAAGGTGGCGGCCAATAAAGATCGACATGAATACAGTATGAAGCGCGCAGGTGAGTTTGCAGAGAAGTTTTTGACCAACCTTGGTGTTAGGGAATAGTCGTTCCAGCCTCCGGGCCGGTGAAAAAAAGTAAAATACGCTTCGGGGAGGCGCAATTTGATTATTAAGGCAAAGGGGAAAGGACAATACAAGCGGCATATTTGCCAATGCGACAGGTGCGGCGCGGAGTTCACGATTAGAGACGACACACTACGACGGCCTGTAAGTCAGGTCTACAAACCGGGGGAGCGTTGCAGACGGTGCCAGCGATACAGAGACATGACCTGCTCACAGTGCGGCAACGAGTACCACGGGCATGTGCAAAGCATTCGGTGTCCTGATTGCAAAACCGCAAACGCCAGGGAAGCCGCGCGGATAAAAGGGCAGGAGGCCCGACACAAAGCGCAGGTAAACAGGGCAATGCGCCCTCGACCCTGGGACCCGGACAAGCAAATCACAGGCCCCGGCGTCTACGACCCTGGCAGTCGACATGCCGGTATTGACACCAATTCAACGCTGTTTGCGCCCTTGGGATAAACTATGAAAGGTCCGTATTTTCCACCAGGAAAAGCCGCTGAATACTGCGGCATGGCTCCGTCCACGTTTCGCGAGGAAATTCGTGGCGCGGGCTTGCCTATGTACGGGCCGAAGCGCAACCGATACGCCGCCGAAGACTTAGACCGCTGGATGCGTGACCCGTTCGCGTTTGTTCAGCCCCGGTCCAGGTCCAAGCGGCAAACGCAAACCGTGTCGATATAGGAGACAACACCATGACACAAAGCGATTACACCGAAATGTTCCAAACAATGGACGAAATCAAAGACGAACTGACACAGCGCGGCAAAAAAGACCCCGGCGACGTGAGCAAAGCCGCGCACCGGCGGGCACGGGTGAAAACGTCCGCCCTGGAAAAGCTATTCAAGCAGTTCCGGAAAGAAAGCCCGCGATAACCCTCCCCAATCCCCTTCCCAATCAAAGCCTCGGCCTTCCTGGTCGGGGCTTTTTTGTTGACTACTCCGTCAACCTACGGGTACACAACGGGCATGAGCGTCGAAAAACGAAACGGGGTCTGGTGCGTCCGGTATCGGGACCAAGACGGCAAAAATAAGCGCGTTCCTATCGGGCCGGGCAAGTCCGGGTATCGCCAAGCGCAAGCTTACGACCACCAGATTAAGGCCGCCAAACAGCAGAAAGCTCCGCTCCCGGAGCAGGAGCGGTCCAAGCCGTATCTTGCGGAAATCTGCCAGGATTGGCTCGTCTGGAAAAAGGGCCAGGGCCGCAAGCCGCGCTGGCTCAAGGAATGGGCCTCCGTGCTGAACCAAAAAGTCCTGCCGGAGCTATCCCACGCCCCCGCCGACGAGCTTTCCATGCGCGAAATCCTGGACGCGGTTGAACGGATTTTCGCGGACGCCTCCCCGACGACCAGGCACAGGTACACCGGCTACCTCAAAAGCGCATACCGGTTCGCCGTCCTGGAAGGGACATGCGCCCGTAACCCGCTCGCGCAGTGGACAATGCCACAGCCCCGAAAGCGCGACGTGCGCCTGACCGTGGCCGACCTCCGCAAAATCATGCGCGAATCCGCCCCGCATTTAGCTTGGGCCATAGAGGTTGCTTGGCACCTGGGCGCGAGGCCGGGAGAAACGGAATTGCTGTCAATCAAATGGGAGGACGTGCATTGGGAACGTAAAGCCGTGCGGATTCGCGGCACGAAGACCCGGCAGTCTGACCGGTTCGTGCCGGTGTCCGACGCCTTCCTTGCACGGCTTCGGGAACGTCGCCTTGCCGCCGTGTCGCTTCATGTCATCCTAAAATTGTTTTGGCCGGGCAGACGTTCGCACCTACTACTAGCCTGCCCGGCCCTCCGTTGGGTGTTTTGCCGGTCAGCCATTGCGGCCTACTGGACAGGGCCGGTGCGCCCAGCCGTGGAGTAAGGGCAACCACTGCCGGGACCAGGGCAGTGGCCGCGACAGACAACACGTCTCCGCGACACCGCGCGCCCAGCGAGACGAAGCCAGAACGAGCGGCGAAGCACCCCAAGCCGAACCGCGCGAACCGCACCTCGACCCATCGCCCCACTGGCCGCCGAACTGGGGCCGGAGGCGCACCAGCCAAATATTGCCAAAATCGCAGCGATCAGCGATCTACTGTCCGCGTTTAGACGGCTCCGCGACACCGCGCGCCCCGTCATTCGAATACAGAGCGAGCGGCGAACTATTCCAAGCCGAACCGCGCGAACCGCACCACGACCCATCGTCCCAAGAGCCGCCGAACCGGGGCCGGTTTGGAACCTCGTAATGCTGTCCAGCCACGTCGGAATCGTTAGAGTCATACGCGTCTGACCACGCAGTACCGCCGCCGGATGCCGCTGCCTCAATACCCCATTGAAACAGCGCACCACAGCAATCCTCGCAGCCAATGTCAGAGATCATACGCCGCCCGGCAGTGTCGCTGTGACCGCCAGTGGTCCCTGGATCAGAGTCGCCTGCGATGTTCGTGCCTTGGTTCGAGCCGAGCGACATTGATACGAACTCCCCCTGAAACGGGAACCGCTTTTTGATGCGCCTGAGCCATTGGTCAAACTTGTACCAATGAAACGCCTCGGCACTTGCTCCGTCGGCAATGGTCGCTCCGTTGACGCTGCCAAGCTCGCCGGACTGCACGCTGGCCAGGTAGATATCCACCCATTTGCCCGTGCCAGGATCATAAACCATGCCCTCGGGCTCGGACTCGGGGCGGTGGTTAAGACACCAAACCGACTGCGGCAGAATGTCTCCAGCAACATACCCGGACAGATAGTGCCCGCTGATCGTGCCCACGTCCGCGCAGAGGCAGTGGAAGCCGCCGATTTTGCGCGAATTGTCCGCCGTGTAGCCGTCGGGGTAGGTGCTGTTCAGTGATACGACCAAACTTGACATCCCATCGGCATTATCCACCACATAGACATAATAATCGGTTCCGGCAGAAAGGCTTGTACCTGTATCCAAATTGGACTCAGCATTTATTTCAATATCTGCGTTCCCGCTTTGAAACACTTTGTGGATACCTGCGTTGACCAACTTTATTGCTGTATTGGCCCTAAACAACAGGTGTCTATTGGTCGTTGTTCCGGGCATCAAGAATGGAGCATGAAGTGAGTTCAGTGCCGGATGGACTTCGTGCAGGTTTTCGGCATTTATATAATACTCAGACGAGTTTTCGTCCTTCCACTTAATGCTTAGTTCATTAGCCATTTACAATATCCTCCGCTTCTTGAATAGATAGTCCGACACGAGACAAAGCAGATGCGGGGTCTTCCCGTAATTCATATTGGTATTTTTCTACTATAGAACCTTCATCATCAGCAACCTCAACAACCTTATGTGTTCCATCCGCAATCCCAACATCAGCAACACTTAACTTCCCTGATATTTTCCATTGCCTATGCTCATTCAACATTTTTTGAACAATGCGTTTGGTCTTGTTTGGGTCAAGACTCATTGCCACAGAAACATCTTTATTTGTTTTTAATAACTTAGGGAAACCTCTCATCCTTTTGCCTCCTACTATGCAGAGTTTAGACCAGGATATATACCCTGTCCGCAATATATACCCATCCCACAATACGGGTAATAGCTCCCAACGTATATTGATACCTCGTTAGAGGGCAATGAATCATATATATCTTCGTCGCTAGATATTTGATTAGCATATACATTAAAAGCCCCATCAGCAGTATATTCTACAGTAATATATTCTTGAGTTGATCCTGATATTTGGCCATCAATCACAGTATATGATCCATCTATATTCCACTCAATACTTTCTGCTAACTGATCAACATTTGATGCAGCTATTGTCACATTTTGACCCTGTGTGACCTGAGTGTTATTCACTGATATTGCAAGCTCACTAAGCCTTTTGATTATATTTCCAGATATAGCTTTCCATTTAGCCTTTTCTGTGGTGTTTTCTATACAGAAATAAACTTCTTCATTAAAGACCCACGTTGTTCCGATTATATAACCGTCATCATTGGGCGTTGGCTTCGATGTGCTCACAACATGGGGCGTTCTATATTCAAGATTTCCAGTATATTCATTGTATATCAGCGCTGCCCCGTTTTCTAAGCTTGACGAATCCACAGGAGTTCCATCAATCTCCCCCGCGTCAGCGAGCTCTTCAGCAATTTGGTCTATATATTTTTTGGGGACGAATTGTGTGTCATTAGTGGGAGCTACATATTCAGATAGCTGCGGAGGGGTTGAAAACGACTTTAACCCCTTAATTTCTTCGTTCCCTATGATATGCACATACCCTAGATCATTAAGACCGCACAAAACGAAAATTTTATCAATGCCCACAGCCAGGCCTATAACTTGAGGGCGTTCTCCAATCTGGCTGTACTCGTAGTCTATAAGGTAATCAGTCGCCCCGGTCATGTTGCCGCCGCTCAGGATTGTGATCCGCCCCAGGGTATAGTCCAGCTCATAGTCCGCGCCCCGAGTATAGGTCGTGTTGCCGTCCAAGGACGTGACCGTCTCGGAGTGAAGCTCAATAGCCCCATTGGCCAAGGACACATAGGAACCGGCAGATGCAGCCGTAAATTGCTCGTCGGTCACTGTCTGCAAGGCGCTGGACGTCAGGGCCCCTGCCGTATTCTGGGAGAGAAAGTACAAGACCCCGGTGCTGAAGCTCCAGTTGCTGTCCTGAATGATCCCTACTCGTTGCAACCGGATCTGCTCGTCCAGGTCGCCGGGGTCCACAGCCAGGCCAAGGGCGGGCTGTTTTGAGCCATCTGCAATGGCCTTGGCCTTGTACGCCTTGCCGTCTGCCGGGTCCAAATACACGGCCTCATGCTTCTCTACGGACTCACCAAGCGTGACCAGAAAGCGGCTCCCCAGGTACGCTTCGATTTTGTCCATGTTGGCCGAAACAATCCCATTCCAGCCGGTGGTTGAGTAGTCGATTTTCTCAAGCTCATAGAGCGGTGTCGTGGTCATACATCAGCCTCCGTGGTAGTAGGCCGTCAGCGTGGCCGCTGGCGAGTCGTACTGTACGCCGTTTTCGATAACGTAATTTGTCAAATGGATAGTCAAGTCCTGGCCGTGGATTCCGGCGTCTTCAAGCTCTGCTTGCGACAGCGTGTAAGCAAGGTCCAAGATTGGGTCCACGGTCAACGCCAAGGCTCCACCCGTATAAACGTCAAGCCGGAAGTTGCCTTCGCGCCCAGCCGTGGAGTCTGTCTTTGACGGGTCTTGCGTTCCGGCCCCCTGCCCCCGGACACGGCCAGCCCAGGCAAGGTCTACCCCGATTGTATATTCCGGGTGGATGCGCTCTCCGTTGGCCTGGAAATTGCCGGGTTGGTACGGTGCGCGGCCACGCCCCGCAGGGGTTAGCGATATGGGTGATGCAAAAGCCGGGTCCGCAACATAACGCGGGTTATACTGGCAGACCTTGAAAAGCCGCTCGACGCCTTGGACAAGTTCGGGGTGTCCGACAAGCTTCGGGAACCCCGCACCCAAGAAGTAAAAGCTTGTCCCGCGAGGATGCACCTGCATTGTCGTGTCGAACCGGCCCCGGTACACGCCGGTCAGTTGGTAAATGTTCCCGGTCACAGGCTGGATGCCCTGGAAAGTGACAATTTCGTCTCCGACAAGTGCAAGGTTCTTTGTAGACAGCATTTCCTCCCGGGTGGTGTCTTCAATGGTCATTACGTCGTCGGTTTCAAAATGGACATACAGGCCTCGTTGGTCGTCGATTTGGAACGTCTTTGGATATTCTTCGTACACCGTACCGAATGGGCAAAAGTTGGTATCGGAATGGATTTGTGTATAAGACGCTCCTGACAGCGAAAAATAAAGACGGAACCCCGTGTTCAGGCTGTTGGGCCTTGCGACAACCGGCATGACTTTGATTTCGCCCCCTGTCAGGACATACGGGGCCTCCATAATCCGCGCCGAAGGTTCAGGCTTGTATTCGTAGGTGATTTCCAGACTTTCGCCTTCTGTGACGCCACCGCCGTTCAGTATCGTGACCTCACCGGTGGATGGTTCCACAGAGTAATCCGTCCCTTCCGTGTACCCGGCAATGCTGACCTTCGTGGGGTTCTCACTGCCCAAATAAAATGACGATTTTGCCGTGTGCGTTTCAACGGTTTCTTGTGGCGTCCCTGATAAGACATAGCTCGGGGCCGCAGAAGAACGGTCAGTTGGTGGCGGTGGTAGCTCCATTGTTTCAGCAACGGCAGTATATTCTTCCTCCGCCGATATGCTGATTTCGTCCGTTTCGATGCTCTCTTCTTCAATCCGGTTTAGCCGGAAAATCACCTCTTGAAGACCATACGGCGCATACGAAAAGGCAAAAACGTCCCCTGGTTGCAAGTAAAATGCATCTCGGTTGACCTGCGCTTTAAGCTCCGCCCCTGGATAGCTCTCTTTCCGCAACACCTCCTGCGCGGCCCACACTGCATTTTCGTTTCTGGTAAACAGGTTCACGTCGATTGTCTTAGAGACGACCCGGCCCTGGATTTTCTGATTCGCCACGTTCTGCGCGGTGGGGTCAGAGATGCTTTCGCGGTAGTTCGCCCCCGGTGGCGGCATGTCAATGTCGTCTTTCATCCAGTCAAGCCAGCGTTCGTCCGGCCTGGATTCGTCGTGCTGGACCATCTCAAACTGTGGATACTCGCTTTGTATCCATTCTTTCCACTCTGAAAATGGCGGGTCAATTGTCCCCATGTCCATTGAACCGCTTGTGTCTACGGTCAAAACACAATACGCTTTCGTCGCCGCAGAAGATTGACCAGGGACAAGAGAACGAAATTCGTCTTTCAAAAAGTCTAAAGATGGAGAACGTGAACAGTCCACCCTCTCGGCAACGTCGTCAGGCCAGCTTTCTCCTTCCGGCAAAATCCCTGCTATCATTGAGCTATATACATCAAAGACTTTGGCATAAACGTCCGCATATTCAGACATATCAGCAAGCTTTTTTCTTAGTGCTTGCAAGTCGTCATACCATTGCTGTGTTGCTGGCCCTGCCTCGTTGTTTGAAGGCGTATAACTCCCCCCCGATTCGTCAATAAACAGGCAAAAGACAATCGCCACCCTTGTCCCGGTTTCGTAAAACCGCTCCGTGTACTTGGCCTTGACCTCGTTCACGGTGTCCGCCCAGGACTTGCGCTTTATCGTCGGCGGTTCCGTGCAAATGGATTCGTCAATCACGGGCAGGGCGTCTCGGTCGTAATCGTCGCGCAAAATATCCAAGTGGAACTGCCCGTCTGCGCCGTAAGGCAGTCGGCCAACGACGTGCGATAGCAGGTTGTCAATGTAGTCGATTGCAGGCTTGGCCTCCCCAAACGACATAGAGATGCCCCGGCCTTCGCCGTAGAGCTTATCTGCCGCCGCTTGGAACGAAGACGGGTCAAGCCAGGATTCAGGAAAGCCGACCATGTTGTTCAGAATGTGCCAAATTGCGTGAGCCGGGTTGTAATCTATGCCGGACACAACGCCGTGGTCGTTGGTGTCAAAAGCGTAAGCTGGGTAGCGGTGAACGACAAAATGATAGTTCGGGACGCGGGGCGTTTCTCCCAGGTAAGCATCATTGAACCATGCCCAACACAGATTGCGGTACGGCGGGTTGAGCGATTCCCCGACCTTTTTCCCGAATTTGGCGTTCGGCTCTTGCGTGTCTGTGCCAAAATAAATCGTGACGTTCCCTGTCTTTCCCACTCGGAACGTCGCCACCCCGTCCTCCGGGCACAAGATTTCCCCGGACCAAACCAAATCCTGGTCTTTGTAAATAGCGGAAATCTTATCAATAGGCCCAAGGCAAATACCCAGGGCGAACGTCGCATAGTATTTGTGTCCGACGACCACTTCCCCGCCGCCTCCGCCGCCACCTTTGCCGCCTTCCATGTCCTGCGTGATTTCCTCGGAGCGGTCACAGCATTGGAAAAGATAGTTGCCGGTCAGCTTGACGCACCCCAGGACCTCCGGAATTGCAATGCCAAACTTGTTCGTGGCAAACTTCAAAGCTTGCGGGTCTTGGTGTCCGGCCTTGGGGTCTTGTGGAGCCATAAACGCCGTGGCGACCAACGCACCAACGACGATTGCGCCAATAGCAAACGAAATTGCGCCTATGCCCATGTCAAAAGCCTCATGTTATATTTACGGCGGTGGAACCATGTTTCATCGGTAAGCTCGAACCGTTCTACGCCAATGCCAATCACGGAATGATAGACCCACCGGCCCCATACAAAACCGGCATGGCTGACCGTGCGCCCAAAGTAAAATAAGAGCAGGTCCCCGTTTTCCAGGTCGTCAACGTGGCGTTCTTCGACGCGCATCTGCCGCCGTATCTCGCGCAACAAGATGGATTCCATGTTGTGCAGGTGCCAATCTTTGGGGTAGTCCGGGACCTTAAACCGTTCACGGTAGCCGACGTTCCGCAAAACGCCCACGACAAAGCCGATGCAGTCCGCGCCTCGCCCTTTGACGGACGCCCTGTGGCGGTAAGGAGTTCCAAGCCAGGAGTCCATCTCAGCTTTGAGATTGGCCTTTGCTTCATCTGTTCCAAAAAAATAGCTCACGACATACGCTCCGACGGATTTTCTTGCGGTATGTACGGGGTTCCAAAAAAGTTGTTTACGTTGTCGAACTTGTCCCGGCAGGTTTCAATCCGCTGGTCACACCCCGCGTAGAGCTTGACCCCGGCCCCTTCGGCCATATCGTTGAACGGATACTGAACGGTGATATTCAGCCCGACGTGAGAAACAATCATCCGCTTTTGCCCCTGGAACTCTACCCACCCCAGGCTGAAATACCCGTCTCCGAAGGAAGAAAACGAGTATCCAAACTTGACCTCCAGGGTTTCGCCTTCGGTAATGTTTCCGTCCGACAACACCGTGACCTCGTTTCCGGCCAGGGTGTAGTCTATGCCCTCGTCGTAGCCGGTTACGGTGACATAGGTGGGCGAAGGGTAGCCGACGGTGAACGCTTCGCCCAGGTGCGCCGTGTGCGCTTCCACGTCCTCCTGAGAGTCGTCGAAAGAAAGCACTTTCCCGGTTGTGTCCGGCGTCGCCAAAGCCAAAAAGGAATGGTCCTGGACCGGGATTTTGCAGAACCCGTCAAAAAGTGTGTTGTTGCAATGCGGTTGATAGCGGTAGCGCGGGATTTCCATTTGCAGAAACTTTTGGAACCCGGCGAACTCCCCTTTTGCGGTGGCCCCCTTGAACGACACGGACAAGCATTGGCCCATAAAGAGGACCATGACCTCGCTCGGGTCGTCCCGGTGTACCCGCATCAGTGACACCCAAAGCTGTTCCGTCGGTTGTTGCGCGAGATAATCCCGAAAGGCTTCGTCAATGTGTCCGGCAGTCACGGACAGCTTTGTTGCTTGAAGCTCGGTGTCGTAGCTCAGATTTTCGCGGGTAATTCCTGCCGGAACGTATTCTTTGCCGTTGAACGTGACAGGCTCGTCCCCGGAAGTGTAGTACCAATGCCGCCCGGTTTCCGAGTCTTCCCATAAGTGGAAAAGCTCGGCGGGGCGGACCTCTTTGGCTTGCTCGTTGGCTTTATAGTCGTCTGACACGCTACGCATTTGCGTCCCCTAACAGCGATTTGATTTTTACGGCCCCGGCCACGGAGTCTGTCGTGGTCCAGTCCATTTCAAAAGCATCATTGTCGAACCGGGCCGGAGTAATAAAAGACAGCTTGCAATAGTCCGGGCCTGGACAGTTCTTCCCAGGTGCAGAGTCCAGGGTTATCGTGCCAGGTCCGGCGTTGTAGGCGGTAATCTCCCGACAAACCACCGTGCCGTCAGCATAGACAAGGGCCAGGAACCGGCCCAGGTCGCCACAGAACTGAAAGAACTCCCCGAACCCGGAGTCAGCCACGGGCAAGTCGGTTGCCGACGCTGAGAACGGCCCTGAGAGCTTTAAATCACTGACGTGGCTCGGCCCCCAAAACGTGCCCAGGCGTCCCCGGCAGTGCCGGAATAAATCGAGGGTCTTTTTCAAAATGCCCCGGTCAAAAGCTTGCCAATCCCAATCGTAGGTCAGTGTGGGGTAGTCTTGCGGGGAAAACCGATTGCGCGGTCCCCATGCCTGGAAGTCGTCAACGTCGCGGCCTACGGCCATGTGCAACGACCCGGAGAAGTCCACCAGGGAAGGCAACAGCGGCAAGCCTTGGTATGTCTGCAACGCCGAAATGTCCGGCGCGGGGAGGGCGATTTGCTCCGCGTGGGCTTCTTCAAAGCGCACGGTCACGGCCAAGTCGTCAGCAGTGCCGGATTTGGCGGTCAAGCTCGGCTCAAGCCAAGCCTGGAAAAACGGCAAAACGAGCGTCCCGACCGGCCACGGGTAGACAGCCCCGGTGTCCAGAGTCAGGGTTGTGCCACCCGCCACGGTCCCGGTCACGACTTCGTAGGCCCCTTGCCCGTTGGTCAAAACGACGGCTCCGTCAAAATGCCGGTACGCCGTGGTGGTCACGGGCAAGGACAGGGCCCCGGCCTCCACGTCGGCGGTCAACGCCACCACATCCGGCCAAAAAGGGACCCCAAAGATTTTGTCCTGATTCTTGTAGAGCGCGAGACGCGCCCGGATTGCCTCGGCAGGGTTCCGGGCTTTGCCCGTAAATCGGAGCGACTTGACCGGCAACGAGCGAAGGCTGACCCGCTTCTCTTTGCCGGTCAGCCCCCGCTTTGTCAGTGTGTCGTAGCGGTATTCTACCTGCATTTTTTCCGCCCAATCGGGCCGGAGGAAGAAAACGTCTGCGGCAATCATCCCTGCAAAATCCTTTGTACGCGCCGCTTTTGCGACGACATGACATTCAGGACGGCGTTCTGCCCCGAACTTGACGCCATGTAGCGGTCAAGCTCGGAACGGTCCATGATATTCACGATTGTCACGTCTCCCGCGTCACGTCCGGCAGTCGTTCCGGCCCCCGCGCCAACCTGCCCGCCGTAGGCAAAACCGGCCTTGGCATACGCAGGGCGGGAAGACGGCAGGGCCAAACCAGAGAATATTTCTCGCGGGATAGCCCGCTGGCGCAGGGCTTCCATTACATCCAGGCCGTAGTGCCGCACCGTGGGCCGGTCCATCATGTACTCGCCGGGAGTCGCCCGGATAGTCACATTGTCGGAACGGTCCCCTTGACGCGGACCCTGGATTTCGCCGCCGTAAGCGTACCCTTCCAGGCTTTGGCTCTTGATTGCCGCGACACGGGCCATGCCCGCCGCAATAGCCGAACCCGCCGCCGCCGCGCCAAGGGCAGGGCCAACGTAGGGGATAGAGGCCATAGAAGCGTAAGCCTCTTGAGCGGCCCGGTAGGTGTCGATTATGGTCTGCGTGATCGCCAGGGCTTTGTAAGCTTGCAACGCCTGCTTATTCCGCAACACGCCGGATTCGTAGAGCCCTTTCATTGTGTTCGCCAGGTCGCCAGTGAACTTCGACGCCCAGGACAAGCGCTTGTCGAACATTTCCCGTTGCATCTCGCCCTTGCGCCGCTCCAAAGCCATTTCTTGCGCGGCCTGGGCTTCCAAAATCTCCTGCTTGCTGGCCCCGTAGTCCTTGAGTTGTTGAAGCTCTTGGGCGTGTTTGTTCCGTAGCCGTTCCAGTTCAGCGTCTTGTTGGGCTTGCAGGTCGTTTTCCCCCGCACCCCGCGCTGAAATGTCCGTCAACAGGCTTTCCCGGTTCCGCCGGTCTTGTTCGCGCTTTTCACGGGCTTCTTCCTCGGCCAGCCCAAGTTCAATGACCTTCTGTTTTCGTTCTTCCAGCTTTTGGACAATCTCGTCCTCAGCCTTGAGCATGGTCTTTTTGGCCTGGATAAGTAGTTGCTCACGCTCTTTGGCGTCCGACGTGACGGCGGCTTGCTCACGCAACCGCCGCGCCTCGGCTTCTGCCGTTTCGCGCAACGATTTGATTTCGGTGTCAATCGCTTCCAGTTCCAGTTCCCGCTTGCGCTCGAAGTAGTCTTCTACGTTGATTGCGTGACGTTCGTATTGAGCGTCCAAAGCGGCCAGCGACGTTTGAGACTTCGCCAGCGCACGGGAAAGCGCACTTTGAAGCTTGACGGCCTCTGTGAGCTTGGCAGTCACTTCTTCCGAGGTCGTACCCGTGTCGTCCGGTTTCGGCCCACCAGAACCCTTGTCCGGCGCGTTCTCGTTGGTTTCAAATATCTTGGCGAGTTGCTTCTTGAGTTTGTCTTGCTGTTCTCGGAACCGGCGTTGCCACCCGGCAAAAAAGCCCTCGGCATTTTCTTCCCCGGCTTCTTCACCGTCTCCTTTGTCCATCGCCTTGAGTTCTTCCCGGTCCTTGGCCCGCTCCCGTTCCAGGGCCTTCTCGAAAGTGTCTTCATCGCTAGCCTCACGCCAGGAAATACGACCCTCTGTCCAATACTGGATGCCCTGGTAAGCATCTTTGATTTCCCCGGCGAGAAACGCCGCGCCGCCAACCAGGATTTTGCCTTTCTTCCCGCCCAAGAACGCGGCCACAATGCCGATTTCCTGGACCCACGTTGGAAGACTACGAAAGCCGTCCCACATTTCGTTCAGGGCGTCCCAAATATCGGACAAGGGCTTCTGCAGGGTATCCACAACGGTTGCCGTCTGCCCCGCCAAGGTCTGGATTGCCGCGCCCAGGCCGTCAATTAAGCCGGTAATAAAAGAGACAACCTGCTCTTTATTTTCTCGGATGGTGGCCGTGGTCGCCTGTATCGCCGCTTTGAGCCGAACTTTGTATTTGTCAAAAACGTCTATTGCAGTGCTTTCAATGACGCTGAAAAGCTCTTTTTTGGCATTTCGCGCCGTAGACCGGAACGTGGCCGCAAGGTCCGTGCTGGCCCCTTCTGCTTGACGAATGTATTCAATGTACTGGCGGACGGCCTGAGAACCCGTGCCAAACAAGGCGTTGATTGCAACCCCGGCCCGTTCCCCAAAGAGGCTCATTATCTCGTTGGCTTCGGCTCCGCGCTCCTCCAAAAGCTCCAAAGCGTCAACAAGGTCTTTAGTTTCGCCATTCGCCTTTTTTGCGGACACTTCGTAATAGTCAAAGACCTTGCTGGCGTCCTGGAACGCCCCTTTGAGTTGTGTACCCGCTTGTGACGCCTGGATACCGTTATTGCCCAAGATGCCGATTAAAGCCGAAAGCTCGGCAACGTCGTAGCCAAATCCAGCCGCAACAGGGGCGGCGTATTTAAAAGATTCGGCCATCATTTCGATGTTGGTGTTGCTTGACGTGGTGGTCTGAACAAAAGTGTCGTTGACACGAGACAGTTCTTCCACCGGGAGCCGCATGGCAGACAGGGCGTTGGTGGCAATGTCCGACGCCCGCGCAAGGTCGATTTGTCCAGCCGTGGCAAGGTCCAAAACACCCGGGAGGGCCTTGACGGACTGCTCGGCTGTCATGCCCGCCATAGACATGAATTTCAGGGCTTGCCCGGCCTGTGACGCTGACCATTCCGTGGTTTCGCCCATTTTTCGGGCCTGGGCTTCCAACGCTTCAAACTCGTCACGGGTGGCGCGGGCTATGCCAAGCACCTCGGTCATGGTCTGTTCAAAGCCCTCGCCAGCTTTGTAGATAGACCGTGCGGCAAGCCCCGCGCCGATTCCCGCAATGGCGGTTTGCAACGAAAAAAAGGCGTTCCTCGCCGCGTCAGCCCTGGTTTTCAAGACCTCTACGCTACGAGCAACGCCTTTTACTTGTCTCGTGGCCCGGTCACGCGCTTTAATTAGCAGTTCAATGGTGTTGTCACGGGCCATTTATCCATTCCTTCCAGTGCTTGTCTTTCATGTAATAGGCGAAGCGACAGGCAAGAGCGGTGTCTTTCATTCGCTCCTGCCTGAGCTTCGTATTTTCCTCACAGGCTAGGCAGAAGGCTGACCATCCGTAGCTCCAGGCGTGTGTGTGTCCGTCTTCAATGAGCCGAAAAACGAGTTGTAGAAGTCGGCTACGACGGCATCCTTCATCTGCGCCAGGACGCTGTTCAGACCTAACGCCCTGGCTATCCTGAAAAAAGAAGCGTTCACCTCTTTCCACTTCTCAAAGACCGTTTCCAGTTCGGACGGGGCCATTTTCTGCATGTCTTCAACGCTCAGGTCCGTTGCCTTCGGCAAGTGCCGTTGGGCCAGGGTCCAAAAGTTGTCCCCTTCCTGGAAGTCAAACATTTCAAGAACGTCCTGAACTGTAAGTTCTTTGACGGTGATTTCCCGGTCATCAATGCGTACTACGTCGCGCTTCCTCATTTATTCCCCCCTAAGCACCGGCAGACAGATTGACGGCCTCAAAGAACGGGGCGGCAGGGTGGTTGTTCCGGTCGGCCTGGAACTCTGCATCCACCGACAGTTGGGCAATGTCCTCGGAAATGAACGGGAGTTCCCCGGACAAAGAGAGTTCGACTTTCCAGCCGCGCACCTGCCAGTTCGGGCCAATGTCAGGGTTGCCGACAAAGTACAGTTCCCCGGACGTGGAGCTTTCGGCCAGGGCATTGACAGTGGAAATGTCCAGGGCCGCCGCGTCTGCGGAGACGTAGCAGGTTCCAGAAATCGACCCGGTAGACAGGGCCATAATCATCCCGGATTCCCGGTTCACAAGATAATCCACGCCTTCCTCGTATTGCGTGGTGGGGCTTGTGGGGTCGTCCTCGACAACCACATTGGACAGCCGCATGGTCCCCTCTTGGATGGGCACATACTGGTCGGCAACGGTGGTCACTTCTACACCGTCCAGAGTCGAAGATGTTTGCGAAGACGTGCTTGGGGTTCCGCCCATAAGCACAAGGTTCATGTTCTGAACGGAGAATTCCTCCAAGGTGATGCTGGAGCTTGCAGTCTTCTGCGTGACTTTGGATAAGTCCTTTTCGCGGGTTCCGGCCATGCTAGAGTAGTGTTCGGCCTTCTCAAGTTCGACAGAGATAGAAAAAGCGGGACAGTTGCCCAGGTGCATGTAGCCGGTTGCACCGTCGGGCTTGAAAAACAGTTCGCCCTTTCCGTACATATAGTTTTCAGTGTTCGGGCTGACAGGCATTTGCGGCCTCCTAGTCGTTGTAGTGTTGTCCGATTGCAAGGCGCACGACATAAAGAGAAATGCCGTGCATATCGCTGTAAGCAAGGGCTTCCTGGCCTGTAATTCTCACCGGCATTAAACCGGAAGCCAAGACTACCTTCCGCAAGTTCGCATGAAGCCATGAAAGCATGGCGTAAGTTCCAGGGTTGTTTGCGCCACCGCGCCGTGATTCACGCGGCTTGTAAGACAAGTCCCCGACAAACAAATCCCAGGTCTGATTCTCAAAGGTCCGGCGTTGGGTTTCCTCAAATGACGATTCGACATACGCCGGGAAAAGTGCGGGCCATTGCGCCACAATGCTATTCAAGTCCTGTTCGAGTTCGCCTTGATACTCGCGGATAGTGCGGACCCCAATGCCCTCCGCTTCTTGGAGTTTGGCAAGCAAAAGCTGTTCAACGTCCAAAACACTATATGGCATAAAGCCTCAGCCCCGCAGACGGACTTGGTTCGGCTTCCTGGCCGTCCGCTTTGACCAGGGCCGTCTTGCCGTCCCGCACGTCTTCCAGGAACGCCAGGGCGTTCTCGTATTTCAGCTTCCGGGTCGGGCTGATTTCCTCTTGAACACGGGAAAACAGGTGAAAAATCGCCATGTCCACGCACAAAGCCCGCGCCCGGTCAGGCACAGGGTCAAGGGGCAGGTCGTAAATGCCCTCTAGGCGGGCGTCGATTTCGTCCGTGGCCCGGTCCAGGGCCGCGTCAATCCGTGCCCCCACTTGTAACCCGTCGCCCTCGTCATCCACCAAAGGGACAATCTTGGCTTCGGGCACAGCTTCGTACAGGTCATCTATCGTGGCGTAGGCCATGTCTGCCTCACAGTTGGGTCGTGAGTTTGATAAGCGCGAGGGCCGTTCCGAGCATTGTCAGGCCCATTGGAATGACGACCACCCACAGGTATTTGATTTGATTTCGCGGGCAACCGGCTTGCCATTGTCTGACCTGAGCCAACGGGCCGTCAGACGCGCAAAGAAAGTCGATTTTGCCCCACATTGCCGACTGCTGGTCTTGCAGTTGCCGGATTTGTTCGTCCTGGACAGCGATTTGCTGAAGCGTCGATTGTATGCTGTCCAGCTTTTCACCCTGGCGTTCCAGGTGTCGTCCCTGTTCTTGCAGTTGCCGGTTAATGTTTCTGATAGCATCGTCTTCGGTCATTCGGCTTCGTCTCCGGCGTCTAACTGTTGTTTCAAAACGTCGAGGCGATAAATCCAGTTCCAGAGTGCGGGGTATTCTGATTCAGGGAGTCGTCGGAGTTCATCAGCGACTTTGGGACCGGCCTCCGGCCAGGGCGGGCAATCGTTATAGTTCGCCGTCGCGCATCCGGCGCAAAATATCAGCGCGAGAAGCACGGCGGCGAGCAGCGATTTCCAGTTGCTTGCGTTGTATCCGGGCCGCATTTTCGGCGTTCTCCTTGGTCACAGAGTCTTTCCCGGCCTTGTAGGTCAGCAGGTACGGCAGGGCGGACAGGATTTGCCCCAGGACCGCCCCTATTGCTTTAATCAGTCCCGCCACCGGCATTGTCGGCCTCGTTTGCTACATCAAGGTATGCTTCAATCCGCGCCCGGAGTTGTTCAGGCGTGTAACCTAATTTTTTGGCGGTCTTGGGGCCGTTGTCAGCAACGTATTGCAAGGCTTTCCCGGCAATCTCGTTGTCCACATGGACACCCACTTGATTGCCCACCAGGCCCTTGACCTGCCGCCGTGCAAACCGGACCCCCTCGGTGATAATCCGGTCCAATTCCGGTTCCAGGGAGTCGAGTTTGAACTTGTGGGCCAGCCACGACGCGGCCCAGGACCCCAGGGCCATGAGGACCATGCCCAGGATTTCCACTCCGTAATTCATCAGCGGTGCAAGGTTCACGTCCATTTTCACCATCCTTTGGCTTTGTCAGCCGCGTGGACCGCTTCGGTGAGCCGGAGCGGACTGTAAAGATACTCTGAGTTGCGCCGGGTCCAAACGATACGCGGCGATTCATTCCGCATGTCCAGGTGCCAGCCCGGAGAATTCCAATCCGGGTAAAAGCCAATGCCGCCAAATTGCGTCATGGACAAAATACAGGCCATTTGCACCGCGTAAGACACCACCGGCTCAAAATGCAGGTCCACCGCTTGCCCGGTGTAATGATACGATTGCGGACTGTGGCCGCCTTGCGACCAACAGACATGGATATGGATTGGCACGTCTTTGCCGGATACGGCAGAAATGAAGCCCCGTAGCTCGTCCACGGCATGGACCAACAAGGGGCTTGCTTTGCGCGGGTCGTCGCCCCATTCTTTCGGCAGGAAATGTTTGACTTTGCTCCAGTTCGTCATGGCTCCGCCTTGTGGTTATAGTGTGGGGAACCGGGCAGGAGGACGGGACCCGGTTCCCCTTGAGAGGGAGCAGGGGTTAGGAGGTTACGGTAGCGTAGACAATGGCTTCCGGTTCCCACAGTACGGGCAGAGGGCGGGATTCAGCCAACATCCACAGGCCGGACGGGTCCTTTTCCAGCCAGGACTTGGAGAAATACTCACCAACCACGCGGGCGTTGGCATCCAGGTCCAGAATGACCCCGTGTTCCAGGGTGATGCGGGCGTTGGGGTTAATGAAAATGGCGACATTGGAGGGTATGACCGGGGCGGTCGTGCCGCTACCGTCGGTCAGCTTTTTGGCGTAGCGGTAAAACTCAATGCCGTAGCCGTTGCCCAGGTAGTCGTTGTTTACGTCCCAGGACAGATTACCGGCGTTGACCCGGCGGGCGTCGAACCACTTGCTATCTTTGGCATGGGCCAAAAACGCCTTGGCCGCGTTTGCGCCCATGACGCACATGGTCGGGCCGGAACCGGACCCTTCCGCGATAAGGTCCGCCCAGGTCTGCAAGTCGGCCTCAACAGTCGGGTCCGTGTCGTCCCAAAGCGGGGAGGCCGTCGGCTTGTGCGCGGAGGGCATCAGGTAGTCGATTTCAAAGGCGAGGTTGTCTTGGGCAACGGTGATGGTGCCAGACAGGGCTTGGCCGCACATCCACTCTTTCGTGATATCCACACGGCGGCGCAGGTCGGTCAGTTCTTGGCCGACTTTACGCTGGCGGGCACGGTTAATGTCCCCAGCTCCGGTGGCGTAGAAGGTTTGTCCGGCGGGCCGGGTGGTCAAAAGCTCTTGCGCGGTGAACTGCTTTTTGGGGCGAACGCGAGGCGTTTTGACGCTCCGCATTTCCTGGCCCAGCTTGCCGACAACCGTGCCGCCTTCAACGGGAGACACAAACGGCACGACTTCCTTGCCGCCCAGGGTAATGTCCACGTCGATTGTGTCCGTCTCGTTGGAGTTCGATTCGGAAAAGATGGTGGACAAAAGCATCTGCGGGGCGGGCTTGACCGCGTTAATGGCGCGGGTCATGTTGCGCCATTTGAATTCGTCAAAAGGAATAGGCATCGTCTATCTCCCTTTATTTGTTGTAGATTCCAGCGGCTTCGAGTTGGTCCAGGGCCGCAGTCTGTTCGGCTTCGGTAATGCCGTCGTGCGTCCAGACCAATTCGTCAGCAATGACCACACCGTGGACCAGGGCGACAGCGGGCTCGTCGTTGGTGTCGTCCACGGTTACGTCGTCGAGCAGGACCACGGCGGCAGTCTCGGAGCCGTCGGCGGCGTCCGGGTTCAGGCCCGCATACAAGCCGGAGGCGGTGATTTTCCCCAGGACCGTGCCGCGTGTGTAGATGGCTTCCGCGCCGGTGGTGGCAATGGTAATTGCCTTGGTCACGGGCGGATGGTCGCCCAACACCGTATTCGGGGTCACCGAGTTACTATTGATTCCAAAGTTTTGAGTCATGATTGCGCTCCTTGTCGTTCAAAAGTTGTTCAGACGGGCAGGGAAGGGGCTTATTCTTGCCCGGTCATGGCTTTAATCAGGTCGTCGCAGTAGCCCTCTTGCTCGCCCTGCTTCGTCCCGGGAGTCTGCTTTTCCAGGGCTTCGATGCGTTCCGTGAGCGGCTTGGTGGCGTCTTGTACCGCTTTGGTGACGGCTTCAGCGGTCAGTGGTTCCGGGCTTTGGCTTTGGTCGGTGTCGCCTGTATTGGCCTTTTCAAGCACGTCCAGCCGGTCAGTCAGGGGCTTGGTGGCTTCGGCAACAGCTTTCTTCACGTCTTCGTAGGTCATCTCTTCATTCTCCTTACCTTTTAAGCGATTGAAAAACTTGGCGAAAAAACCCTTTTCCGATTTTTGTTGCTTGGAAAAGCTCGCCAGCATTGCGGCTTTAAATTGGTCCAGTGTGTCGGAAATTGCGGTTTGCTTGTCGGTTACGTCCTCGTCGGACAAGATTGATTCAATGGCCCGCCGCAGAGCCCAAAAAAGGCCGTCGGCATTTTCCGAAGCGTTTGCGGTGTCAAAGTCAAAGGCTTTTCGCGCTCCGTCCGCTCCGTCCGTTTGAATAAAGGTCGCGCTTCCGGCCATGCTCAAGCCCTGAATTTCGCCCTTCTTGACCGCTCCCCAGGTTTCATCGTTGTCGATTTTGATTGCGACCACCCACGTCCCGGCTTTCTCGTCGGGGAACATGGGGTCTTGCCCGCGCAAGATAAAGCTCTCGGCAACGTGCGCCCCTTCTTGCGGGCGAAAGTCGTGGTCTTTATCCACGTTCCGCACGAAAGCGTTTGCCAGAAAGTCGTGCGCGGCTTTCTCAATGTCCTCAGCCGAGGCCCAATCCCCGTGCGCGTCTTCGTCGTCCGGCGCGTAAACCACGCCGTACAGGAGGCGCTTGTCTTCGTCGGTCTTAATGAGGCGCAAAAAATCCTCTTTGTCCGACTTGGCCGGGGCGTCTGCGCTTTTCCAGACAACGGTTCGCTTGTTTGCTCCCTTGGGGACCAGGGAAAGGAAGTTGATTTTCAAATCGGTCAGTTGCGGCATCGGTGTTCCCCCTTGATTTGTTGCCCAAATGGGATACAAAGACAAAGCATTTGTCCACCTTGAGTTGTACGGACACACCCAAAACTGTACCTTTTTGTCTGTAAGGCGTACTCAAAGTTGCTAGTGTCCGGTGAAAAGCAAACCGGAGGTAGAAAATATGGCAAGTGAAGCGTTTGGCGGGGCGAAAACCGTTTTTGTTGCGAAAGTAAGTCCATTGCGGAAAGAGTCTGTGCAAATCGAACAAGACGACGCTGGAGACATTATTTCTCCGCCGCAGAACGACGAATACGGCGACGTGCGCGAGTATTGTCTTGGACTGCAAGGGGTGAACTCGTACCATGACCTTGCTGTTCAAACCAAAAAGGCTTGCACGGTAGGGCTCGGGATTGACCTGTTGGAGACGGACGGCTCAGAAGGGGCCGTCATGGACAGGCTTTCGGAAGTCAACGAATACGGGCAGAGCTTTTTTGACGTTGCGGCCCAGGCCGGGGAAGACTTCTTTGCTGGCGGGGCCGGGGCTTTGGAAGTGGTGCGGGACCGTCGAGGCCGCGCCGCTGAGTTGTATTACATGCGGTCCCAGGACGTGCATTTCCGGCCCCGTGGCTCAAGAACCCCTTTCTACTACATGGAAGAAGGTATTTTGACGCCGTGGGCGCGGTTCAAGGCCGGGGAACGCGACGAAAACAGCATCCTGTACGTTCCTCTGTTGACCAACAAATCGCGCCTGTACGGTATCCCGGACTGGCTCGGTGCAATCCCGGACATTGAACTGGACTACTACGCCGTGCGCTACAATCAACGGTTCTTCCTGAACTCCGGGGTCCCGGATTTGGCTATCGTGGTCGAAGGCGGGGAACTTGGAGAGGAAGGCGAAAAGGCCGTGCAGGAGTTCTTGCGGAGCAATTTCAAGGGCGTGGACAACGCGCACCGGGTCTTATACCTGCCAATCCCCGGCGAAGACGTGACCGTCAAGTTCGAGAAATTGGCGTCGCAGTTGAAAGACCAGGATATGAGCTTTGAAAAGCTGCGGATGCAGTGCCGGGATAACATTCTATCTTCTCACCGAGTCCACCCCCGCGTTGCAGGTGTCGTACAGTCCGGGCAGTTGGGCGGGTCCGGCGAAGTGTACGGGCAGTTGCAAATGTTCCAGGAAACGACCGTCGCCCCGTATCAGCGGCTTTGGGAGGCCAAATTGCGCCCCGTGTTGGCCGACTTCGGCGTCAAGGACTTCCGGCTCCGCTCTCTGGACCCGAACGTGACGGAGAAGCCGTCCGAAGCCCTGCCCAAATATGTTCAGGCCGGGATACTCGACGCGGAAGAAGCGCGGGAAGAACTTGGCTACGCCCGGAGGGAAGAAGACCCCGAGGAACGGACAGAAAAGGGCCTCATTCGGTCGCTTGAGGCATTCCGCAAGGCGAACACCGGGGAAGGCGTTGTATGAGCTTAGAGAGCCAAATTGCGCTCCAGGTGGCGGAAAAAATCAGAGACGCGGCCACCAAACAGGGGCGCATACCGTTCAAGACCGGGGACCTGAGGAAGTCCATCCAGGCCAGCCTTGTCCGTCAAGGCGTCGCCACAGTCGGGTCAAACCTGTCCTATGCCCGTGCGGTCCACGACGGACGCGGCCCGGTCACAATCCGGCCCAATATCGACAAGAACCCGCCACGCGGGGAGCGCAAAAAATACCACAGCAAGGCGTGGTATCAGCAACACCCCGAACGAGCGCGACTCAAGTTCAAAATCGGGAACCGTGTCGTGTATGCAAAGGAAGTGCGGCAACCGGCTCGGAAAGGTCAGCCGTTTCTTACAGAAGGGTTGCGAGAAGTGCAGAGAGAGGGATTTGAATTTCTCTATCCATTACTGCGGGATAACCTGAATAAAAAGGTTGCGCGGCATATAGTCGATACGATAAGAATTGACTTGCTCTGACGGCCAGCCCCGTTCTTGCAAGCTCCTGTGACCTCACTGACTCCTGTGGCAAAAGCCCCGGCCCCCAACGCCGGGGTTTTTGCTTTTTATTTGCCGTCAATCGGTTCTTGCGAGAACTCGGCAACCGTGATTGTCCGGCACCGGGCATGGTACGGCGGTGGGCCGACCTTCCCTTGTGTAACGGCCTCTCGCCGCCCCTGTGCCGTTTCCAGGCGTCCCGCTTGCTGGTCAGACCACCAGGGCCACGCCTCTTTTATCGCCTCCTTGTCCCGGCTTTCTGCCGCCTTCATGTAGTTATCCACGAATTTCCGTTGGTGTTCAACGGAAATAACCGTGCCGTGCAAGTTTCGGCAGATTGCCGTGGTCCGGTCGTCCAGTTGTGCCTTGACCCGGATTGTCTTCACCCCGGCCTGTTCGTACCCGGACACGCGGCCAATTTCGCGGATTTTGGTCGCCGTGTGGTCCGCGAAGAAGTCCCAGTACGCACGGGACCGCCGCGCAATCCCCGCCGTGGTTTCTTCCAACGCCCAGGACAAGTCTTCCCTGGTCCCCTCGACCCCCCGGAAGTGTTCGCGCAGGCCTTCTTCAAGCTTTTCTTCCAGGTGGTCGTTGAAATGCTCCCCAATCCAGAACTTGGTTTCACCGGTCAAGACTTTCAGGCTTTTCACGTCCGGGTCCTGGAACTGCCACGCGACACCGGGGACGGCCTTCGCCCCGGCTTCGCCGCCGTTCCGGTACGCGGCCTCGGCGTGGTCCTCCACGTCCGCGCCCACGACTTCGGCAAAGCGGTGGCCCAGGCGGGTCCGGTAGTGGTCCCGAAGCCAGTCTTCAATCTCCGGGACCGACGCCTTTGTGCGTTGCAGGTAGCGGATGCCGTCGATTGTGGCTTGACGTAGTTGCCGCTGGAACGAGTCGCGCAGGACTTGGCGCATGGACCGCACGATTTCGTCCAAGTCGCGGGCTTTGAGTATCGTTTCCGCCTCTTTTGCCAGGGCCAGTGTTACGAGCGAGGGATTGGGCATGCTGGCCTTCCTTCGTGCGTTTGAAACCGTGTCAGACAGGTATTGCAACGGCGATACCTGGACACGACGGTTCCCATGTCTTGCACTTTCCCGTCGATGGTCGTGTGCATTGAATTGCAGTTGGGGCAAACCACAAGTTCCTCGGTCTGATACGGTTGTTTGCACCAGTGGCATTTGCGGATTCGCAAAAGTCGCCACCGCACGATTTCCTTGTCTACGATTGTTGACTTCTTCCGGCCGCAATGCGGACACTCCATGTCTACCCCCTCAAAACTTTGGCCCCGGAGACAACCTTGCCTTGTCGCTTGGCAAGATACTCCAGGGCTTGTGTTGTCATATCGACTTGATCGTCGTTTTTCGCCGCAGGAAAGCGGCAGAGTTCTTCTAAATAGTCGTCCACCCAGGGCGCATCTTCGGGCAGGTAGACATTTCCGGCTTCGACTTGTGGCGACACGGCCCGCGCCCGGACCTCTTTGCTGGCCTTGTTCACCTGTTGAGCAATAATTGGGGCCTTGATTTCCCGGTCCCGCTTCAAATCCTGGACCAGAGACTTCCCGGAAGCCATGTATTCCACAAGGATAGCATCGGGTTGCCATTTTTTGTACTCCCGGATAACCGCCCGCTTCAAGTCCGGATATTCCAGGCGTTTACGGCATACATCGCGCAAAAAGTAACCCACCCCATACTCGTCCCAGGTCCCGCCCACGGTCCAGTCTGCAGAGTCGTTGTCTTCGTAGGCCGTGTCCCATGACTGGATTCGGAGTTTACGCTTCCGTGGTAGCTCCCGATAAAACTGCCACCAATTCCAATGAAAGATTCCGCCTTCCTCAGACACAGGCCGTTGTTGGTACAGGCTGTTCCACCAAAAGGTGCCCAGGTCCGACTTGGTGTCCGTGAGCCATTTCAGGTTGTAGCGTTCCGGCCACAGGGCTTCGCCGCGCTCCCGGCCCAAAAGGTCATCGTCTTCCGCAATGGCCGGGAAGTTGACTTCCTCAAACGGTTCAATCTCTCCGCGCCGGGACAGGTCCAAAAGCCGCCCGGCAAGATCGTCCTCGTGCCAGCGCGTCATAATAATTATTATAGCCCCGCCGGGTTGAAGCCGGGTCTTGGCCGTGGCCCGGTACCAGTTCCATGTCTTTTCCCGGTACGTCGGGGACATAGCTTCCTGGTCGTTCTTCACCGGGTCGTCGATAAGGAATACGTCGGCCCCTTTACCCGTGACACCGCCGCCGACGCCCACGGACCACATATAGCCGCCCTGGTCCGTGCGCCAGAACTGGCCGGAGCGCGTGTTGGGGTCCACATCGACACCAAAGACAGTCGGCCCCCATTCTTTCAGCGTGTCGCGGGCTTGTTTGCCCCAGGTCTGCGCGTAAGACGACTCGTAACTTCCCAGAATAACCTTTTTTTTGGGAAAATTGCCCAAGAACCACGATGGGAAATATCTTGACGTGAACTCGCTGTTGTGAGTTGGAACAAGGTGTTCCCCGACAAGGTAAAGCCCATCCTCTCGAGCAACCTGTATGCACTTACCGGCCTCCGGGCGTGCCTCCCGTATTGCCTTAACACCCCGTCGCCGCCGTAAGCTGTTTGACGTGCTAAGTCGTTTTCTTTCAAGTCGTGTTGGGATTGTAAGGTCCGCTGAAAACGTAAGCTGGTAAACTGTTTTTTTGCCGTTAATACCAGAGCTTGACACAGTTGGAGCATAAGACGCGATTGTTGCCCTCCACCCAAGAGACCTTACGAGCTTCGCTGTATCTTGTACCAACCTATGGTTGACGTTTGAAAAGCAATACCTTTTTGTCTTTTTGTGAACGTATCCGTCAGTGTCTATAAGGCCAGCTAAAAGCTCAAGCCTTTGCTTTACGGAGGAAACGAGGTACGCGCTTGGAATATGCTTGTTGTTCCACAGACCAAGACTTTCAAGCCCGTGTTTCATTGTTTGAGTAAAATACGTCGTCAATACGCCGGTGTTTTTGTGTTCGCAGACAGCGGAAATCCTTTGCCCGTGTTTCACCAAGCTATCAATGACCTGTTTATCTTTGGGCGAATGCGTGATACACGGTTTGCTTGAAGACCCATCCCCAAGCCAAGCCCCAAGAATGTACGGGTCCAAAGGCAAAAGAGCCTCTTTTCCTTCAATCCGTGGCGTTTCGGGGACTTGCAAGACAGCCCTTTTTTTCTTGCCCCCTGAAAACAAGGTCCTCTTTGCCATTTCGTGCGTTTCCATCGTGCGCCATGCGCCCCTTGAACGGTCGTAAACAACCCATTCATGGCGCGGATGCACCTTTACAGTCGCACCGTCCGTGAACTCGACTTCAAGCGTCGCAAGGTCCGCCGGGGATTCCCCAACAACCATTGCCGCTTTTCCGTCCGGGCCATACACGAAATCCCCAGGGTGAAGCTCGCCATGCGTTGTCCACCCAGAAGGGGCCAAGACAGGCGTGCTGTCAGCTACAAGCTTCCCGTGTTGTGGAGGCATCGAAATAATAAGACGCTGGCACTGCCCCCGTGCGACTTCCAGCAATTTATCGTTCAACGCCGCCAGGTGTCGCGGGAAGACCCAGGCCCCATTACTCGTCAGGTGTGCCCACCACGCCGGGGTAGCTTGAGCCAGGAGCAATGGATTCGAGCAGTTCATTGGCAAGGCGCGACGCCTCCGGGTCGTTGGTAATTCGTTGTGCTATGGATTTTGTTTCGTCGTCTTTTTCTTTGACTTCATGGGAGTCGGTGTGTTGCCCGTAAGCAAGCCGCTCTATGTCGGTCAAAGCCCTCAAAGCCCGAGGCATGTCCAAAATGAGCTTCATCAGGTCGGTGTTTGACCCAAACCGAAGCCGGGTCCCCTCTGCTTTGGCTTCTTCCACTCGCTGTTTCAGGTCTTCAATCGGTTGAAGCAAGGCAACCATCGACTGCGAAGCAATTCGAGCGTGACGCCGCCCCATCTTCTCCATCTCGTCGAGGAAAGCCCCCGATTGCTTTTTGTTTGCCTCCTGGTCCCAAAACGAAATCCGCTCAAGCCACCGCCACCGCACAGACCAAATGCTGAGTTGGTAGATTGTCTTGTAGCCAAGTCGGCTCCGTGCGTTCTCAAGGGACCGCTCGGGGCCAAGCTCCAGGTAAGTCCTGAAAGCGTTGTATGCTTTTGACGTTTCGCCAGGAAGCCGTTCTCCAGGGGAGAAGGACCGAACATTCACGTCCTCGGGCACTAAGCTGGATTTTTTGCTAGGCATGGTTCCGTCGCCTCCTTAGTCGCAACGTAGTAGTAAGGCTCCCCGCACAAAGGCCAAAGCAGGAACCCCGACACGCGGAAAAGGGCCCTGATCAATCGGGGTTTTGCAACGCCGACGTTCTCCCGGTACGCGGCCTTGCCGTGGACGGCATACGCGGAAGCGGACCCTGACAGAAAAGGGCGGTTGTACCCGAGCAACAAAAACCGGCCCAGGGTGCAAAGCAATGTCCAAGATTGCTCGCCAGGGCAGGTAGTTAATTGCGAACAGGGAAAGAACCCCGTGCGCCGGGTCCACAAGGTACGAAGCATCGCCGCAAACGAACTTTCTGCCGGGGAACTTTGCGCGGCAACGGGCCACCATGTCTTTGTCAATGTCTACGCCGACATAGCCCCGGCACGAAGGACAAAAAGAAGCCCCAAGCCCTGTCCCGCACCCCATGTCACCCACTTGTACGTTCGCGCCCCTGTCAGTCCTGCTCGTCGCGTTGGGGATTCCTCACACCGGACGCCGCCAAGCATTGCAAAAGGCTCTTTGGGGAACAGGTGGGCCGGATAATAAGAAAACATTTCTTTTATCCGTGTTGTCCCGAAGTTGTTTTCTTTGATTGAAACGGGGTCTTTGTCTCGAAGCCATTCAGCCCCTTCCTCCCAACACCCAATCCAATCTTTTTCGTGTGAAGTGGCGTTGAAAATGAAGATAGGACATTGCAACCAGTGTGGTTCAACGTCGTCCCGGTACATAACGCTTTTGATTACGTCTATTGTCTGCGTGAACTCCGCTTCCTGGTCTATGAAAAGAACAGGCAACGGGGTCCGGCCCATCTCTTTTGCAACCTCTAGCGCAAGGTGAAACGTGACCGTGCTGTCTTTGCCGCCAGAATGGGCAACAAAGACGTTCCCGAACTCCCCAAAGACAAAGCGGATTCGTTCCTTTGCCGCCTCCAAGACGTTCTCGTCCTTAAAGTAGCGCATTCGCCTTTTCCTTCTGTCTGTTTCTTGTCTCTCTTGGTGGCCGGACAACGGTCAGCTTTGTTGCATTAACGGATAATATGCCCCCGGCCCACGGGAATGGATTCCATGTTTCGACCCATACGGCGTAGGGGCAATCCTGGCACCGCCTCATACCCGCCATGCCTTTCTGAGCAACACAGGGTTCACCCCCATATCCTCGAT
>Ga0182239_1000120_pt1 | contig 27600 bp, 23 predicted proteins | sample hydfrate6_PW_210_FD_132456 | JGI IMG/M metagenome (GOLD analysis project Ga0182239, IMG submission 132456) | Subsurface microbial communities from deep shales in Texas, USA - hydraulic fracturing test 6_PW_210 | ecosystem: Environmental > Aquatic > Deep subsurface > Shale gas/oil reservoir >... | reverse complement strand
TCGGCATATATGCCGAGGGCATCCATACTCGCGGCATCGGTTAGCACAGCGGAGGAATCGTTGAAGGTGAGCATGTCTGTGCCGAGGGCAAAGTTCAGGACGGTATCGGTACCATCGAGGCCACGGCCAGCTGCTTCAAGTTCTATACCGTCTAGCACTTCGGCTTGTGATGCATAGTCATAGACAAAGTTATCAACCCCGGCTGTGCCTTCGAGGGTTTCATCGGCCTGGGTGCTTTCAATGATATTTACCGCAGGCGCTTCGGTGCTGGTGTCGTTGACGATCACAGCGGCGCTGGCGTCCTGACCGTCGAGTGCGAGGGTCAGGGTTTCTTCGCCTTCGGGGGTTCCGTCGGCGGCGAGGGCGACATCAATGGCTGCGGTGCCGTCGGCGCCTACGATGGCTTCACCGGTGAGGACTCCGTCCACGATATCGGCGGCGTCTATCCCGGTGCCGGAGAGGGTGTAGGCAAGTGCGGTTCCTTCATCTACGTTGGTCGTGGTCAGGGTGAAGGTGGCGGTGGCGCCTTCGTCTACGCTGGGGGCTGCCGGGGTAAGGGTGTAGGTCGGCGTGCTGGGATCAAGGGAGGTGTCGTTGATATCCGCTGTGGCTGTTGCTTCGCCATTGTCGAGGGCTACGGACAGGGTCTCCAATCCCTCAGTGGTTGTATCGGCGGCTATGCCTACTTCTATTACCGCGTTACCGTCGACGTCTACGGTGGCTACACCGGTGAGGGCTCCGCCCACGATATCGGATTCATCAACCCCTGTACCGGAGAGGGTATACGCAAGCGCGGTTCCTTCATCTACGTTGGTCGTGGCCAGGTTGAAGGTGGCGGTGGCGCCTTCGTCTACGCTGGGGGCTGCCGGGGTAAGGGTGTATTCGGGCACCGGATCAAGGGAGGTGTCGATGATATCCGCTGTGGCTGTTGCTTCGCCATTGTCGAGGGCTACGGACAGGGTCTCCAATCCCTCGGTGGTTGTATCGGCGGCCAGGGCGACTTCAATAGCTGCGCTGCCGTCGGCGCCTACGGTAGCTACACCGGTGAGGACTCCGCCCACGATATCAGATTCATCAACCCCTGCACCGGAGAGGGTATACGCAAGCTCGGTTCCTTCGGCTACGTTGGTCGTGGCCAGGTTGAAGGTGGCGGTGGCGCCTTCGTCTACCGAGTCGGCACTTGCAGTCAGCGTGAAGGTTGGGGTCACAACAGCTGGGGGGAATTCAGTGGGCTGATGTTCATCACCACCTGAAACAGGAGCGGAGAAGCTGCGCTCTTCGGTTTGGCCAAAGAGACTATAGTGTTCCCAACCGGTACCAAATGAACCGGCGTCAACGGCCTTAGCCACGTCCGGGTTATTAGCGAGGTAGCAGTGTTCATTGAAATCAGCGTAGCCGTCAGGCGCTGCAGTGCTGCGCCCCTCGTCCTGACCGAAGCGGCTGTAGTGCTCCCAGCCGGTGCCAAAGGCGCCAGTCTCAACTGCCCTTGCCACATCGGCATTACCGGCCAGATAGTACTCCTCGTTGAAATCACCGTACCCGGTAGGCGCTGCAGTGCTGCGCTCCTCGCCCTGACCGAAGCGGCTGTAGTGCTCCCACCCGGTGCCAAAGGCGCCTGCATCTACGGCTTTGGCCACATCGGCATTGTTGGCCAGATAGTACTCCTCGTTGAAGTCTCCGTAAGCAGCAGGAGCATCCATTGCCCGGCCTTCACTCTGTCCGAAGGCCTTATAATGCTCCCAGCCGGTGCCAAAGGCGCCGCTTTCTACAGCCTTTGCGACATCCGGATTTTGCGCCAGATAATACCCTTCGTAAAACATTGCCATTTTGTCGTTCTCCTTTTCTCTCGTTTGCATGCATGCAACGCTACTACACAACAATATACGATGTAATAGCCCACGTATACTTATAATACATGGTGATATTATTTAATCTGTCTCTTAGTACATTTGCCCACCTATTTTACCTGAATTATTATTCTATACATCGTTAAAATACTTGCAACTGTTTTTTCAATAGATTTTGTAACTGTTCAGGATGGCCTTGCTTTGGGCGCTTTTTGCCCAGCCAGCTGATTTTTTACTTTGTGCGAAAGCATCAAACGTGTAAAACCTCAATTCCGGCTGAAATCATGCCGGAATGACGCCGTGGGAGCCGCCTTCAGACGCGATTGTTCGCGGCTAAAGCCGCTCCTGCAAAAAGCGGTGAAAAGTCACACGAATCTACCCCAAACTGCATGAGTTTTCACTAATCAACCCGCGCACTGCAAAAAATAGTGTTACATCATTTATCATTTCAAATAGATAAAATCAAGAACTAAGTTCATCGATGAGCTTCAGGAAAGGCTGCAGCTGAACCTCCCACCGCCAGACGCAGGCCTCTCTATCACTCTGGCTTTCCATCAATTCTGCGAGCATTTCCGAAGCTTTTTCAGGGCTGTCTGTTACCGGTACACCAAACTCTCTGTGCGCTTCAATATCTGAAGCTATAACCTGCAGCCCCATGGCGAGGGCCTGGCCTATACCGAGATTGTAGCCTTCCCAGCGGGAGAAGTTCATATAAATATCCGCAGCGCAGTATAAATCGTACATCTGCTCATCGCTTACATTTGCCTCCACCGTTAAGCCGGCATTTTCCATTTCTTTTATATCTTGCGCCTCACCTTTGCCACAGAGCACAAAAATGGCGCGGGAATATAGCTGCGGTGAATATTTTTTCAAAGCAGAACGCACCTGGATGTACTTATCGACACCTTTGTATCGGCGCTCCTGACGGGTGAAGCGGCATACATTCATAATCACAATCCTGTCGTTCCAGTTTTTATTCTCTCTTACATTACTGCGCCGCTGCTTGTCGGTTGCCGACCAACTACCATAGTGCGAATTACCATTGCGCACGACCGCATCAACACACAGCGTGCTTTCCTTTTTAACCGCGTGGGAGATACAAACAATTTTATGCGCCATTTGCAGTGAAAACTCTTTTTCTCTTTTGACCTGCAGGCGTGCCTTCTCATCCGGGAACAACTCTGCCGGCGGCTCGCCATGATCATAAGCCAGAACTCTGGGATAATTTCCCGTCCATTTGGCCATGGAGAAAAAAGGCGGAGTATGGGGAACGACAACATCGATGTTTAATTCTACCGCGCGCTTAACAGCCTGGCGGGGGTCATTAACTTCAATTTTCTCGCAGCCGGGATATGCAAAATCGTGCCCGCTCCAGTTGCCTGCGATAAACACCCTGCATCCGTGCTGGAGCAAACATGCCGCCTGCTCGTTAACAACTACCGGAACCCCGAAGCCAATGGCGTGGGTTACGGACAGAAGCATGACCCTGGGTGGCCTTTCGACCGCGCGATCCCATAAGTTTCTGCGGCGGGGCGCAAAAGCGATGTCGTAGGGGGTGTCGAGGGAAAGATTGGGTGAATATAAGGGATCGTCACGCATTAAGTCGGGGAATTTACTCCTTGCCAGAGTCGCTTCTTCGAGCAGTTTGGTCTTCTGCGCTTCGGTGACATCGTACCCCCGGCTTTTGCTTTCGTGATGGATAAACAGTGGATCTGCTACATAGATATTTCGCCTGCCGCCTTGATGGAGTGCCAGGCAAAAAACGGTATCGTTAAAGGCGACACTGAAGTCTTCATCAAAACCGCCTATGCTTTCAAAATTTTCGCGGCTTACGGCCAGGCAAGCGCCGGTAACGGCGGTTATTTCGCGGGTTATGTTGGCCAGGCCACAGTATCCCCCTGCATTTTGTGGCAAAAACATGTGGGCATGACCGGCTAAGCCTTGAATACCGGTAACTACACCACCGTGCTGCACTGTAAGATCGGGATAGAGCAGCTTGCATCCCACCGCTCCGATACCAGGTTTGCAGGCATGGTATGAAATCTTGTGCAACCAATCGGGATCATGCAATTCGGTATCGTTATTGAGAAAAACCAGAATGTCACCGGTGGAGGCTGCCATGCCGGTGTTATTGAGGCGTGACCAGTTAAAGGGTTCATCAATGCGCAAGACTTTGGTCCCCTCGCTATGGCGCAATTTTTCCAGTTGGGCAAGCGTTTCGGGATCGGTGGTGGCATTATCGACAATTATGCTTTCCAGTAAAGCAGGGGGCCAGTTGCTTTTTTTCAGGCTTTCCAGACATGGGCCAAGCAGATCCCACCGGTCACGCGTGGGGATAATTACGCTGACTTTCGGTGCGCTATTTTCCATGGTGGAAACGCTTATTGCCTGGGGCTCGCTATGCCGGGTGGTCTGATAGAGGATATGCGGAATCCGCTTTACTTTGCGAGAGCCCAACTTTACAGCCGCGGCATTTACAACCTGACGGATACTGTTTCGACCGGAATTGATGGATGATAAAACATCCTGAACCAGATCGTGGGTTGCAAAACTTTCAGAGAAGGCAACGACCGGCCCGAGAAAAAGATCCTGCTGAAGCAGGAGTTCTGAGTATTCGGGCTTAAACCAGCTTTGCTGCCATGTCTGATCGGCCTGATCTGAACAAATCATTTCTGCGGCAGGATATTGCTGAAATGCTTCGGCAAATATTGTCAGGGCATGCGGCCTGAGCAGAGCTGCATCCATGAGTAGAACAATATTACCGGAAAGTTTTTGCTCAACTCTGTGCGACCACTTAATACGTGGGTCCTTGCCTAATGCCCGATTACACTCTCGGCGCCATTTTTTTGTTTCCGCACCATCCGGGAAAATAAAAAAGGCTTTCCAATCAACACCCATACTTTGCACAAGATGACGGGCTGTCTCTGTTGCATTATGCCCGGATTCATCATCAAAACAGGCTATGAGTGTGACGGGAGCATATTTTCTGAATTCTTCCAGCCGGTTTATATCTTCCGGCGCAGGGGTGTCAAAAACATCGATCCACTCTTTTAAATTTGTTTTCTGCAGACTTTCAGGATGAGCATGACTGCTGCCACTATTGATCTTTGCGTAGACACTGCGGGCGAATTCACCGTAACCGCTTCTATCTACTACAGAAATCATTTGTTGGCGCAACCGGGGAAAACGATTAACAGAGGATATGAGATAAGACCCGTTTTTTTTTGCTATTATTCTGGTCGCGTTTACACAGCTCTGCCTGGCATGTCTTAAGGGGGCAGTAATGCGCATACTGGTGCTTTGCATTATCATGTTGATTTCTTTTTGCTTAGCTTCAAGGAGCGCGGATTGTTTTTCGATGGTTGTTGCTTTTTGATTCAACAGGCCGTTGAGTTCATCTATTGCAGTGTCTTTTACGCTGTTGGTCCGGCGCAGCTCATCCAGGGCGGTGTCTTTTGCGCTGTTGCTCTGGCGCAGCTCATCCAGGGCGGCGTCTTTTGCGCTGTTGCTCTGGCGCAGCTCGTTAAGGGCGGCGTCTTTTACGCTGTTGCTCTGGCGCAGCTCGTTAAGGGCGGTGTCTTTTGCGCTGTTGCTCTGGCGCAGCTCGTTAAGGGCGGCGTCTTTTACGCTGTTGCTCTGGCGCAGCTCGTTAAGGGCGGCGTCTTTTACGCTGTTGGTCCGGCGCAGCTCATCCAGGGCGGTGTCTTTTGCGCTGTTGCTCTGGCGCAGCTCGTTAAGGGCGGCGTCTTTTTGCTGACAAATATTTTCAATTTCCTTAGAATATGAGTCCTTATTTTCCAACAAACCTTCAGCTGCGCGCAAAGAATCCTGCATTTCTTTTAACTCGAAATTGCTTAAAAGAAGCGAACCGGCAAAAGAAAAAAATTTTATCCACCTCTCTTTCTCGGCGGAAGAAGCCTTAAGTATTTGTATTTGCTTATGAGGGGGTGCGCCGGGCAGCTGAATAACGCCCAATCCCTTGCTGTGAATAAATGATATTTGCGCTGGATATGTCTGTGTGAGTTCCTGCCAAAGTCTCCAGACCCCGAAGTCGCGTTCCCTTACTTCAGTATCGTGAAAGAGAACAACTGCTCCGGGGGATAATTTTGGCATCCAGGCGTCATAGTCGTGCTTTACAGCTTCATACGTATGCAGCCCGTCAATATGTAACAAATCAATAGATGCATCAGGGAAATGCTCCAGGGCCTCATCAAACGACATTCGCATCAATGTGGAAAAGCCGGCATAATTTTTACGGTTATGCTCATCGACCTTGCGGTAGACTTCTGCGGAATAATATCCTGTGTGTTCTTCGCCAACCCAGGTATCCACGGCAAAGCATCTGCTGGAAAGATTATTTTCTTTAACCGCCTGACAAAATGAAAAATAAGAATTTCCGGATTGAGTCCCTAATTCTACAAGTTTTTCTGGCTGAAAGTGTGCGATCAGCCAGCTTGCAAAGGGGATATGACCGCACCAGGTAAGAGGGGGCTCAATGGAATAGGGATAAAACTCAGCGGCGTTAAGCAGTTCCTGGGTAATTTTCATTTAGCGTCTTCCAGTTTTTTTAAAGTAATACCAGCTATAGGCAAACCCAACAGCCCACCAGCGACACTGGTTGATTCAGACTTAAATACAACAGCATCATGTATCCAATGATGCTGTACATGGTCTTCTTGAGTACCATCGGCAATGGCTACGGCTACGGAATATTCCCCTGCTGCCAGGCGTGGCATTTCAAAAACAAACTCTGCAACAACGGTTTCCCCGGCGCAACAGTATACGGGCTTATTTATGTAGGACAAATATGTGTTATCGCCAAACAGGTTCTGGCCCAGGCGGTCTTTAACAAAGAAACCAACTATGGGGGAGTTTAATGCGTCATCAACTTGAGCTTCTACCCCAAGGATCACTTCTTCACCTCCTACTATCCATTCAAGAGGTGCTCCACTTGAGTCGTTTATATAAACTGAAACGATCTGCGCCGCACCCTTTCCAAAAGAAGGGGCCTCAGGGTTGAAATCAAAGAGCTTAATATCATTTCTGAGGTTACTTGCATTGATAAATTCTCTGCGCTGATCTTTTCTGGGAATCCCGCGTAACCGGCGTTTGCTTTTTTTCAGCTTTACAGTGGTGCTTTTGCCTTGCTGTTCTTCATAAAAGGCTTCCAGATAACTATCGCAGACATCCTTTGGTGACCCTGTCTGCATTATGGTGCCCTTTTCCAACCATATGGCGTGGTTGCAAAGGCTACGCACCGAACCTGTATCATGGGTAACAAAAAGCACTGTTCCACTTTGCATGAATTTGCGCAGGAAGCGCATACATTTCTGGGTAAAGAAAGCGTCGCCTACGGCCAGGGCTTCATCTATAACCAGAATATCTGCATCGACATGGGCTATAACGGCAAAAGCAAGTCGAACCAACATACCGGTAGAATAATTTTTTACCGGCTGCTCTATAAACTCGCCGATATCTGCAAAATCTTCAATTGAAGCGAAGCGTTCTCCTATTTTCTGATGACTCAACCCCAGGATGGATGCGTTCAGGTATACATTTTCACGTCCGGTAAATTCGGGGTTAAAGCCCGAGCCAAGTTCGAGCAATGCAGCTACCCGGCCATGGGTGGTTACATCGCCTGTTGTGGGGGAAAGGGTACCACAGATAAGCTGCAGTAAGGTTGATTTACCCGATCCATTGCGGCCGATTATGCCGACAGTCTCGCCCCTCTTTATATCAAAGGTAATATTGTTTAAAGCCCAGAACTCTTCGTAATATCGCCTTGGGCGCAGCGCAACTGACTTCTGCAATCGGGGAAGGATAAATTGCTTCAGGCGATCTCTGGGAGTTGAATAAACCTGGTAACATTTACTCAAATCATGAACTGAAATAGCTGTATCAGAGGACATCGGCAAAACCTTTACGCGTTTTCTGAAACCACAAATACCCTAACCATGCAAGAGCGGTGGCAAATAATGTATAGAGACACAAGCCCTGCCAATCGGGCATTTGTCCCCAGATTAAAACCTTACGTGATTGCTCAATTATAAATGTGAGTGGATTCAAATGTAAATAGGGGCGTATTTGTTCAGGCAAAGCCGTGGGAGGAAAGAAAATCGGGCTTAAAAAGAGTAATGCTGTAGTTAAAAGGGTAACGGTCTGACCTACATCGCGCAGGTATACACCTAAGGAGGAAAGGAACCATGCGAATGCAAGGATTAAAATGGTCAGGGGGATAAATATAATAGGTAAAATAAAAACAGTAAATGAAAATGTATGGTTTATTATGCCATTAAATGTCAGCAGGACGCCTGTACTTACAAAGGCATGAAAAAGAGCGGAACACGAAGCTATTACCGGCAGCAATTCAAGAGGGAATACCACTTTCTTTACAAAATTTACATTTGCAACAATTATATCAGGAGAACGGTTTACAACATCCGCAAAAAGATTGAATACAATGAGCCCGGCAAACAGAATTAAGGCGAATTCTGTTTTACTGTCCGAATGGGTAGCCCCCCACTTGGCCTTAAAGACCATACTGAAGACAAAGGTGTAAATAGCTAACATGAACAGGGGCTGAAAGAATGACCACAGCAACCCAAGGATGGAACCACGGTAGCGCCCTACCACCTCGCGTTTGGCCATCTGCCAGATAAGCTGACGGTGTTGCCATAGAGTTGTAAAAAATGACGAGGGTGTGGCTGAATAGTGCTGCATAATAAACTTTACGCTTTAATTCAAGGGGTTATGGGACAGGGCATAGTTAAGCTCGGCGGTGGCGCGCCGGGTAGCCACATACGCATCGGTAAGTTTGAGCTCTGCGCGGGTTAGGCGTAATTCGGCATCGAGAAGATCGTTGAGGGAATACATACCCATTTCAGTAGATTTAATCGCCACATCGTAGGCAGCGCGGGCGTGCTCAATGGTCTTTTTTGCATCACTTATGCGGGCGTAGCCCTGGTTGAGCTTTTCGAAGCTGGTGTTGACCTCGGTAACAATGGTGTTGCGCTGGTTGGCAAGTTGTTGGCGGTAGCGATCCACAACAACCCGCTGCTTGCGCCAGGCAGATATGTTGCGTCCGCCCTGGAAAGGTTTCATACTTAAATTCAGGGTAACACTGTAGTAATCGCGTTCATCTTCAGGGTAATTGGTGGCGTATTCGCGCTGATAATCAGTCCAGGCGGCATCGAGTTCGGCACGGGGGAGATTGCGCGCGAGAATCGATTTTTCATCCTGGCGTGCCATTTCAATATTCATCCTGCTGAGCTCTATTTCCGGACGCTGGTTGAGTGCATCTTTGATACAGGTTTCCAGATCCGGACATGGCTTAGTCGTGAGATCGTCCAGATTACCTTTGATATCTATATCTTCACCGGGATAAAGGGCGAGCCATTCGCGCAGCTGGGCACGGGCTATGGCCTGATCGGATATGGCGCGAGTAAGTTCGTGCCGCGCATTGGAGAGTTCGGCAGCGACCTCGTGCAGGCGCAACTGCGGTGCGAGGCGTTGCTCGACCCATGCGGCGGCGATCTCCTGCTGTTCTGCAAGACGGGAGACAGATTCTCGCCACTGCTGAGTGCGACGCTGGGCATAAAGGAGATTGTAATAGCTCATACTGACCTGCTTGATAAGCTGATTTTTGATGTAACGCAATTCGGCCTCACGGTATTCTTTATTAGCGCGGGCGCGCTTGATTCCGGCGACACCGGACAGACCGGTAAACAGGGGCTGGGTTAAACGGGTACTGAAGCTGTTGCTGTTCTGATCCAGATAATCATTGTCACGTTCGTTGGAGGCATTATTGCGCAGCTTATTGTAGCTGTAGTTTATGCTCAGCGTGGGGAGGAAGGCACCCCAAGCCTCTTCGATCCCCCGGTCTGCCTCTTCACTGGCAAGTTCATAGGCTTTTATTTCGGGATTGTATTCAAGCCCGCGCTGGATGCATTCATCAAGAGTCATAGGGACGGCGGCCACCGCGAGAGACAGGGGCAAAACAACCCAGATCAATGCAGCTATAAATGCAAGGCGTATAGTTCTCATAACGAGATCCTTTTGAAAGCGTATCAGTTTTTTATCTCATGAGGGCTTGATTGCAAGCGGCCCGATAAAATCAAAAGAGCAAGAAGCAGACGGTCACGAAAACGGCGGCGAAACTTATGGATTTGATTTACAGCCAAAATCCTATGGCGCCAGTTCTTCGACATAACATGTTCTAGTACCGGGCTATTCCGCATGTTGCACATTACAGCGATGTGGTGTATCTGATTGAAGTACCAACCGGAACAGAGCATATCGATCCGCCGCCGCACCCCGGAGCAACCGCAATTTGCACCGAGTTCGTTTCCGGCATGCTGACGATAACGCACAAAGGATTGTGTATCAATAAACCATCTATGTCCGCGCGAGCGGCAGAAGGCATAAAAAAACCAGTCATGTGCGAGAATCTGCTCCATCCCCGGTCTGTTGGTTTGCAAGAAAAACTGTAACTCAAGGGCAAAATCACGCTCGAATACATATGTGCATCCGGGTCCTGCGGCTTCAAAAAGAAAATCCAACTCTCGCTGGCGCTGAGCTTTTTTAAGTTTTTTCTCTCTGCCGTTAGGCCAAAAGGCAGTTACCGTACCAGAGTAGGCAACTGCTTTATTCTGCACCAAAGCTGTACAGGCACGGTACAGTTTGTCCGGTTCCCAGTAATCGTCCTGATCGGCAAGAGAAATATAGTCAAATCCGCCTATATCAACATCACGAAGCAAGCGATAAAAATTGTGCGCTGCACAACCGAACCTCTCTTTTGTCGAAAGCAGGTTTACCCTGCTGTCATTTTGTGCACGCGTGAAAACATAATCTTCGGTGCCATCCGTACCCGGATCAACGCTGATATACAAGGATATCTCCATATTCAGCTGAACGAGGATAGAGTCAATCTGCTCACCGATCCAGGGCATTCCATTCCATGCAGCCATAAGCACAGCTATCCTGGGTTTATCTGAAACTCTGGGTTTTGAAGTCCGGCCAGCCATTAAATTATTTAATTTGCGGAGAAGGGGTGCACAACACGATAATTAAAAACAGGTTTCGGATAATATTGTTTTTGCGAATGGTACCTTTGAATACCTGGGCCAGGCGCGACCATGAATTCATGGTGGGCAAATCCATCAATGAACGCAGGGTTGCAATATCACGGGCCTCCAGATTTTGGGTACCATACACAGCATGGTAGCTGCACGCCTGTGCTGACAACATATATACGTTTTTACGTGCACGCTTAACAGCATTCAACACCCCATCCCGAAACGCGGAACGTAACCGCTGAGCGCCTACTTGATTGTTCCCATGTTGACGATATTTTACCAACGCATCATCAAGGTAAAAAATGTGGCCAAACTGGCAGGCTACCAGGATCATCCCCCAGTCGTGCATTATTGATTTAGACAGAAAAGGAAGTGCTTTATCTATCAAAGGGCGATTGATAACCATGGAACATCCAGGGGCCACATTCTGACACAGCAGATGTTTAAAGGAATTAGCCCAGCGGGGCTGTAAACCCTGGTAGTGCCAGAAAGAATTGTCTACAGGATTCAGTTGTGCATCCACAACTTCGAGATCGGAAAAGCCTAACAATGGGGTGTCTTCTCCGTGAGTATCGATGGCTTGCTCCATTGCATGCAACATTTTACGCAACTTGTCTTGCTTCCAGATATCATCCTGGTCACTCAGCATCACCAAGGGCGCCATTGAAAGTGACAGTCCTGAGACTATATTTTTTTTAACCCCCCGCCGGTGCCCGGAGTTGGATACCACTTCAATAGATGGATCTGCATGAGCGAGCTTATACACAATATTAAGGGTGTCGTCATCTGAGGCATCGTCTACAACTATCAACTTGCGGACATACTCAGTGTATCCGATATTATCCTGAATAGAGCGAATCTGGTCTCGTATAAATCGAGCACCATTGCAGCTTGGCAATACGATGTCGATGCAGGGCTTTACCCGCATAAACCTAATGAACTCCCCCATTTAAGCATGATGGCGTCACAAAAACTCACCAACTGCGGCGTTGCTGTAATTGCCTCGCTGCTTCGACGTACGTAAGTACGCCTCATTGCTCGACAATCACGCGCCTTGCATTTGGCGCTTTTTGCTTAGCCATCTGATTTGATACTTTTTGTGAAAGCATCAAGCATACTTCCTGAATAATTATAATCATGACACATGGTTATCAATTTTCGCGCAGGGCGCGGTCGAAGTTCTCTTTGAGGGGTTCAATGAGATAATCGAGTACGGTGCGCGGTTCGGTTTTTATGAACACCGCAGCGGGCATACCGGCGCTGATATACAGATCATTGGCGCGAAGCTCCTCTTTGTCCAGCTCTACGTGGACAATGTAGGTGGGCTGTTCACCGTAGGGGGTTTTCTGCATGATGCGGTCAGCAGAGATATACACAACTTCGCCGTGGATCTTGGGAGTGGTGCGCTGCTCGAAGGCCAGAAGCTGCACATCGGCCTCCTGCCCTTTTTGCACGTGGGTGATATCCTTGACCTGGATATTGCATTCCACAATGAGGGGGCTGCCCTCCGGGACTATATCGAGGATGGGATCGCCCGGACGGATGACGCCACCGACGGAGTGAACCTGCAGGGCTATCACCTCCCCCGGAACCGGCGCGGTAATGTTGAGACGGCTGCTCGCATCAAGGAGGGGAAGGAGCTGCTGCTGGAGGTCATACATCTGCTGTTGGTTTTTGTTGTGCTCTTCGATCGCTTTCTGGCGGTACTCGCTTTTGAGGGAACTGATCCGCAACCCCAACTCGGCTATGCGCTCACGCAGTTCAGCGCGAGAGCCGTGGAGCTGGGCGAGACTGCCTTCGCGTTCGGCGATACTGCGTCTGAGTTCGAGGATGCGGGTTTTATCAATATACTGACGTTCATAGAGCACCTGTTTGGCTTCAAGCTCCTCTCGAAGAGCATCGATGATCTTCTCTTCCGCCTGAATACGCCCCTGGAGGCTGATATCCTGCTGATCGAGCTGGTCGATCTGTTTTTCGAGCATGGATATCTGTTCGGTCAGAGCCCGACGTCTGGAGCTGAACACCTTGCGGGCGGAGTCGAGCAGTTCTTCGAACTTCTCCGGCGCAATACTCGGGTCGGACTCGGGCCACTGAACGTGATCCTGCATGGCGCGCTCGGCCTGGAGGCGAAGATCGGCCAGACGAGCGGCGGCCAGGCGTAGCTGTATCTGCTCGGTCTGGGAGGTTACCCTGGAGCTGTCGAGGGTAATGAGGGTATCTCCGGCATCGACCTTATCCCCATTGCGTACGAGGATTTCTTTAACAATCCCCCCTTCAAGGTGCTGGACCGTCTTCCGCTCGGTGTCAACGCGTACTTCGCCGGAAGCTATAACTGCGCCACTGATCTGGGCGAGGGATATCCAGGTACCGCCAATACCGAAAAAGACTAAGACTATAGCCATACCTGCCATGATAATCCGGCGGCTGTCGGCAAAGGTTACGTTGAGCTTAGGCGGCGGAGTGGTGGAATCCTCTATCTGAGCATAGTCCTCAGCGCTGATGCGATTGCGGAGGAAGATTTTTTTCAATCGGTGGATTAAATTAGCCATTGTATTGGGGGCCTCGTACCATATTAGTTTTGTATTCGCCTGTCACAGATATACGCAATATTTGCGTTCGGGTGCGCAGCAGAGGGAACGGCAGCAGCTATACTTTTGCGGTTGCGCGTGTTTCCATGAGTTTCTTGAATACCGCTTCGCGCGCGCCGAACATCACCTGCTGGCCGTTTTTGAGCATCAGAACCTTGTCCACCCCGGAAAGGAGTGAGGGCTTGTGCGAAACGACAACCAGGGTGGTTCCCTGCTCTTTGAGCTTCGGCCAGGAAGCCACGAGGGCGCGTTCCCCCTCGTCATCCAGATTGGAGTTGGGCTCGTCAAGGATGATGAGTCTGGGTTTGCGATACAGCGCGCGCGCAAGGCCGATGCGCTGGCGCTGCCCCCCGGAGAGGACCACGCCCCCCTCACCTATCTGGGTATCATAGCCTTTGGGGAAGTTGAGGATCAATTCGTGCACCCCGGCCTGCTGCGCCGCTTCTATAACGGCCTCGGAATCTACCTCACCCAGGCGCGCAATGTTCTGCGCTACGGTTGCAGGGAACAGTTCTATATCCTGGGGCAGATAACCGATATAGGGACCGAGCTTCTGCTTATCCCAGGTGAACACATCGGCACCATCAAGGCGCACCGCCCCTGCTCCGGGAGCCCAGAGGCCGAGAAGAAGGCGGCACAGAGTGGACTTGCCCGCACCTGAAGGACCGATAAGACCCATGGATTCGCCCGGTTCAAGCTCGAAATTGATGCCGCGCAGGATAACCGCGTCTTTTATCGCGAAGCTTACCCCTTCAACCCCGAGCTGGCCGCTGGGCGCGGGCAGATCCATACCTTCCTTTTCCTCGGGCTGTGCCAGGAGGGCATCGAGACGATTCCAGGCGCCGCGCGCCTCTACCATACTCTTCCAGGAACCGATCCCCATCTGGACCGGCGCGAGGGCACGCCCCATGATGATGGATGCCGCGATCATACAGCCGGCGGTGGATTTTTCTTCCAGGACAAGCCAGGCACCCACACCGTAGATAAACACCTGCATCGACTGACGCAACCAGCTGGAGAGGGATTGCACCATACCGGCGCGCCGACTCGACTGGGTCTGGAGCTTGGTAACTGTATCATTTAATTCGGCCCAGCGTCCCGCCACCCCTTCGAGCATCCCCATGGATTGCACGCTGCGCGCATTGCGCCGCGCTGTTTCCACGAATTTCATGGAAAAGCCGTTGACGGTATTGGCCGCATCGAGGGGTTTGCGCGTGACCTTTTCGTTTATGATAGCAAGTATTACGAGGAGTACCGCCCCGGTGGTGGCGACAATGCCCAGCAGCGGATGGAGAAAATAGATTACCGCGAGAAAGATCGGCGTCCAGGGGATATCAAACAGGGTAAAAATGGCGTTGCCGCCGAAGAAGTTGCGCACCAGGTTGACATCGCGCAACGTGGCCTGGCCCGGTTTCATCCCCAGCATGGCCGACTGCTTGATTACGTTATCCAGCACGTCACGACTGAGGGCCTCATCAATGGCGACGCCGCAGCGCACCAGGAGACGGGAGCGTACAAATTCGAGCATAGCCATGACGATGAGACAGATTATGGCCGCAAGGGTGAGGACATACAGGGTCGGCATACTGTAACTGGAGAGGACCCGATCGTAGATCTGGAGCATATAAATCGGGAAGGTAAGCTGCAGAATGTTGATGAACATACTGAAAAATGCCCCGTAGGTTATGTAGGGGCGCCAGTTTTTGAAGAAGTTTTTCATAACACCGACTTTTATGTTTTAGGAAATAAATAATTTGGGTAATTCATACGCTGACCCCCGGAACTACGGCTCTACTGGCGAAGCAGCATTCCGAAAGGTAACTGCGCATCGTGCTCCACCTCTGAAGTATAAGTCAAGGTTTTTATACGTTTTCCGGGTTACCCCAGGGACAGCGGATATGATCTGCGAATCAAGGAATCAGGCAACAAAAACAGGCCGGTTTCTAAGGCAAAAAACTAGATGGGTCTCTAAGCAAAAGACTGTGCGCCATCAAACCCTGGCGCGGTTTTATCTTTTTCAGATAGCTGTGGAACGATATCTGCGGGCCAGTGAATATTGACTAAAGGATCATTCCAAAGAAGGCTGCGTTCATGTTCAGGGGCATAATAATCGGTGGTTTTGTAGAGAACCTCTGCGCTTTCACTTAAGACCATAAAGCCATGTGCAAAGCCTTCCGGCACCCAAAGTTGAAGTTTATTCTCCGCGCTTAGCGGCTCTCCTACCCAGTTACCAAAGGTCGGTGAGCTCCGGCGCATATCTACCGCAACATCGTAAATTTCACCTCGAATACAGCGGACCAGTTTCCCTTGTGGTTGATGTATCTGATAGTGGAGTCCGCGCACTACCCCACGGGCAGAAAGGGAATGGTTGTCTTGGACAAAGTCACGCTGCTGCCCTGTTTGTTCGCGCCAGCGTTTGAGATTGAAGCTTTCCATAAAGAAGCCACGCTCGTCCCCGAACACTCGGGGCTTTATAAGCAGGACATCGGGGATCTTGGTTTTTATTACTTCCATCATTCAACCATCTTCCTAAGAACATGCTGTTATTAAAGACACCCATTTCACCGTTTATCTGCACAGATCAATTCAAGATACTCGCGATAACTGGATTTTGGCATAGTGTCAACGATCTGTTCCAGCTGCTGTTTATCAATATAACCTTTTCGATACGCAATCTCTTCCAGACATGCGACTTTGAGGCCCTGACGCATTTCGAGAGTGCCGATAAAATGGCTCGCCTCAAGGAGGCTTTGATGAGTTCCGGTGTCCAGCCATGCTATTCCACGTTCAAGGCATTCTACCATAAGTCTGCCGCGGTGCAGATAGGCTAGATTGAGGTCGGTTATTTCGAGCTCGCCCCGAGCGGAAGGCTTTAACTGCTTAGTCAATGAGACTACATCCGCGTCATATAGATATAATCCCGGGACAGCATAGTTGGACTTGGGCTTCTGTGGTTTCTCTTCGATACCTACAGCCAGGCCCTCAGGATCAAACTCAACTACGCCGTAGCGCTCCGGATCAACAACTGGATAGCCGAAGACACAAGCACCTGTTTTGAATTCTGCAAAGATGCGGGTCAGCTCCATACGCCCATAGAATATATTATCCCCGAGAATCAGGCTGACCGGTTCGCCTGCAATGAAGTCTTCCGCAAGAAGGAACGCCTGGGCAATGCCTCCCGGATGGGGCTGTACCATATATGAGAGGTTAACTCCCCACTGACTTCCATCCCCAAGGAGGGCTTCAAATCTCGGAGTATCCTGTGGGGTGGAGATAATCAGGATATCCTGTACCCCCGCGCGCATCAATGTGGAGAGTGGATAGTAAATCATGGGCTTATCGTACACGGGCTGCAACTGCTTGCTTGCCACCAGTGTAAGAGGGTATAGTCGACTCCCGGCCCCACCTGCGAGCACGATCCCTTTCTTGATTCCTGCCATTACGTTAACCTTTTAAGTCGAAATGAGGCTGATCGCCTTCAGTTACCGGACAAGTGTTGGCGTTCATGCAGGTAGCGTGCAAGGCTTTCCTGCCATTGAGGAACGTAAATTCCTGTCTTATTTTTTATTTTTTGCTTACTCATAACCGACCAGGGCGGGCGTGTAGCTGCCTGGGGGAATTCTGAACCGGGGATAGGCTCTACACTACCGACTCTGAGACAATCGTCCCCTTCTAGCTGACGTAGAAGTCTAACAATCTCAGCGGTAAATTCATACCAACTGCACTGTCCCTCATTGCTGTAGTGGTAGGTACCGTAGAGATCGGTATCGAGCAGGGTCCAAATGGCCTTAGCCAGATCACGGCTGTAGGTCGGCGTTCCAACCTGATCAGACACAATCTTTAGAACATCTCGTTCCTGCGCGAGGCGGATAATGGTTTCAACAAAATTCTTGCCCCAGGGCCCATACAGCCAACTAGTGCGGAGGATAAAATAACGCTCCAGGCCACTTGTTTCAACCCTCATCTCTCCCTGATGTTTGCTGTGACCGTAGACGGACAAAGGCTCAGGGATATCGGTTTCGGTATAGGGGGTCTCGGTTGCGCCCGCAAAAACAAAATCGGTAGAGATATGCAGCAGGGTGGCACCGATCTCTGCGGCAATTGTGGCTAAATGGCCAGGACCTTCTGCATTAACCGCCAGGGCTTGTTCTTTTTGGGATTCGCATCCGTCTACATCGGTTAACGCTGCACAATTTATGATATAGTCGGGGCGAGCTTGATGCAAACAGGTGGAAACTGAGGATATGTCTGCAATATCCATCTGGGGTAAATCATACTCCACAATTTCAATATCCGGAGGAGCTGTGGCAGCTACCATATTTCCAAGCATACCTCCGGCACCGACTAAAACAATCCGGGTATTAGGATCAAAACCACCATGAAGAGCCATCGCACAATTTCTCCTGCAAACTTTCTTCTGTTTAAATCAGTCCTGATAAGTACCCGCGTGTATGGCTTTAATCCAAGCTGGATTATCAAGATACCATGCCACGGTTTTCTCCATGCCGGCAGTAAAATCGATACTTGGTTGCCAGCCTAGGGAGGAAGATATTTTGCCGGCATCAATGGCATAGCGGCGGTCGTGTCCGGCCCGATCAGTCACATATGTTATCAGACTGGTTCTGGGGGTGCCATTGGCAAGGGGCTCTGCTTTCTTATCAACCAGATCGCAAATGGTTGTCACGACATCGATATTCTGCTTCTCGCTTTCGCCACCGATATTGTACGTCTGCCCTATCCGGCCACATTCCAATACAGTCATGATAGCGCGGCAATGATCTTCAACGTAGAGCCAGTCACGCACATTTTTACCATCGCCATATACCGGAATCTGTTTACCTGTAAGGGCATTGTTTATCACCAGAGGAATAAGTTTTTCCGGGAACTGATAAGGTCCGTAGTTATTGGAACAATTGGTGATAAGAACGGGGAGATTATATGTATGAAAATATGCGCTTACCAGATGATCTGAGGAAGCCTTGCTGGCCGAATAAGGTGAACGCGGATCATAAGGGGTCTGTTCGCTGAATTTACCACTATCCCCCAGAGATCCGTAGACTTCGTCGGTACTCACATGAAGAAAGCTCCGGGACTCAAAATCGCTTTGAACCCAGTACTTACGCGCAGTCTCCAGGAGAGCAAAAGTACCATTGATATTGGTACGGATAAATTCTGCCGGTCCGCTTATACTTCGATCAACATGAGATTCAGCGGCAAAGTGAACAACCGTATCAATTTCATACTGGGTAAATATGTGTTCAAGCAAAGTGCAGTCACATATATCTCCGCGAACAAATGTATACATCTTCTTATCTGCGACATCGGTAAGGTTTTGCGGATTACCGGCATAAGTAAGTTTATCCAGATTAACAACATGCGTCTCGGAGTAATTGCGCAATAAATGGCGCACAAAGTTTGACCCGATGAATCCGCAGCCGCCGGTTACAAGAACATTTTTCACCCTGATCTCCAATTTTTATACTTAGATGAACCTCGAAAAACAACGGCGCAAACATAGCAAAATAAATATCTGAATTCGAGTTAAAACTATAAGCTTGAGGACTTCTCGTTCCGATGAGACCTCTTGGGAACATCCCTGTCTCATATTCTAAGCGCTAAATTTGCACCAGATGAGGTTTAGGGTGGCATCAGGAGTCCTCTCCATTCATCCCCCGATTGTAGAAGAGATGCCTGAACGAGGGCTGGATGCAGATGATGTAATCCTGATCTGCGACTCTGTTACATAGCGGATTCGCACGGTCACGGCAGAGCAAATCCTGTGCGTTCTGAGGGGGACGAGAGGACCGTCCCCCGAGTGTTGACATCTTTGTCGACCTCCCCGTATATATAGCGAGCTTTATCGAGCGAGCATCATCTGTTGACGGGTTATTCAATTTATATATACAGGAGCAATTCATGGCCTTCCAGCTATTTGGGAAGATCAAGGCTGAAAGCCAGAGCCTAAAAGACCACATATCTCTGCACGGGCCTGTCAAAATCATTCTGTATCAATTTGGCATTGCCCTTGGTGCTGTCATTTCAGCCTTCGGTTACAGTATGTTCATGGTGCCCTTCAATCTTGCAGCCGGAGGCATCGGAGGGCTGGGGGTTATCGGGGCCCACTTTACCGGCTGGTCACCGGGGGTACTGTATATGCTGATGAACCTCCCCCTCATGGTGCTGGGGTTCGTGCAACTGGGGCGCTTCAGGTTTCTGTTTTCGTGTATGCTCTCCATTGTAACCTTCTCCATTGCGGCGGATGCGTTCACTGTCTTCATGCCGCGCAACATGCACACCTTCCCCATCACCCAGGATCTGCTCCTGAACTGCATCTATGGCGGTTTGTTTTTCGGTCTCGGGATAGGGATCGTGTTCCGCTACGGGGGTAACTTCGGGGGGACGGTTATCCCGGCGCGTATTCTGCACAACAAGACCGGCTACCCCTTGAGTCAGACCTTTTTCTACATGGATGGGGCGATAATCCTCCTCGCGGGGTTTGTCTTCGGCTGGGAGCTCGCAATGCTGGGGATGTTGTCTCTGTTTGTGGGGGGGATGGCGACCGACTTCGTAATCGAGGGGGTAAGTCAGGTGCGTACCATCACCATTGTGAGCCACAACCCCACGATGCTCAAACATGCGATCTTATCCGACCTGGGACGCGGCATCAGCTACTGGGAAGTCACCGGCGGGTACTCGGATCGCAAATACACCATGCTGTTCTGCACCATCACCCGCTCCCAGGTGCAGGATTTGAAGGCCATTGTGGCGGATAATGACCCAAACGCCTTCCTGGTAGTCGGGGTGGCACAGCAGGCGGTGGGAAGCTTCAGCTTCAAACGGCATAACTCGAAGGGCAATAAACCCAAACCACCGCCATCAAATCCGGCTCATGCCCACAGTACCTCGCCGGGAACATTCAACACTCCCGACCTGCCCCCGCATCCGGTGCAGGAAAATAATGCCTAGCCGCCACTACCGGTGCAGGAGAAAAGCCATGAATATACTGCTGCGTTGTCTCGTTATCCTGCTGTTACCTCTGCTAATAGGCGCGTGCGAAAACCGCACCCTGCGTGCGTTACCGCCAGATGGGGTGATCCTCGCTTTCGGCGACAGCCTCACTGCCGGAGTCGGGGCTAAGGAAAATGAAAGCTACCCCGCCGTGCTCGCCCACCTGAGCGGGCGCAAGGTTATTAACGCAGGCGATTCGGGGGAACTCACCGCCGAGGGGAGGAAACGTCTTGCGCGGGTTATGGAAGCACACTCCCCTGATCTGCTGTTGTTGCTTGAAGGGGGTAACGATATCCTGCGCAATCGCGCCCTCCTCCAGACCAAGGCCAATCTGGCGGCGATGATTGAACTTGCCCACGCCAACGGTACCGAAGTGGTGCTTATCGGCGTGCCGGAGAAAAACCTTTTCTCCCGCGTGGCACCCATTTACGCAGAACTGGCAGAGGAATACGAGCTGGTGTTTATCCCGGATCTGGTTTCCGATCTGTTGCGCAATCCGGAATACAAGTCAGACCGGATTCACCTCAACGCTGCAGGCTACCGCGCCATGGCGGAAGAGGTCCTTGCGGTGCTGCGCAAACATGGAGCGCTGGAATAAAAATCACTCTATCCCCAAGGCGCTTATCTTCTTGCGCAAGGTATTGCGGTTGATCCCCAGAATCCTCGCCGCTTTAACCTGGTTCCCGCGTACCTGTTGCAGGGCCAGTTCGAGTAACGGCTTTTCCACCTGCCTGATTACCGTAGCATACAGATCATCCAGCTCTTCAATCTCCATTCCTGTCAATGACGACTCCAGCTTATCGCGTACCACCTGCTCAAGGGATGCGGAATTACTTTCCATTGCAGGGGCCCCGCCAAGCCCCTTGAAGGCGCTCGGCGTAAGCACCGAATCAGAACTCAGGAGGGCGGCGCGTTTGATGGTGTTTTCCAGTTCGCGCACATTACCCGGCCAGCTATGCTGACTTAACACCTCAAGCGCCTCCGGAGAACACACCTTATTTTCCAGCCCGAAATCCTCCTGTGCGCGCTGCAGAAAAAATTCCGCCAGCAGGGCAATGTCACCTTCACGCTCGCGCAGGGGCGGCACATCAACCTTTATCACATTCAAACGATAGAAAAGATCCTCGCGAAACTGCTTTTCCTCTACAAGCTGGTGCAGGTCTCTGTGGGTAGCGGCAACGATTCGCACATCCAGCGCCATAGCGCGATTTCCACCGGTGCGTGTAAGCTCTTTCTCCTGGAGTACGCGGAGCAGTTTTGCCTGCAGATCGAGGGACATATCCCCTATTTCATCCAGAAACAGGGTCCCCTCCTGCGCCTGCTCAAATTTACCGCTCCGCCGCTCTGTCGCACCTGTGAATGCGCCGCGCTCGTGCCCGAACAGTTCACTTTCAAGCAGATCATGGGGGATGGCAGCACAGTTGAGCGCCACAAACGGATTGGTGCTACGCGGACTGTTCATATGGATGGCGCGCGCAACCAGTTCCTTACCCGTGCCACTTTCGCCGGTGATCAATACCGTTACGTTGGAAGCAACAACGCGGCCCAGGGTTTTATACAACTCCTGCATCGCGGCACTGGTACCGATAATACAGCGCGGAATGCGCTTTGAAACATCGCCCTCTTCAATCTGCGAGCGCAGTTGTTCGACCTGGCGCGACAGATTGGCGGTTTTCTGCGCTTTGAGGATAAGTGCATCTATGGCACCGGGGTCAAACGGCTTGGTCAGGTAATCATAAGCACCCCGCTTCATCGCCTCCATAGCATTTTCCATGGAGGTCTCTGCGGTCATGATAACCACCAGGGTGTGCGGATGGCGCAGATGAAATTCAGTGAGTAATTCGAGACCATTGCTTTGCGGCATATTGACGTCAAACAGGGCGAGGTCGTAATGCCTGGTGGACGCTAATTCACGTGCACCTGCTCCATCTTCAGCCATATCCACTTCAAAACCCCGACGCCTGAGGTCAGAGGAAAGTATCCAGCGTATGCTTTCTTCATCATCGGCAATCAGTATTTTCTTTATCGGCATCCATCCATCCTTGTAAGAGTAGTATTGGATCAAGGTGTATAAAATATAAACAGTACACAGTCCGGCTGTGTAAAAAACAGACAAACAAACGTTTATTTTTTAACTTAAGACCTCCCCCGCAAATCCTCGACATGCATATTATATATCTTCAAATACAGCGCCAGCCTTACCTCTAGGGGGTAAAGCACCATCGCCATCTGTGACACAGAGTGCAGATTATCCGCCTGTTTACCCCTCTATCCAATGCAATTTCAAGACCAGTGTGGCAATCCCCTGAAAGTCCTTTATTTAGTGGATAATGCATGCGGTAGCAAAACATGGTTTTCCCGTTGGTATAAAACCTGCTGTTAATCAGCCTCAAAAGGAAATAGAGGGAATAAGCGGCAGAACCGTTTCAGCAGTCTACCTCAAACACACGAAGACAACTACAGGACAGAAGCACAGATGAAAAATGCCTTAGTAGTGGATGATGAATATCTGATACGCCTGCAGGTCGTTGAAGTTCTGGAAACCTACGGCTTCGACCATATCTACCAGGCTGACAATGGTGCTGATGCATTGAAGCTGGCGCGCGAGCACTGCCCTCTGGTAACGGTGATGGATTTTTCCATGCCACAGATGAATGGGATAGAAGCTGCCAGGCAGATAAACAACAAACCGTGCGGGGCGATTATTCTCCTTACCGGGGCAGTTGATGATTCCACCGTAACAAGTGCCATGGAGGCAGGGATTCATCAATATCTGATGAAGCCATTCAATGAGCGTCAACTTAGCATTTGCATAGATATGGCTATAAGGCAGTTTATTGAACTCTCCTCTCTGCATGAAGAAGTACATAAGCTGAAGAACACTCTCGACACCAGGGAAATGGTGGCGCGTGCCAAGGGGATTCTGATCAAAAAAGGTCTGAGCGAACCCCAGGCCCATCGCCGAATGCAGAAGCTCTCTATGGATAGACGCAAGAGTCTAAAAGACATTGCTGCAGCGATCATAGAGCAGGGTGAGATGTGATGGAACAGAATGTAACCATGCTGAACCTGTGCAATCTGCCCCCCTGGTCGATCAGCTCCCTGCAGTACAACAGCCATCCGCAACCGATTAAAATTCAGGGCTCTGAACATGCATGTCGCAGGCTTTTCGCAGTGCTGGACAACATTGAGATGGCAGAGGTTCGCGGCATGCGTTTTCATGATTTCATGGATGTACGCTTTCAACTGCATCAGTGGCAGAAGGAGACCTCCACCAGCGGGCGCAGAAGTCTGAAAAACAGCTATCTGCGTTTTCTGCGCGGCTGGCTGTTTGACAGCAACTCCATTGAAGGGGCGGTCCTCAAGGGATGGGTTGAATCACGTCTGGGGCTGGTGCCTACATTCCACCATCAGCGCATAGAAAGCATATCATCCAAGGAATACTACCAGTACATGTTTGAACGCATGCAGGGTTCACTGCGCACCAGTTCCATATTCACCCAACTCGACTGCCTGTATACCTATGTGCAGTATGAGTTGACACGGAGTATGCCTGAAACAAAACATATCCGCCTTTATCGCGGTATCAACAATTTTTCCGAGCATTACAAACTTGCGCAAACCGGAAAGAACAGGTTTCACATGCGTCTTAACAACCTCAATTCATTCACTGCCGATTTTGAAAAAGCGTGGGAATTCGGCACGCGGGTGATTGAAGCCGATGTGCCCCTGAGCAAGATTTTATTTCTGTGTGGTGTCCTCCCCCGCACCCTCCTCAAAGGGGAGGATGAATATCTGGTCATCGGCGGGGACTACGAAGTCAAGGTGTTACTCGGATGAAAGCCTCCCCCCAAGAGCAGGTGTATGCGCGCGCCCGCGCGGCATTTATGGGCGTTGCCCTCGGTGATGCGCTGGGCGCGACCACGGAATTCATGACGCCAAGGGAAATTAAGGCCAAATACAAGGTACACCGCAAGATCATCGGCGGGGGGTGGCTTTCGATCAAACCAGGCCAGGTGACGGATGACACCCAGATGTCGCTGGCGCTGGCTCAGGCCATTATCCGCGAACAGAGGTGGGATCTGGACGCCGTCGCCAAAGAATTTGTCCTGTGGATGCGCTCGAAGCCCATTGATATAGGTGCGACGGTGCGGCGCGGCATCCGCCTGTATATAAACTGTGGCACCACGGAAGTGGAGTACAGTGAGTGGGATGCGGGTAATGGCGCTGCAATGCGTATGCTTCCGGTGGCGCTTTACACCCTGGGATCAGAAGAATTGCTCAAGCGCTATGTTGTGGAGCAGGCCCATCTGACCCACAATCATCCGTTTTCAGATGCGGCGTGCGTCTGCCTCGGGAAGATGACCCAGGCAGCCATTCTGGGAGCAGACCGCTTTGAACTCCATGCCCTGACCCGGGAACTCACCGATACCCACCCAAGGTTTGCATTCAACAGATACAACGGCGCCGCCTCCGGATACATTGTCGATACCATGCGCACGGTATTCAACTTTTTATTCACCACCACCAGTTTTGAAGAGTGCCTGGTGGGGATTGTCAACCAGGGGGGCGATGCCGACACCACCGGGGCGATCGGTGGAATGATCGCGGGGGCTTACTACGGCCCCGAGGGACTCCCCTCGCGCTGGGTAAAAAAACTCAATGCGCAGGTGCGCGCCGATGTGGAACACAGTGCCGACAAACTAATCGAACTTTCACCCTGGAACCGCGGGATATGATGCTCGCGGAAGGGATCGTAACGTCACTGCGTAACTGCAAGTGAGTTGGATGTGACCATTTAAAGGGCATTTGTCGCCATGGACGGCGACAATGAGCCCCACGGAAGTGTTTATGCGTCCCTTTAGGTGGGCATTGCCAACTCTTCATCGGGACAAACATCAAGTATCCAAACAGAGGAGACACCACTTATGCAATACACAGCTCTGCTTCCCCTCAGCGAAGTTGCCGCACAACTCAGCACCACCGAACTCCATGTTCTGATGCATATTAAAAAAAGACTGCTCGAAGCACAGGAGATTGAAGGCAAATGGTATGTAAAACCAGAAATACTTGACCAGTTTCGGCGCTGCACCCCGCCGGACAAGAGCAGTATCATACAGTGTAAAAGTCACTGCTGCGGCGGGTGTAGCGGTGGCGCAGGAGAGGGGTAATATCTATGCAACTACACATCAACCCATCGGATTTGTACTATCGCTACAAGCACAAAAAGGAGCACATGCATGAGGAGAAATTCAGCGGGCTGCCGGACCCACACCCCTTTGACCGCGACGATTTGTATGAAGTGATGCCCATGCTCGGCAGCGTAATGGGTGCCATCGGGAGCAATGACGGGCTTATCCTGGAAAAGGTTGAAGAGATCATGCTTTTCCAGATGCCCCCATTCATCCGCACGCGTGAAGAGGTATACAACTTTCTAATTTCGACCATAAAGCAGCGCATGAATATTTGATACCGACAGGAGAAAACGATGCAACAAGCAAGACTGGGAGATCAGGTAACGGTCAACTATATAGGGACCCTGGACAACGGATATGTTTTTGACTCCAGAGAGGAGGATTCACCCCTGGAGATCACCCTGGGTGAGAACGAGGTGTTCTCTGCACTGGAACAGCAGATTGTGGGCATGAAAGCCGGCGAAGTTAAAAACATCGAGGTCTGCGCCGCCGAAGCCTTTGGCCCGCGCCGCCAGGAGAACATCATCACCCTGCCGCGGAATAATTTCCCCGCAGAGAAGGAAATTAACCCCGGGACCAAGCTGATTATCCAGTTCCGGGATGGGAGTGAAAAGGTCATGCAGGTGCGTGACGTGGATGAAGAGAGCGTAGTGCTGGACGGGAACCATGCGCTCGCGGGGTTGGATCTGACCTTTGCCCTGAAGCTGGTTGCTATTCACAGGGAATAAGGTGGGCGCTGCTTACCCACATAAATCCCCCCGGACGCATTGCCATTGGGGTCAGGTCTTGCATTGCAACATTTCTCTGATATCTTAACACCATGACACGACCACTACGCATAGAGTTTGAAGGGGCGTTGTATCACGTTACCGCTCGGGGCAATCGACAGGAGGCGATCTTTGTCAACGATGATGACAGAGAAGCCTTTCTCAAGCTGTTGGGCAAAGTGATTACCCGCTACAACTGGACATGCCATGCCTATTGTCTGATGGACAATCACTATCATCTGCTGATTGAAACCCCGGACGCAAATCTTTCAGCGGGAATGCGTCAGCTGAACGGCGTCTATACCCAGATGTTCAATCGTGCCCATGGCAAGGTCGGGCATGTTTTTCAGGGGCGCTTTAAGTCGATACTGGCTGAAAAAGAGGCGCACCTGCTCGAGTTGTGTCGATATATTGTGCTGAACCCTGTCCGGGCGCATCAATGTACGTCCCCAGCCGAGTGGCAGTGGAGCAGTTACCATGCCTCTGCAACAGGGAAAGAGGTCGCGCAATGGTTGACAGTGGATTGGATTCTTGCCCAGTTTGCGGAGAAAAGAGCCGAGGCGCAAAAGAAATACCGCGAATTTGTTGTTGACCCGCTTGGTCTTGAATATAGTCCTTTGCAGAACACTGTCGGTCAAATCATCCTCGGCGGGCAGGATTTTGTCAGCAGGATGGCTCCCTATCTCATGGATAAATCGGAAGTCAAAGAGATCTCGCGACGGCAGCGGCTAGCTGGACGCCCCTGTCTTGATGAGCTGTTCACCGGAATTTCAGGCAAACCGCAGAGAAACCGCGCGATAAAGAAGGCCCATCTGGATTATGGATATACGCTAAAAGAGATTGCAGATCACATAGGGCAGCATTATTCGACAATCAGTCGCGTGGTGTCTGGCGGATAAATGTTGCAATGCAAGACCTGACCCTGCTTACCGTAGTGTCTGGCGGATAAATGTTGCAATGCAAGACCTGACCCTGCTTACCGTACTGGATGGCACTTTCCAGGGCAGCTCGATGAAGCGATGGAAAGCTAAACCTATGGACATAAAGTCCGCAGAAGATCGCATGAGATGCTTATTTACGCCAACCAGTGGCGTTTGATTGGAGATCCGCTTCGCTCCCAC
>Ga0182239_1000119_pt1 | contig 27943 bp, 26 predicted proteins | sample hydfrate6_PW_210_FD_132456 | JGI IMG/M metagenome (GOLD analysis project Ga0182239, IMG submission 132456) | Subsurface microbial communities from deep shales in Texas, USA - hydraulic fracturing test 6_PW_210 | ecosystem: Environmental > Aquatic > Deep subsurface > Shale gas/oil reservoir >... | reverse complement strand
TCCATATTCTGCAGATTTAATCAAATTAACCGACAGTGGACAAAAAAACATTGGAACAATTGATACACCCATCGAACTGGCATACCAAGGTACATTTTCACCAGATGGTACAATGATTGCAATCATTGATCATAATAAACAAAGATCAGTACCAGATGACTGTAGTATGAATGAATATTATAAAATAATCATTCTTAATTCAGATACTGGAAATCAGATTTCCGAATTTCCGATCGAAGTAATGTCTAATCCAAACACAGTAAAAGAATCTGGAGCATCACAGGCACAATATGCAAATATACCAGCAATCTACTGGACAACTGATGGAAACCAGATTATCTATGATTATATGGATAGAATAGATTTTGAAAAGGTAAATCGTCACACAACAGCAGTAAATATCAACTATGAAAAACTGGTTGAAGCAAAAAACAATCCAGTAGAAATCAAAACTGAAGACCAAACAGAAATAAAAGATATTGAACAACCAATTACCGAAAAGACAAATACCACTACTCCAGATCATGAAGTTGTATCAGACGATACAACTCCCGAAGTCACAACTACAGAAGAAGAACCTGTAGATGAAACAGAAAATGAAGCACCCAAAGCAGGTATTCCATTCAGTGGACTGACCATGGGAATTATTGGTATTATTGGTGCATCATACCTATCCAAAGGCAGAAATGAATAATTCTGTCTTTTTCTAATATTTAATATACTAAGGAGAAATAAAATGAATACTATAAGTAAAATAATTATTGCAACATTGGTATTACTTTCAGCCATAACAGGCACATGTACCGCAGTGACAGAAAATTGGACAATCGGGTATGACAACTTCACAGAAACCCCGATGTTTGAACATGATATTTCACCAAATGAATTTGAAAAAATTGATGTAACAAACCCACAATCAAAAACAGTTATTGATGACCTCTATACAGAAGACGGTAAATTAGTAATTTATCCAGATGATATAGATTGTTTTGAAGTATGGAGTCCGAATGAAAAATATGTAATTGATCGTCCAGATTTTACAATGTTCAAACTGAGAAAATATGAAAATGGATATGACTTTATAAAACAAGTTGTAGTACACGGAGACAGATCTTATCACGGTGCATTTTCACCTGATAGCTCTATGCTCGCAGTAGCCGATATTAAAAATGATCCATTAGAAAGCAATGATGAAGATGATTATCCTGAACGCGGAAGCATGAATGATTGTTATGCTGTTTATATACTTGATACCGAAACAGGAAATATCATATCTGAAATTCCAATTGAAGTAATGTCAAATCCAAATACAATCGAAGAAGCAATTCCAAAAGAAGGATCACTTATCAATTATAAAGATAAGCATGTTAATATCCCAAGCATTTATTGGACTGCAGACGGAAACCAGATCATATATGATTACCTGGAAACAAACGGAATAAGAAATGGTGAGGCAAATCGACACACTACTGCTCTCAATATCAACTACGAAAAACTAACTGAAATAAAAGACAAACCATTAGACTATTTCAACAATCCAGAAAAATATCAGGACACATCTGAACCAATTTCCGATCCAATTTCAGAAACTCCAAATACAGTAGAAGAACCTGTAAATAAAGAAGAAAATGAAGAAGAAAACGAAGCACCCAAAGCAGGTATTCCATTCAGTGGACTGATCATGGGAATTCTTGGTATTATTGGTGCATCATACCTATCCAAAGACAGAAATAAATAATTCTGTCTTTTTTCTTTTTTCAACACAATATCTTATTCCCAAACAACTATTACAGTGAACAATTTCAAGAGGTGTACATATATGAAATACTGTAAACATTATTCAATTCCAGCCATACTAAACATGTCTAAAAACACAGTCACATTCCAGATTGAATGTGCAGAAAATCTAAAAGAACAGTACAACGAAAAGTTCATGGACATGACAATTGAAGTTCCATTCAATGTAATATATCATCACAACAGACCCACAAACCGAGTTCCATTAATGTTCAGTGTAACTATCGAAGATTCAAACTTATGTAATCTCATTAACAAATCAGCCGTTGACATTGATATAATAATAGATGAAAAAATATACAAGTCAAGAGACAAATTCAAATATGAAATATTTGGAAATAATATTACTTTCAAATCCAACCCAAGAGATATAATAAAAGAAGGATTTACTGAATTCTCATCAACCCCATTAACACTGGATGAACTTAAACATCGATTCATAGATCAGATAGATATTGATAGAATTAATCTACATGAATACAATTTATCAAAATTTGAAAATAAAGATGAAGACATAATTGCAGAACAAATAATATTATCAAACAAAGTACCATGGTTTATGACAGCATTTGACCATATGAATGTTTCACCAAGATTCTTATCTTATTATAAAATAAGCGAAACTCCACGCAAAAATGGCATATACTGAATACAAGTTCCAAACATCAAAATAGAAAAATCGAAAACAGGAGATCCAAATGTCATCTATGCAAATGAATCTAGAACATTTCAACATTAAATCCACAATACTTGGGACTACTCAAACATCCACACAGATAGGTCAATCTATTATGGATACTGAAAAAAATAATAATACATTTGACCAACCACTGATCGAAGATTCTGTATATGAATTGATTATGAAAAATATTAGAATCAATGATGTAGATACTCCACTTAACATAATGTACTACAATTATAGTACAGGAAAAATGATCGACAAAACCAACCCAATCCACAACAAAATACTGATAGATAATGAAACAAACTGTAAAACTGCACAGGAAAACGATACACCCAACCTAATGACAAAAAGTATTGATTACATAAATACAAAATTCAGAAAAAATAATTACCTGATGCTTGTAGACGCAACAAATCAAACAAAAATAAAAACAAAACGATTCCCATCAAAGAGAACCGATTTATCGTTTGAATACGACGAAGAAACAGGTCTCATAGAAGTAAATCACATCGAACATGCAATCGTACATAAACTAAAAAAACACATCGCAATTCATGGATATGCAAATGAACAATATGATTTCGATGTCAACATTGTTGATACACCTATGCTTGTAGCAGGAATCATAGATCGGGATACGATGAAAAACATTAAATCATTCTGCAATAAAGCATCGTCCAATATTACATTTATGGCAATAAAAATTCCAGATAACTTTGTATCAAATTCCACAAATGATTTTTATTTCACAAGAATCGGATATCTTCCACACGCAAATACAACATTTCTGGGAAAACAAACCACATCTGTATACGATGAAATAACAGAATTTGATTTTGATCGATTGATGAAAAAAGAACAAATGGATTATGATTATTCTGAATGGATTGACCAATATCCAGCAATTTCAATCGACGAATTCATGGAAACTTTTGACAATGCTATAACAAAACCCATTAAACATAAAATACAAAACAAAAAAACATATTCAATTGGACCAAACGAAATTGAAGTACGCCTGAACCCAAATGGAGATGGACTCAACATCAAAGCCTCTGATCCATTACTCATTCATGAGATAAATAAAGAAATAGCAACAGTAGAAAGTATAACAACAAATGTATGGCATTATTACAAATCTCATCCAATGTTAACAACACCAATCATTATGGATATTGGATTTGATCAGGCCATTGCAAACCTGGAAAAATATACACCAGATAACGTAACTATCAATGTACCAGATAATGTCAAAAACTGGTATGAAAACCTCAAAAAAGAGTATGCAAGAGAAGATGCACCATTTGAAATGTTCCATTATGACGATGATTCTGAAACATGGAAAGAATTATATGGAAACGGTGAAGGAATTCGTAGCAAATTCCCTGAGTTATACAACCAGCGTACAAAGCAACTTGTATATGATCTTGGAATAAATTGGTTATATGATTATCAGATAGATGATACCATCAGACTCTCCATGAAAAAATCAGCAATCTATGCTGCAGATATGGGACTCGGTAAAACAAGAGTATCAATCGCATTGGCAATGTTAAGAAAATGTAAACACATGTTATTTGTAGTTGAACCCAAGATAGTAAATGAAATAAAAGCCGAGTGCAAGAAGTTGAATATCGATGATCCCAAAGTAATTAACAAAAAATCAGATCTGGATGAAATGGGATTCATAAACATAATTAAATACACCAAACTATGGAGACCTCTTGATAAGAACACAACAAAAACATTTTCAGATGCTTTGAAAAAACAAATTGATATGGTTGTTCTTGATGAAGCACATAACATAAAAAACATCAATACAAGACAATCAAAATCCGTATTCAATCTGAGAAACATAAAACACAAACTAATGTGTACAGGTACACCAATACCAAACGGACCAATTGATGTTATGGCTCTACTCGATTTTGGATGGGGATCGAACAACATCTATAATCCATACAGTGCATATCAATTAACCTGTCCAACATATGACGACATGTTGTGTGGCATCCCACATCAAGATGTAGCCAAGACAGGTATTTCAACAGACCGAGCATTTTCAGAAACATTTGTAGTATCAAAAGATATCGTAAAGAACGAAAAATGTGTTCGGATAAAAACACCCGAAATCAAGAATATAAGAGCATGGGAAAAACTGATTAGCGGTAAACTTCTACGTCGCAACAAGGAAGAACCTGAAGTTAAATCCAAGAGAAAAGTAATGAAACCAATCATCCATAATCATATGATAACACCAAGTAATGATTTTGCAAATTATTATCATGAATGGTTACTCAATTTTGAAGAATGGATAAAAGAACAGGCACAATATGAACAAGACACAGGAAACAAAGTAAGTGATATGTCGTATAGATCACAATTGATGAAATTGAGAATGATAAGTACAATCCCACAGGACATCAATAATGATGCTGAAAACTTCAAGTGGAAAGGTGGAAACACCAAAAAACAGGAAAAAATAAAGTCATTGGTTGAAAAAGCACTTCAAAACAATGAAAAAGTAATTGTTTATTCAACCACACCAAGACTATTGAAACATATGCAAACATTACTTGAGCAAAGTGGTATACCAGGAAGCCTATTCACAGGTAAACAAACAATCCAAAAACGTGCGGGATTACTCAATGAATTCAGGAACACAGATAATATCAATGTATTACTTGCAACAATATCATGTGCAAATACTGGTTTAAACATACCTGAAGCATCAACTGTAATCTTTGCCGATTATGAATGGAGACCATCTGACATGACCCAAGCATATCATCGTATACTTCGACCAGGTCAAACAAAACAACCACATGTCCATTTCATAGTCATGGAAGGTACAATAGATGAATATATGCATCAGGTATACAGTACCAAATCCCAGGCAATCGACAGAGCAATTGATAGAGTAAACCAGGATGAATCAATCGACATTGATCAATGGAAAACCTATCAGGAAATGGGAATTGAAATGCTAAAACATCTCGGAATCAAAGTGAACAACGTGTGACAAAAAACACACACGTTAATATATTTTTTCAATTTCCAAACATCTACCCAAAAAACAAGGTGAAAATATGGCCAACGGTAGAACAATGAATCTACAGATTAATCGCCCCTTAACATCCGATCTAACTGGATTTGGTATTGAATATGAAAAATTAACAGGTGATAAATATTCAAAAAATGTCCTGCGTGCAATCTTATATACACTTCCAAGAATAAACACAGGAATCGAATATATTAAAAAAATCAATATGCTCAATACATTTGATAAGAGTATCCAAATAGATATACAACATAATGGAAACACATTTCCTGTTAATATTGTGTACAACAATTTCAGAAAAATAAACGTATACCATGACTGCGTAACCTTATCAAATGAAAGACTATGTCATCACGTAATTGCTGCTATACTGATAATGTATATTATCGAAAATCCAAGTGGTCAAATCGCAAGTGACTATATTAATCTGGTAAAATCATTGAAAAATTATGTTCCAAATGAACAAGTAAAAGATCATGACATTACTAAGATAGACAATATGCACAACGAAATAATGGAAAATATATACAACCAAAAATTTCCATATCACGAAGAAACACTCATTTTACACATGACAGAACCAGATGATAACAAATCTGCTCAAATAATTCCATTGAGTGAAATAAACGAATTTATTCAAAAAATCCACGAAGAAAAGATAAAGATAAACAAAGATGTAATTAGCGATGTAATGGACATAATTTAATATTTTTTTATTATGAAATAAAGAAAAAACAAGGAAACGTATACACAGTTACAAATAGATACATGCCAAAATATAAATACAAGTATATAATATATCAACCATTATCTATAAAATAAAAGGTTGGTATTATGAAACCGAAAAAAATGGTAATACATATACTTGGAAACAGAGACGACATTAAAAAATTAACCAATAGAAGCAGATTCATTCATCTAACATTCAGACCTTCAAACATGGATATATTGAATATAATCAATACATGTACCAAACTGGAATTCATTGAACTTTCTCAATCACATATAAAATCTCTATCTGCTACAACAAAAACAATCTTCAAACAAAACAATATAAAGATCATTGAAGGAGATATGTGGGGAAGACGTAACGATATACACGATGATATTACAATATCACAAGACGAAATGATTGAAATATGTAAAATGGTTAATCAAAATCAACCAAAAGATCATATCGGTGAATATATCCGATCAATTGAACCCAGTTTCAAACAAAACCTAATTGATTATATAATAGAACGTTGCAGTATGTAACAAGACTATTACTGCACTAAAAATGGGTATTTTACCCATAGATCTTTTTCTTTTTCATTAAGTGGTGATGTTTCACATGTCAAAAATCGTAGTATTTGCAGAAAAGAATACCGCAGCAAAAAAAATTGCTGACATACTCGGAAATAAAAAAGTTAATACATCACGTATCAACAATCTTCCCGTGTATACATTCAAACGAAACAGTAATGACTGGTCAATTGTTGGATTGGCAGGACACATTATGTCATATGATTTTGATCCCAGTCTGAACGACTGGAAAAAAATTGATCCGAAATCATTACTTACGGCAATGCCTGTAAAACAAATCACCAAGCAAAAATATGCAAATACTGTAAATACATTATCCCAAAAAGCTGATGAAATCATTTTGGCATGTGATTATGATCGGGAAGGAGAAAACATTGGATTTGAAGCAAAATATCTTGCAGAAAAAATCAATCCCAATACACCATTCAAACGTGCAAAATATTCATCATTTACCAAAAAAGAAATCGAAAATGCGTTTGATAACCTTGTCCAACCCGACGAAAATATGGCAAATGCAGCCGAAACCAGACAAATATTGGATCTGAAGATGGGTGCAGCATTTACAAGACGAATTACACTTAAAGTACAGGAAAATGTATTTCATAAAGGTGTAATATCAATCGGACCATGTCAATCACCAACTTGTGGATTTGTATACAAGCGCGAAAAACAAATACGAGATTTCCAGCCTGAATACTTCTGGAAACTTCTTGCAATCCTAGATAAAAACAATACCCAATTCGAAACGGAACATAAACAAAAGAAGTTTGATGAACAATCAAAAGCGAAATCAATTTACAATAAAATAAAAAACGAAAAAAACGCAATTGTAAATAAACTCAATGTTAGACAGGCAAAAGTAGATCCACCTTATCCATTAAATACCAATGAATTTCTCAAACGTGCATCCAAGTTCTTAAATATTAGTCCCGAAAACGCACTTGAAGTTGCTGAAAAACTGTATCTACAAGGAATAATCAGCTATCCGAGAACTGAAACTAACAAATACGACAAGGATTTTGATTTCAAAGCAATCTTACAGGATCTTGATAATATCAACATTTACCAACAATATGCATCCAGTATACTTGGTAATAACCCTATCAAATGTAATAATGGAAAAAAAGATGCTCAAGATCACCCTCCTATTCATCCAGTTCGTGCATTAAACAAAGCAGGAATCGAACGTGAAGTAAATGATACCAATGCATTTCCAATATATGATTTAATAGTTCGACATTTCATAGCAAACTTAATGGAAAAAGCAATATTCGAAAATACTGATGTCGAATTCCTGATTAAAGATGAACCTTTCACCACAAAAGGCAAAATCAAGAAATATGACGGATGGATGGCAGTATATCCATTCGAAAAAAAGAAAGAACAAACATTACCACAATTATCGAAAGGAGAATCCGTTACAATAAATAAAGTATCTACCAAGAAATCTCAAACAAAACCACCTAAAAAGATTACGGAAGCAGAATTATTGTCTCTAATGGATAAGAATAACATTGGAACGAAATCAACTGCTCCTGCACACATTGAAACAAACAAAACCAGAGGATACTTCCAGGCAAAAGGCAAAACAATATCCATACTTGAAAAGGGATATAATTTGATGGATAGTCTTGCAAAATCATCTCCCATAATAATAAACCCAGAAATTCGAGCAGAAATAGAACAATTAATCCAGGATGTAGAAGATGGAAAAGTATCTTTTGATGATGCAATCGAAAAAGGCACGCATATCCTCACAGATACATATAACAAAGTAAATCAAAACATTGACGAACTTGCATCCAACATACAAAGCGCAATCCGAGAAGAAAATGCAAAGAAAAACGGACGAATGATAATTGGAAAATGCCCTGATTGTAATAACAGTTTACAATTGATCAAAACACAAAACAATAAGAGATTCATCGGATGTACGAATTATCCAGATTGTAAAAGATCATACCCAGTCCCGAAATCAGGTAAAATAAAAATACTGAAAAAAGTAACCTGTAAAAAAGGTTCACCATACGTATTAATGATTGATGACAAATATGGCTGGGCACTTGGTATCGGACCATGTTTTAAATGTGAAAATAATAAAACGTGTATACCCCAACCAAAGAAAAAGAACAACAAAACGAAACCAAAGAAACAGGAAATAAAAAAATGACACAAAAAATAAACTACGCTGGCTTTGTCCCATTATCAACAGTCGATTGGCCAGGCAAATCAGCATGTACTGTGTTTTTCAAAGGATGCCCATTCAGATGTCTATATTGTCATAACTACGAACATATTGATTCATCCAATATGACAGATGAACAAGAAATAAAAGACAAAATAAGGACATCAAGCAATTTTATCAGTGGTGTAGTATTCTCAGGTGGAGAAGCAACTATACAACCAGATGGTTTACTTAGTTTGGCAAACTTCGCAAAAAACGAACTTGGATTAAGTGTATCTATACATACAAACGGTTACAATCCAGATGTAATCAAAACAATGTATGAACAAAACCTATTAGACAAGGTATTCATTGATCTGAAGGCGGATCCATCGGATACCATACTATATGATAAAGTATGTGGATTAGATAACAATAATTCAATATCCAATGTATCAAAAAGAGTAGTCAAATCTATTCATCTAGTACATGACCTTGGTATAGATACCGAACTTCGAACTACCGTCTTCAAGAACATGGTATGTACCGACAAAGATATGAAAAACATTGCAATATGGCTCAATGAAAATATCACAAACACCCATCAATTCGAATACATCATACAACAAGGCAATCTTGAAAATGTCCCAGAATCAAACAAAGATAAACTAATTGAAATAAGCGAAGATGAAATTGTAGAAATCACAAGAAAAAACATTATTCCATATTTCACGAACGTATTTGTCAGAACATCACAAAACCTACACAGAAAAGTCGAGTGAAGAACAAATAGTAATACAATGGTTGCAATACATAACAAAAAGAACAAGTTATCCAGAACAAATATATCCAAAAACAACAACATTAGAATTTGTATAATATAAATTATATTATATTCCACACTTAATCATGGAACAAAAACGAACTATATTAGATGTACACCCCCATTCTTCCACCAAAAAAAGATTGGAAAATATGGTTCGTTTTTTCTACTTTTCTCCAATGTAACAATTATCTATTTATATAATAACATAACAAATTATTATAAAATATAGCGTATAATATCCATCTACGAGGAAAGGAAAACATGTCAAACAATTCCAATCAAAAAGATCCAACCATAGCACAAATGAAAAGTTCAATCAAAGGATTGGTTCGAGAAACTGTAGACTTGAAAAATGAACTCAAACAAATAAAAAAAGAAGTTCATGACTCTGGTGAAACTGTAGTTGAAAATAATAAACAGAAAAATCCGATGAATTCTACTATTCTTGAAGAAATCTCATACTTAAAATCCGAACAGGTAGAGTTGCGAAATGATATGAATAAAATAATTGAATACATAAATGAACTCAAATCCCAAATCGAGTGTACAAATAATAAAAGTATGGAAAACAAACCTGATATCAAACCCCAATCCAACGAAAACACACAAAACAATAAGATCAAGAATATCCCACAAAAAAAGAAGAAATGCGAATATATCGTTGCAGAATGCGGTGAAAGACCACAATAATTATCAAATTACCCTTCTGAAAAGAAGGACATTCTCTTTTTCACATTACAATAATTATATAAATTATCAATTATAATACGTTAGAGTATGTCAGATAATAAACGTATTACAGAAACTATTTCTCTTGTTCCAGATACATCAATTTTGATCGAAGGATATCTATCAAGAGCAATCAAAGACGGAACCTACAAAAAACCAAACATAATAATTACAAATGCCTCAATTTCTGAACTTGAATCAAAAGCAAACAAAAACATGGAAATTGGATACCAGGGAATCAAAGAAATCGAGGAATTAAACAGATTATACAAAAATAACAAAATACAAAACTTTGAAACCAAAGGAATACGTCCAAATCTTGAACAAATAAAACTAGCAAGGAGTGGTGAAATAGATGCAATCATCAGAGACACTGCAACAGAAACCAGATCAACTCTTGTAACAATGGACAAAGTTCAATATAATGTTGCAAAAGCAATCGGAACAAACGCTGAACTCATAAAACCAACAATCACACCCGAAAACGAACTAACGACATCTATAGATGATTTTTTTACACTCAAGGATAATGTAATGTCCGTTCATCTGAAAGAAGGTGAACCACCCACGGGGAAATATGGATCGATCGAAGATATACAATATACTGAAATTCACCATAAACCATGCACAAGTGAAGATATCCATAAAATAAAGAATGAACTATATCATCTTACACGCGTAGATCCAGATTCACGAATTGAAATGAGTAGTAATGGTGCAACCGTATTTCAGATACGTGACATGAGAATTGCTGCAACCACTCCACCATTTTCAAATAAAATGGAAATCACAGCGGTACGTCCTGTAATAAATATTGATTTTGAAAAATACAGAGTACCACATGACATAAAATCACGTATACACAAAAAACGTGGTATACTTATTGCAGGTGCACCAGGTGCAGGTAAATCAACATTTGCAGCAGGTATGGCTACATACATTTCATTATTTGGAAATGTTGTCAAAACCATGGAAAATCCAAGAGATCTCCAGGTACCAAACAATATTACACAATATGGACCACTTGACGAAGAAATGGCAAATACTGCTGAGATGCTACTTCTCGTTCGCCCTGATTTTACACTATATGACGAAGTCCGTAAAACCAAAGATTTCGAAGTATTTGCAGATATGAGACTCGCTGGCATCGGAATGATCGGTGTAGTACACGCAAACAAAGCAGTTGATGCTGTACAGAGAATGATTACCCGTACTGACATCGGACTCATTCCCCAGATCGTGGATACAATAATTTTCATTGACAAAGGTAATATCGAAACGATATATACACTTGAATTAACTGTAAAAATTCCACATGGAATGGCATCTGAGGATCTCGCACGTCCTGTAGTTAAGGTAATTAATTATTCCAATAATAAAACCGAATTCGAAATATACACTTTCGGAGAACAGACTATTGTAATGCCAATTACTAATGTAAATCCCGAAGGTACGGATGAAAATATTCCTCCTGAATGCAGAACACCAGAAGAAAAGATCAACAAAGTAATAAATGAATATGTTAACAATCCCTTTGAAATTGAAATTGTTAAAAATAACCAGATTGTTCTATATGCACATCCCAAAGATGTCACAGCACTAATTGGAAAGGGTGGAAAACGAATTCGAAATATTGAACGAAAACTCAATTTAAAGATCACTGTCAAAAGACAGGGAAACAAATAAAACCATATTCGAGGGATATAATGCATCGATTCATCAGAACTGGATTGTATATATTGATATCCCTTTTTATTACAGGATTGTTTGTTACATCAAGTATACCATATACAGTGGTGTATTACGCACATGGGTATAATGATGATTCATGGTATTCATTTGCATTACATCAAAATAGTATTATTTTCAATCATGATAACGTTCAATACTTCGAAAAATACAGTGAAAACCGAATAACATCCTACATAAATCCAACCGTTACCAGACAGGATGCAGAATATGCATTGGATAAATGTGATGAATATTACACTTCTAACGATATTGAACCATTGGTATCACATTTCAAAAGCACAATGAACCACACTATATTAATGTCAAATGCATTAGAAGAAAACAGATATGAAGATGCAAAATACCAATACAAACAAGCGATCAAACATCATACTGAATTCTGTGGATGGAAATATTACAGTGTATACAATAGAGAATACATCAGTATGGATACGATACTCAATATAATTATGTCAAATATAAGTCAAATTGTTCCGTGGGTCGAGTATGAGGCTAACTGAATTATCACGAAAAACAAATGAGACAGAAATAACTGTTAAAATCAATCTGGATGGAAATGGCAATTCTGAAATTGATACATCAATACCATTTTTCACTCACATGTTAGAAACATTTTCACGTCATTCAGGAATTGATTTAACTTTGTACGCAAAGGGAGATATGCAACATCATATAATCGAAGATACTGCATATTTACTTGGACAAACAATAAACAAGTTAATTGATAATACAGATGAATTGAATCGGTATGGATATACAAAGATACCAATGGATGATTCAATTGCAGAAGCAACACTTGATCTTGCAAGAAAATATATTAAATTCAATTATACACCAAAATATAACTGTGCTGAGGGTATGCAAACAATAATGATCGAACACTTTTTTGTTACACTTGCAGATCAAGCAGGTATTACAATACACATTAATGCTTCAGGAACCAATGATCACCATACCATTGAAGCAATATTCAAAGCCTTTGCACATGCATTTAACGAATCAATCCAAATTAATCGCAAAACACCACTGAGTACGAAAGGATTTGTATAATATAATATAATCATTAATTCTCCACACTTTCATTCAAAAACAAACCAGGGAGAAAAAATGACCACGTTTAACACTTTTGCCGAGAAATGTAACATAATAGAACAAACATCTTCTTCAAATGATATAATCAATCAAATTGTTGATTTATTAAACACTATCCAACCCGATGAAGTACCGATTGTAGCTAAATTTCTAATTGGTGAGATTTTTCCTACACATTACGATCAACAAATGGGCATTGGAACTGGACTTTTGTATGAAGCCATAATCAGAACATCCAATGGTACAATGGATGAACTGAATAACATACTCAGAAAAACTGGGGATATTGGAGAAACAGCAAAGAACATGATAAATAAAAGAACAAACAAACAATTCACTTTTGATATGTTTTCATCCAATGGCCAAGATAATAATGATATATCATTACATGAAGTATATGATAGATTTAACCAGATATCCCAATCAAATGGACACAAATCCAAGGAAAAGAAACTGAAACATATCCAATACCTACTTGACCATGTAAACCCAGATGGAATCAAATATATTACTCGATTGGCTATCGAAGATATGCATATTGGTATTGGCATGCAAAATTTACTCAAAGCCATTGCACAAAAATATGAAATCCAGTTTAAATATATTGAAAAGGCATACTCATTAACAAATCGTATTGAAATCGTATCTGATATTGCAGAAAAAGAAGGTGAATCTGGAATAAAATCTCTTGATATGCAAATAAACCAACCAATACAAATGATGTTAGCTCAAATCGATGAAAAGCCCATCGATGAAATCATCAATCAACAAAAAGAATCAGCAATCGAATGGAAGTTTGATGGAATTCGATTACAAATCCATTATGACCATGGAAATGTACAAATTTACTCACGTAAACTGGATAATCTAACTGAATCATTACCTGATGTTGTCCAAAACATCAAGGACAGCATAAAGATAAATGATACATTAGTTATAGAAGGGGAGGCAGTAGCAGTCGACAAAAATGGTAATCCAATGAATTTCCAATCAATTCTACGTCGTGCACGCAGAAAGAATGATATCGAAAAACACTCACAGGATTACCCGATCAAAACATACCTGTACGAAATTACATACCTATCAAATATATCACTGGTAGACAAACCTTTGATAGAAAGACACCAGATTCTCAAAGAAACAATACAGAATACCAGTCATGTGGAAGTATGTGATCAAATTGTTACTGATGACCTAGATACCATAAACAAAATTTATAAAAATGCCCTTGATGCAGGGCATGAAGGAATTATGATCAAGGATCCATACTCAACCTATACCCCAGGAAAACGTGGTAAGAAATGGACAAAGAAAAAACCAATCAAAGATACACTAGATCTAGTTGTTACATCTGCAGAATGGGGAAAAGGACAACGTACAGGTAAATTCGGCTCATTCACCTTATCATGTTATGATCCTGAACAAGAAACATATCTCAGTATTGGAAAAGTCGGGTCTGCTTTCAAAGATGATGTATTGAATAATTTAACAGAACGTATTAAACCCATCATTGAATCATCAGACGGCACATCAGTCAACATAAAACCAGAACTCATATTCGAAATTGCATATGAAGCCATCCAAAAAAGCCCAACATATGATTCAGGTTTTGCACTTCGATTCCCAAGACTGGTAACTGTTCGAGAAGACAAACCGCTATCAGAAGTCGATATCTTACAGAATATCCATACAATCAATCAACAATAATATTATTCAAACTATTTTATAAAAAGTTATATATATACGCATGAATATAATTAGTAATGTGGTCGTAAGACCACTGACATATAAACGGAGAGTATGGGACGCCGATATCTATATCCACAAAGATGTCATACTCAACCTCCACTGATGGCAACTGTGCTATTCATAATTAATACCTCCACCTCCTTCAGGTGTTCCATATTCCGTTTTTGTCATCAAAAATCATATTTTTCAATATTACAGTCAAAAATATTAATTTTTAAACGACAACATTAAATAGAGTCTCTTTCGGATTTGTTGTAACACGAAAAAAAGAAATTGTTGCACAAATGTAGGACATTCAGTACAACATATTACAAACCAATTCACATGTTTTCATGCATATATCGTCCACTATACCCATCTTTAACCTCGGTTTCAAGACGAGTGAACATTAACTGCACAATACGCGCATTCTTTTTAACTCTAAACCCATAAGGATTTTTAACTACCAGAGAACATTCACTTCTACCTACGTAACCTGCGTCCCATATAGCAGTACCCATCAACACACCACTTCGAATTAAGCTTGATCGTGGCTCAGCAAACGCAAGTAAATCATTGGGCATGCGTATTGTCTCATTAAAAAGGATCTTATATACACCAGGAGAGAGTACAACCCACCCATCTTCATTAAAATGAAGAGGATAGCATTCGGGAACCTTTCGTTCCTCATTGGTAAAATCAATTGATCCCCCTTCAAGAGGTGATAATATTTCATCAACTGTTAATTCAATACCATTTGGTTGAATCTGTACTTCAGGATCAATCATATTCTCCACAAGAGGAGAATCACTATTAATCAATTGGATAAATTCATTTCTTGATAAAAACGACATATTTTATCTCCATTTATTTAACGAATATCAAGCACTATACAGTGAACTTTAAATAGTAAATATTCAATATAAATTATACAATTACAATTATTATATATACAAATATCGATTAGAAAATAGTGATATAAATGACATTTGAAGCAACTATCAACAAGCAGTTTTTCCAATTTTTTATAGACACCATCCATACCATAGCCGATGAATCGAACATAAAAATATCGGAAGATGGAATCGAAGCATGTACAAATGATGCAGCACGAGTAGCATTATCTGAAACCATTCTTTTACCCAATGCATTTATCCATTACAAAGCAGACAATCATGATATTTGTCTTGATATTAAAAAAATAAATGATATTTTATCCACATTCGACAAGGATTCCGAACTTGATCTTGTAGTCGATGAAAAATTAAATGAATTCATAATCAAATCAAAAGGACTACAATACAACATCAAACTATACCACTTTGACAAAAACAATAGTCCTGAAGTACCAAACATTGATCTATCGACCAAAGTCAAAGTTCCACCTTCACCATTATATAAAACAATGAAATCAGCAAATAAGATTTCAAATTTAATCAATTTTGAACATATACCTGAAAATGAATTAGTAAAAATAAATGCCGAAAATGAAGACTCCATCAACATAGATATAGATAGAAACACATACAGTAGCCTAGAAGGATATAACGACCGAGCAACATATAATCTTGATTATATGGAAGAAATATTCAAAGTGATAAAAAACATAAAGACTACTACAATTGAATGGAAAACAGATTATCCAATCAAAATCACAACGATACCTGGATATGATGAAAACGATAAACCAATCGGTAAATCAATATTCCTAGTTGCACCAAGAATAGATAATTGATACATTGACTGATATTGTTTTTGTTATATTAACAAACCAGACACCAATCAACAAAAATAACGTATTGCAACCAATGTTATACAAAAACCTGTGGAAAACATCCACAGGTTAACTTACAACAACCACTCAAAAAACGATCTGACCAATCCATCAAACCACTTCAAAACCAATCCATAATATGGATCATTCATATTCTGTACAGATTGAGAATTATCCACTGTAGAATTACTTGTATTATTGGAAACGGTTACTACAGGATCTTCCTCAATTACATCTCCGCTAATTGCAAAGTTACCAAACGTTGTCACTCCACGAGCAGAGTACAATATATTACCATTTTCAATACCAATCCTTTCACAATCAAGTGATTTCCACCCATTATCATACTCATACAGAGATACAGACGCTTGATTAATATTATTTTCATATACCCATGATTCATTTACTGTATAGGTGATAACAACATCATCAATATTATCTTCAGTAGCATATCCACCATAACCCATCCAGATATTGATATTTGAATATACCATACCTGGAGCAGATTCAGTTAACATGGACGAAGTAGATTTAAGATGCTCAATAGTAGTTGTTATCCGCCCCGCCGTAGATTGAGGAACAACATCTATAGATTGGATTCCATGCTCTGCGAAATTTTTAAACTCGTACGTTTCGTTATGGTCATTTGATATGTATCGTTGACAAACTTCAGTTGATTTTATATTATCCATATCTTCTGGAGTAAGTCCACCACCGCCACCAGATCCACCAGATGAACCTCCTCCATTATTATTATCATCGTCGCCGTCGTCGTCTGGTAATACATCATAAACCATTGCAAAGGGCGACAAGATAGAGGTATTTATATGGTATAATCGATATAATGTTGTTTCATTTTCATAAACAATTCCCATGTTTTCCCACGTTGTACCATTATGATGGATTATATCAATTGTATTAACATCGATCGATTTCTCATCAATTTCGTTCTTACTTATTTTGAATTCAATAGTTATGTTATCATAAACAAATGTATCATTGGATTCATTATTAAGAGATATATTCATACATTGGTATATGTTATTGGAAACATTTGCTTCATCTATTGTTTTTGTCTGCTCTTCAGCATATATAAAAGAACTACAATTTGTTGGATCGGTTATATTGTTCAATCTGACTTTATCAAGAATGGAATTATTATAATGTATTGATTTATTGTATCCAAATTCCACAGATTTATTTCCTTTAACTATATCAGAGGGAAGAAGTATCCTTGTGTTGTCTGGAGAACTTTTATTTATAAGAGTCAAATCCCATGTTTTAATGGTTGATTGATTAAATCGTTCATAATAACTCTTGACTCCAAATTTACATGAAGCATATTTGATATTACCATTTGAATCATTTACAATATTCGATAAGGACCCATTGTTTATCATTAAATTGAAATTATCCGATGTAAAATTAAATGTTGAAAAGGTAACATTCGATTCATTCTTAAGATACACATTATTTCCCATAAACCATGTCACATTGGAAAACTCACTGACATTGGTACTAATCATGGATGAAGAATTGTTTATGTAAAATTCAAGATTGTCAGAACCATGATTATATGTTGAATTATATGGAGGTTTTATTACAGTAATGTTTCTGGTAGTATAATAATCATTTCCAAGATATGTAGCATTTAATGTAATATTAAATTCACCAATATCAGTATAAACATGAGTAGCATTTCGACCTGTTACATGGGAAGTATTATCACCAAAATCCCAGATGAATGATATGTTTTCGGTAATAGAAGTACACACATCAACCTTGATTGTTTCATCCGCACATACAGAGGTTTTATTCATATCAAACATTGATACATCATATATTTCTATGTCCTCGATATCCAGTGTTAAGTTAGTTTCACCTGGATAAACAATTGTTAAATCAGGTGAATATACACCTGGTTCAGTATAGACATATTCAGGGTTTTGTTCTGTTGATGTATTACCATCACCAAAATCCCAGTACCAAGATACTGATCCAGAATTACTGGATGTACCAGTAAACTTAACTGGAAATGGTATAGCACCTTTACTTTGATTTACATTACCGTCACCTATAGTCACAAAATCATATGCATTAATTAATCCATGTCCAAAAGTTGAATCGAACCCAGATGACCCCAGATCAATTGTAGTATATTCCATGAAATATTGTGCATCATCAACACTCATTCCTGGATACACATCTTCAAATAATGCAAATGTTCCTGCAACCAATGGAGTAGCCATTGATGTACCATTTAAATATTCATAGTTATCTGGATAATACGTTGAATATATTGAGTTACCTGGTGCAACAACAGATAACTGATCATTCCGATTCGAAAACGGACAGATATCATTATCTGATTCAGTTGCACCAACTGCAATAACACTGTCATATGCTGCAGGCCAATTTATGAATGATGTTGAATAGTCATTTCCAGATGCAGCAACAAGAATTACTCCTTTACTACGTGCATAGTTACATGCATTTTCCAAATATGAAACAGATGATTCACTACCAAGACTCATGGATATGATATCTGCTCCGTGATCAGTAGCATAATAAATACCGTTTGCTACATTAGATGTATAACCAGATCCATCCGAATCAAGCACACGAATCGGTAAAATAGATACCTGAGCAACACCACTTACACCTTTATTATTATCCTGGGTAGCAGCAATAATCCCTGCACAATGCGTACCATGCCCATTTTCATCCATGGGATCTTCGTCACTTTCAACATAATCATACCCATTTGTAATACAGGCATCGACTAGATCTGGATGATTATAATCTACACCAGTATCGATAACAGCAACAATAGTTGACTTATTTCCCTTAGTAACATCCCACGCATCATTAACGTTGGTGTTACGCATATTCCATTGTTTATAATAGGATGGATCATTCGGTGAATATGAATCTATATTAGAACTATCGATTTTTACAATAGGATCTTTCATAACATATTCAACATCATTACTTTTTTCCAGCGTATCTATGACCACGTCAGTATTTTCAGAAGGGACAGACAAAACATAAGTATTATTTCTCAACTGCTTTTTGTTATAATCAAGTGACGTTTTCATTTTTTCTTCAGATGTTACGTTATCATCATACTTAATAATGATTTGTTCATATTCAACATCATCAGTTGATGTAACAAATGAAAACAAGCATGTGAGTATTACTAATAATAGAATAAGCGTATTTAATCCCCTCATAAAATTACCTCATACCTTACACTTGAACAAATAAATTGTATCGTGTAATACATCTTTCAGGAACTTCTTAACCGAAGATTTCTCTTCCTGACAACTTTTACCAAATTCATTATTCATTTCTTCTGATTTCTGATTCATAGATATACCTGTCCTGTAAACTCATATCATTTAGATTACCATCATTAAGATCATTTGAATCATCATCATTCATTATATGTTGTTGATGATGTAGATCATTTGATTCATTTCCTGCACGATCACCCTCATCCATTTCATTATCATTACCAGGAGTATACATTATATACCGCAGTATTCCAATGAATAAAATTATCTTCCAAAAATATGATATCATATTTTGGCTAGAGGGGATATCTAAATCTATCATAAAGTAATTATATTAAACACATATTATATATTTATAATTATTAGAATGGACTGGGATTCAATGGAATACGATACAATTCATTTCGATGGCTCATGTAAACCAAATGCCAAAGGAAGAATGGGTTACGGATGGATAATAACATGGAAAGACCATAATAGACATGTCCATGGACGCAGTGATACTTGTCCACATCCAGCAAATTCAAATAACGTTGCTGAATACTTTGGATTAATAAGAGCACTTGAAATATATATCAAAAAAGGTGGTAATGGACCACTTGAAATATATGGTGATAGTAAAATTGTTATTAATCAGGTAAGGAAACGTTTTCTCAACGACAAAAAGGGATGGGATTGTTTAAACACAAATCTTCAGATATTACTTGAATATACATTATCTCTACTCAACAACATTGATGGACATATAGATATAAAATGGATACCCAGATCAAGAAACGAACAAGCAGATAATCTTGCATCATGTAAATATAAACGACCAAAAAAACGCAATCGTAAATATTTGATTCATATTGACGATAGCCACGTACCAGATAATGTAAAAATGGATATAATATCACTAAACAAAAACAAATATCCATCATACAATGATTTCAAATTACTATCCATGAAGAAAAAAGATCATCTTGATGACAAAACAATAGATGAATTATTATCATATTTACACGAGAAAGACAAACATGCATTGTATAGTAAAATCCCAAAAGATAAAGTAAAACAAAAAATAGCTATCAAATGGGCATTACGAGGTCTTGAACTGAGCATGGCAATATACAAAGCCCAGATTGATACCGATGCATACAAATTAAACAAGTTCAATAATTCCAAAAAATTTCCATACTTATAATCACAATACGGGTGATGAATATGGAAATACCATTCGAAAAATTATCAGAACATGACAAGCAACAAATAATCAATGAACATTTGAGTATGATGGATATATCCAGCGATTTTGAAATCATATTTGAAGGATTCAAAGAAGATTTAGAAAATGAAGGTTTCATCCTACGAAAAAATTTTGATACCGATGCAGTCGTTGTAAACACGGGAAGAGGACCACATTACGGAATTCTGGCCAATACAATAAATTGGGAAAAAATGATTCAACCTGCAATAAACAAAAAATTTCGTCTTCATAATGATATATCCAAAATCGAAATTGATGTTATTAATTTCACTCTTAACAACATCGGAGTATATTTTGAAGAATTCCCAAGATATGGTTGGAAAAACACACTATCAGAAAACCATATACATGAAATCACGGATGTCGGAATCGATATTGAATTCATTAATAACAACAGAAGAGATTATGAAGAAGCATTCAATAGATACGAATCTCAAATAATCGATGTAGTACATGATGAATTACATAAATACGTTGAAAAAAGCATTGAATTATGTCACAACGAATACAACAAATTAATCAAATTCGAAAGTGATTATTATTCCGATGAAAACGTGATCGAAACATTTGATCTTAATTCACAGGTGTTTGAAGCAACCTGTTAATTAATAATTAATTTTTTATATTATTAATAATAATAAATACATACTAAATTATCCAGAGGATTATTAACATGACTGCAAAAAACACAAACAACAAAAAACCCGAAAATATAGATGACCAAATCAAGAAAAACTATGACAAATTAATCAAAATAACAAATCTGGATACCGAAGATGATGAATTCTTTGAAGTAGCAAAAGATACTTTATATATATTCAGTGAACACATTAGTCAAACAGATATTAATGTAAAACGTCCAATCGAATATATCAATGAATTGATTGAATATATAAATAAAGATGAAGAACATGGACCTGAGTTTGATCTTTTTACTACGCAAATCATGTTAATGCTATTTGATAACGAAATTCTCCAAATAGAAAATAATAAAGTCGATATATATTATCCAAATGAACTAATCCAACCACAAATAAAAAATATGGTTGCATATATCATTGAAAACTATGATCCCGACAAAATTCCCATTGATGACGAAAATAATACAAACGGATTAACACAGATCAAATCACCAACCGTTATAAAAGATGAGAATTTTAAGTCTATGTACATAAATAATATATCCATAGCATTTACAGACGGAGATTTTCGATTAATATGTTACAATGATGTACCATCCACCAACGATGATCCATCAAATCCAAATGAGTTAAAGATAAATAAATCAATGAAATCTGAAATCATACTAAGTCCAAATAATGCAGTAAAAACGTTCAATTCATTGATGCTCAATATATTAAGTTTTGAAAAGAAGTACGGTCCAATTCAGAAAGAAATGAATATCGAACTTGTAAATAAAGAAGAAGAATATCCTGTAGATGGAGACAACAAAAACGATGCTTCATCAACATCCAAAAAGAACGAACCCATCATGGGATATGTATAATACAAAAACTTAATCCTTCCACTGGAAGGATTATTTATCTATTTTTGTAATACGAATTGCTTTTTCGGCAACTTCTTCTGTAATACCGACATCAAATATTGTATGACGTTCGGGTTTGATTGTATGTGCAATCATCAATGCATTTATTACGTCTTCTCGATTCAAACCAATATCTGACAACGTAACTGGCACACCAATCTTTTCCAGTATTTTTTTATGTGATTGCCAATCCTTACCATGGAAATACATTGATAATATACTACCCATTGCACACTGTTCACCATGTAACGCTCTTTTTTCTGCGATCTGATCAAGAGCATGACTGAACATATGTTCAGATCCAGATGCAGGACATGAAGTACCCGCAATACACATACTCAAACTACTTGATACGAGACTTTTAATTACAAGTTTAACAGAGGATTCCATCATTGGATTAATACTATCTGCTGACTCTTCTATTGTCTGTGAGCTCATTTCGGAAATTGCAATAGCTGAATTACTTATTTTTTCATTATGTAATCTGTTTGCCATCTTCCAATCAAGAATTGCAGTTCGATTAGACATTATATCACCACAACCCGCAATGAGATATCTAGATGGAGCACTGGCAATTATGTTAGTATTTGCAAGCATTGCTACTGGTGTATCTACTGTATATGATACATTCTTCCCATCCTCTATGATAGATGCCCTGGAAGATACTATTCCATCATGGGCAGCAATTGTAGGTATGCTTATAAATGGAATCTGATTCTGGTAAGCACTTAATTTAGAAACATCTATGATTTTCCCACCACCAATACCAACAAGATAATCAATTCCAACATCATTAACAATATTATTAACTGTATCCAAACTATCTATATCAGAATTGTTTGTTTCAATCATAGTAACTGAATGACCAACTCGCTGCAGAATCTTCTCAATATCATTACCTGCTACTCGTTTACTTGTATTACTCACAACAATACCAGCACGTTGACCAAGATGTAAATTATTCCAAATATTTGGAATCTCACCATATACATGTTTACCAATTGCAATTTCCCGTGGTAACTGAAATGTTTTTGTCATCATATACAAAATCTCCATAATATCATAAGTAGGAATATATATTATAATATAACAATTATATAAATATATCACACTATTGAGTGAAATATACAACATTTACCAACAATCAAAATGTGATCAGTATGAAAGGAAATCCAAATATCAAAAACAGGTACAATAACGTAAAAACCATTAGCATAGATGAAACAAATACAAATATTACTACAGGACTCAAAGAATTACCACGTGATACCATAGCAGACCTGGATGAAATTATTCATGAATTAGAGATCGTGAGAGAGGATATGAATAATGGTACATATAACAGACAGGAAATATATAATGTCATAGAAGACATACAAACAACAATAAGCAAAATACTTCTAACATTACAATAATACACACCATACCAAACATAATATCGTGAACAAAATGCATAATAATAACAATAAATCACTCGTCGAATGCTTCCCCTTTGACCATTTTCGAAAACATCAAAAAGAAACACTAGAAAAAGCAGAGGAATTACTGGAAGACAACGATACACTCATAATCAATGCACCAACTGGTTCAGGTAAATCTGCTATTGCTGTCGCATTATGTCACTACTTTGGAAATGGACATATTACCACTGATCAAAAATCCCTTCAAAAACAATATCTTCTCGATTTCCCAGAACTTCGTTCTGTAATGGGCAGATCAAACTTTAACTGTAAAGTACTGGGAACCTCATGCGACGAAGGAAAGTGTACAATTGACATTGGATATGACTGTGAACATAAACCCTTCCCACTAGATGACTCAGAAACAACATCAATAAACAATCTCGAGTTTGCAGCAAATTCTTATGCAAGAGGTGACCTATTTTGGAATAAAAAATCAAATGGTATAAAATGCAAATATTGGGAACAAAAAACAACGGCCATCGAATCTCCGATAACCGTCCACAATAACAGATACTTTATTACTGAATTAAATAATGTAAATGACTTTGGAAAAAGAAATGTTCTGGTATCAGATGAAGGACACAACATAGAAAAACACATTTTAAACTTTGTGGGAATCAGAATTACCGATCAAACAATGAAACTATTCAACAGAGATGCCAAACTCCCAAATTTCCATAATAATATAAAACAATGGAACGAATGGTTATATGAATTATCCACTGATAAAACAAATACACGTTTAGAAGAACTAGATGCCGAAATTGAAACTCTAAAAGAAAAAATGAGTGATCCACGTGCAGCCAAAAAAATAAACATAAACGATATACAAAACGAAATACGTCATAAAAACCAGACCATTCAGCATTTAGAAACACTCCAGAAAAAAATCAAATTCTATCTTCGTGATTACAAAGAACGACCACATAACTGGGTACTATATAATAGTATTAATTACAGTGGTGGATTCATGAACTCAATTGAATTCAAACCTGTATATATCGACAAATATGCACATGATATATACTTCAAACACGGTCATAAGAATATCATAATGTCAGCCACTGCACTTGACAAAGACACAATGGTAAAAGTATATGGACTGAATCCAGACAGTACAGCATATCTCAAAGTACCGTCCACATTTCCTGCAGAAAACAAGAAAATATACAATTTAAATGTCGCATATTTAAACAAAAAATCAGTCGATCCCAGCAATGACGACAACAATCTACAGGATATCATAGATTCTATTGACACAATAATGGATCTATATCCCAATAAAAAAGGAATCATACATACAACCACATATACAATTGCAAATAAAATAAAAGAATATTCAAGATATAGCAATCGTATACTTACTCACGAAAATAGTAAATCAAGAGAAAATATCCTACATACACATATGAATACAGAAGATCCTACTGTATTATGTTCGCCATCATTTACTGAAGGAGTGGATTTGTATGACGACAGATCAAGATTTCAGATATTAGTAAAAGTACCGTTTCCATACCTGGGTGACCCAAGAATTAAAAAAATCGCAAATGAAAATCCCAAATACTACAAATGGATGACAGCTGTATCAATCACCCAAGCCATAGGAAGATCTATTAGATCAGAAAAAGATTGGGCTGATACATATACAATTGATTCACGTTTCACAAGGTTCGCAAAAGATAATCCAGATTTAATGAAGGATGATTTTACCAGTTTTACACAGAAACCTGGTGTTGCATTCAAGGAAAAGAAAGACCTATTCCAGAATATTGCATCAAACAAGGATATAAGTGAACTTAATTGGTTAAAAGAAAAAACGCCATTCTTATACGATCAATTGATTGACGAACCAAAACAAAAAATAGAAAATTCCGAACAAATTTCTCTACATGATTTCATGGGTGCATGATATTGATCATGCACACCATTTACTTTTGGAACATGTCAGATCAATTACTGGATATATACCATACTCACGTAATTGACATGCAGTATCCTTAATATTTCTATGTAAAATACCAATTCCACCAGCATTAACCCATGAATCAATATTATGAGGTGTATCATCAATCAAAATTCTATCTGAACGAGCAAACCGTGACTTATCTCCATATGGACAAATAATAGCATCATTTGCAAAGGGTTGTCCCAGTTCACGTTCAATCCAATTATATTTACCCGTGATACTATTTGCAACAACCACTGATCCATCAAGTACATCTGGACATGCAGTTATAATACGAGGCTGATACATTTTTATTAATTCCCATAATAAAACTCCATCAGTCAACCATTGCATATCTTCCCAGAACGGAACTCCAGCCTATTTCACTTCGTGCCAGAAAGATTCTTTATCATCCTCATACATTGATATAATATCAGGACACGTTAAATTACATTGCCGAACAAAATTCGTTAATACTCCATCCATATCAATATAAATATCACATTGCATTATTAAACCAATCCATATAACAACTTTTATTTGATAAAAATGATTATATAAAATATAATATATATACAATTCCCATACCATCGACCAAACAACCCCAACAAAAGAGACAAACAATGATACAAAAAACAGCATCAATATACCGAAACAATATTAAAATCATTAGCTCAGTAATGTTTACAATCGTAGCAATCACGTTATTTTACAACAATTCATCATTTTATAACTTTGCAATACTTGGTGGATTACTCGGAGCAGGATTCGTATCCATTAATAAAAGTGGAATTGCAAATGCAATTTGGACAATTGTAAACGTTGTAATCGTTACACACAATTTATCAATAGGACAAACCAGTCAGGCAATCCTATTCATGGTATACGAGATATATGCAATATTTGGAACAATAGTAGCATATAACATTATCCCAAAAGTGGGTAGATTCTATGTTAATAACATCAAACCAATAAACGTTGGGCTATTATCAGGAATTTTCATATTATTGTTTTTCAATGATATAAACTTATACAACCTTGTAATATTGGGTGGAATACTCGGTGCATCATTTGTTTCAATTGGAAATGCCAATTATGCAAATATGATTTGGTCTGTTGCAAATATATTCATCATAATACACAATATAAACATTGGTGAAATTGAACAAGCAATATTATTTGCATCATATGAAGTATATGCGATATTTGGATTGATCATGTATATTGATAATATATCAAAACAACAGAATCAACCATACATTCTTTCAAAAATGATGAAATGCATAAACAATAACATCAAAAACTAACACCAAGCAACACAACCAGATAAAAAACACAAGATAAATATATATATGGTAGTAATTATATTATAATGTGAACTACCCCTCCCTAATTAACGTGTCGGAGACACGTTAATTTGAGGAAGTGGCTTCCTGCTTCGTCCCTTTTCCTATTGGAAACAGGTCCACAGGCTCAATCCGTTGTTCCAACGGTGTGTTTAATGCTATATTCTTAATATTGATTGCAG
>Ga0182239_1000117_pt1 | contig 28047 bp, 28 predicted proteins | sample hydfrate6_PW_210_FD_132456 | JGI IMG/M metagenome (GOLD analysis project Ga0182239, IMG submission 132456) | Subsurface microbial communities from deep shales in Texas, USA - hydraulic fracturing test 6_PW_210 | ecosystem: Environmental > Aquatic > Deep subsurface > Shale gas/oil reservoir >... | reverse complement strand
AGCGTTTAAAGCCAGTAATCCAGTTTGTTCAGCAATATCTTTAATCAATACAGTAACTTCGTTGATTTTCTTGCTCTCGTCTCCGAGCTCTTGAATTGCCCTTCCTAAGTCATCTATTACGTTAGTGATTCTCTGCATGGTGTCTATTGCATTTTCAACTTTCTGTACACCAGTTCCTGAGTTTTTCTCTATTTCATTTGCCGCCTCTACTGCATCTACTGCTGCGTTGAATACTCCCTCGGTAACTTCCCCAGCATTCCCTAAATCCTGGGATACATCCTGTAGTTTTGCAGATTGGTCTGTTGCAGCTGTGGCAACCTGTGAAGCTGCATCTGCAACCTGATCTGAGGTTTCCTTTGTCCGCTCTATCTCTTCTTTTAGCGTAGATACCTCTTTGCTCAGATTAATTACCTGATTTTTCAGTTCTCTCGTCATGTTTGCTATGTTCTCAATAGCTTTGTTAATGATTTTTTGAAGCTTATTTCGTTTTCCATTTTCATCCATTCTTGCTGTTAGGTCCCCTTCAGATACTTTCGTCATAACTTCTGTGACGTCTTTGAATAATTTAGCCATGTTTTTTCTGTCTTCTTTCTGCTTTTCTATATCTTCTTTCATGTTATGGTATACCCTTTTCATGTTATGATATATTTTACCAATTTCATCATCGTTGAATTTCACTTTCGACTGTATGTTGTAGTTCCTACTGGCTAATTCACCAGACATTCTTTCAAGGTCTTTAAGTTGGTCTAAAACAGTTCTTTTTATAAAAATCATTGAAACAATCCCAACCAATAATGCCAATATTGCGGATATCACCGACATATAATTTGCAAATTTCTTTTTTTCATCAGCTGATATAGTATATATGCTAACGGCTTTGTTCATTTCATTTAATAATTCGCTGTTATGGCTTTTTACATAATTTAATGCCTCTTTAAATTCTGGATCGTCTGGACTTTTGGAGTATATTATTTTTATTTTTTTATAGTAAGGATCCCATAGTTGTTTTACCTTAAGAAGCTGGGGTTTAACTTCATCGGGAGCAGGGGGGAGTCCTAATTCTTTATCACCATATATTAGACCATTTAATGTTTTATCAAATCGTTCAGAGGTTTCTTTTAAATCTTTAATGTACCCATCATACCCATCTTCTATCATAACTGCATCATGTGCCAATTTTAGAGCTAACGTTCGTTGATACCCTGCAAGATTTATAGCATGTCCGTCATCGTTCATGCTAATTGCCACCGTGAATGATAATACTACAATAATAAGAACCAAAATTGATATAATGGATACAATCTTGGTTTTAACAGTCATGTCGTTAAGTTTCATACTTCCCCTCATTACTGTCAATATAAGGAATTGCAAAAATTTAAGTAACTAACTGCATGGTTACGACGACAATACAAACTCCACGGGCAATATTACCATATTTTGATATTTCGCGATATAATAAGCAATATTTATTTAATTTATACTATATACTTCAATATCTCCGTCTTTCATATTTTTAATGGCATTAAATGCTGCCTTTGCTCCATCAGTTGTGGTAATGTATGGTATTTTATAATCTATTGCTGTTCTTTTTATCAGATATTCGTCCTCTTTTGATGCACTTCCCTTTGGAGTATTTATAATCAAATCTATCTTTCTAGATTTTATTAAATCAATTATATTTGGTCTCCCTTCGCTTATTTTGAATACTTTTTCTACTGCTATTCCGTTATTGGTTAATACATTATAGGTTCCTTCTGTTGCCACTATCTTAAATCCTAAATCTTCAAAATTTTTTGCTATTGGTATTAATTTGTTTTTATCATCATCATTTACACTTATAAATACAGTTCCTGCTAATGGGAGCTCCATACCAGCAGCCAGTTGTGCCTTATAATATGCCAGTCCAAAATCCTTATCTATGCCCATAACTTCTCCTGTGGATTTCATTTCAGGACATAGGGAGATCTCTGCATTTGGCCATTTGCCGTATGAAAATACAGCCTCCTTGACGCATACTTTATCAGGTATTTTTTCCACAAGGTTTAAATCTTTTAATTTTTTGCCTACCATGATTTTTGCTGCAATCTTTGCAAGGGATATGCCAATAGCTTTACTTAAATAAGGTATTGTCCTACTTGCCCTTGGATTTGCCTCCAAAACATATACTGTATCATCTTTTATGGCATACTGGATATTTATCAAACCTTTGATTTTTAACCTCAACGCCAATCTTTTTGTGTAGTCCTTTATGGTGTCTATAATGTCTTTTGAAAGTGTTTGGGGCGGTATTACACAGGCACTATCTCCACTATGTATGCCTGCCTCTTCTATATGTTCCATTATCCCTCCAATAAATACATCTTCACCATCGCAAACTGCATCTACATCCACTTCAATAGCATCTTCCAAAAACTTATCAATTAGGATTGGGAGCTCCGGTGAAATCATTACTGCCTCGTTCATGTAATTTTTTAATTCCTCCCTATTATACACTATATGCATGGCTCTTCCACCGAGCACATAGGAAGGTCTAACCAATACAGGATATCCGATTTTTTCTGCCACTTCTAAGGCTGTTTCCTCATCAAATACTATTCCATTTGGCGGTTGTGGTATTTTTAATTCATTCAATATATTTGAGAATTTCTCCCTATCCTCAACTAAATCAATGGATTCTTTTGGAGTCCCAATAATTATATCGTCAGGAATGTATTTCGATAGATTAAGGGGAGTTTGTCCCCCAACTTGAACTACAACGCCGTAGGGGTTTTCTTTTTCGATTATATTTAAAACATCCTCGGGATATAACGGCTCGAAGTAAAGTCTATCTGCTAAATCAAAATCGGTGCTAACTGTTTCAGGGTTGCAATTTACCATTATGGTTTCAAAACCTTCTTCCTTTAATGATTTTATCGTATGGACACAGCAATAATCAAATTCTATACCTTGACCTATTCTGTTTGGTCCCGAGCCCAATACTATGATTTTATTACTTTTGTTATTGTTAGAACTCTTGCCAATATTGTTATTGTTATTATTATTTCCACCTATTTCTAGTTCATCTTCCTCGTCATTATAGGTTGAATAGTAGTAAGGGGTTTTTGCCTCAAATTCTGCACCGCAGGTATCGACCATTTTATATTTGGGGAATATGTTATATTCTTTTCTTAGATTTCTTATTTCTTTTTCTGATTTTCCCGAGATGTCGGCTATTATTTTATCGGACAGTCCATATTTTTTTAACTTTAAAAGGGTTTCATAGTCAAGATTTTTTGCACCACTTTTATCACTTTTTATAGAGCTCTCCAGTTCTATTATATTTTTCATCTTATTCAGAAACCAAGGGTCTATTTTAGTTATTTTATAAACTTCATCAACATCCTTTATTTTTAAAATTTCAAATAAATCATATATTCTACCTATCCCGCCTTTTGGATTTGTATAATTTAATCTCTTCTCATCAAATTGATATTTAGTATTGTAAAGGTCCAAACTTCTCAATGCCTTTAAAAATGCCTCTTCAAAAGTCCTACCAATCGCCATAACCTCCCCAACACTTTTCATCTGGGTTGTTAAGGTGTCATCCACGCCAGGAAGTTTATCAAAATCCCATCTTGGAATCTTTACAACAACATAATCTATTGTAGGTTCAAATGCTGCGGAAGTCCCAGTTATTTCGTTTTTAATCTCATCAAGGGTTAAACCAACAGCCAATTTTGCGGCAACCTTCGCAATTGGATAACCTGTTGCCTTACTTGCAAGTGCGGAGCTCCTGCTTACCCTTGGGTTCATTTCAATGGCCACAATTCTCCCATTTTCTGGATTAACTGCAAATTGAATATTACTTCCGCCGGTCTCAACCCCAATTTCTCTAATGATTTTTATGGAATAGTCTCTTAATAATTGATATTCTTCATCACTGAGTGTTTGGGTTGGAGCTACTGTAATACTGTCTCCTGTATGTATCCCCATAGGGTCAATATTTTCAATGGTGCATACTATAATTACATTGTCGTTTAAATCCCTAATTACTTCATATTCATATTCCTTCCAACCAATTATGCTCTCTTCTATCAAGATTTGATTTTTAAGGCTATATTCTAATCCCTTTGAAGCTATTGATTTTAACTCTTCTGGGTTAAATGCTACACCTCCTCCGGTTCCCCCAAGGGTAAATGCAGGTCTAACTACTACAGGGTAGCCTAATTTTTCTGCAATACTCAGGGATTCTTCCACAGTATATGCAACTTCACTTTTTAACACATCCACTCCAACTTTTTTACAGGCTTCTTTAAAGAGCTCCCTATCTTCCGCTTTTCTAATGGCATCTAACTTTGCCCCAATCAGTTCAACATCATGTTTATCAAGAATTCCTTTATCCGCCAGTTCAACTGCCAAGTTTAGTGCAGTCTGTCCTCCAAGGGTGGGCAGTATTGCATCAGGCTTTTCCTTCTCAATAATTTTTTCAACGACCTCAGGCACCAACGGTTCTATATATATTTTGTCTGCCATCTCAGGGTCAGTCATTATTGTTGCAGGATTTGAATTTACAAGGACTATTTCATACCCCAGTTCTTTTAAGGCTTTACATGCCTGGGAACCAGAATAATCAAATTCACACGCCTGCCCAACAATTATTGGACCTGCACCTATAATCAGTATTTTTTTAATATCTTCTCTTTTTGGCATAAAACCACCAAATCAATATTGTTTAATAATCTTCTCAAAATCGTCAAAGAACCCATATGTGTCATGGGGACCAGGATGAGCCTCTGGATGATATTGAACACCAACGATCGGTAATTCCTTATGTTTTATTCCCTCAATGCTGTTATCGTTTAAATTAATCTGAGTAATATTCATACAATCGGGTAAATCAGAAACTGCAAAGTTGTGATTTTGGGAAGTGATATATACCCTTCCATTTTCCAAATCCTTAATGGGCTGGTTTAATCCATGATGGCCAAATTTTAATTTTCTCGTTTTAGCACCAAGTGCCAGCGATATTATTTGATGTCCTAGACATATTCCATAGATTGGAACTTTGCCTATAAGGTTTTTCACAGTATTTATTGTTTCTTTTAGAATTGAAGGATCTCCCGGCCCATTTGAGATAAACACCCCATTTGGATTATATTCCAATATATCTTTATAATTTGAATCATATGGAACAATAACCAAATTTACGTTCTTTTTAATTAGCTGATTTACTATGGATTTTTTAACTCCACAGTCAATTAAAACCACGGTTTTTTTACCATTTCCCAATATTATTGGTTTATCCGTACATACCTCAGGAACTAAATTTAATTCTGAAATATTTTTATGAGATTTAACCTTTTTCAATAATTCCTCATTATCAATATCCCCAACTCCTATGGCGGCCTTCATAGTCCCATAGGTCCTTATTTTTTTTGTTAATTTTCTTGTGTCAATATCGGATATTCCACATATATTATATTCTTTTAAAAATTCATCAATGCTTTTTTTAGATTTATGGTGGCTAGGAACTGAACAATTTTCTTTTACAACAAAACCTTCCACTTTTATTCCATCGGATTCGAACCATTCTTCATTTACACCATAGTTTCCAATTAACGGATATGTCATGGTTAATATTTGACCTTTATAAGATGGGTCAGTCAATGCTTCTACGTATCCCGTCATACCTGTACAGAATATAATTTCCCCAATCGCAATACCCTCTGCACCAAATCCATGACCCTGCATAACAGTCCCATCTTCCAAAATTAATACGGCTTTTGTCATACTATCCCTTCTATTATGCATGCTTATGAGCATGCATATTCTATTGTTTAATGTATCAGATTGTTAAATTAGGATTTTTTTATTATTGTGCTCTAAAAATGCCTCCCAGCTTTCATCCACACTTTCTTGTATGTGCTCAATTTCAATCTCTGAAAGGTGTCTAAATCTCTTCTGGATGCTTAAATAATCTTTTACCGGTATTTTTTTATTTTTATAGTTCATCTTAAATTCTTTATTTTCAATTTCGTAAAGCGCCCACAATCCAGATTGAACAGCCAATTTTGCGATTTTTATTCCATCTTTACTGTGAAATCCCCACCCAGTGGGGCATGGGGCATGCACATGAATATATTTGAATCCATCAAAGGATAATGCCTTTTCAACCTTTTTTAGGAAATCAATGGGATAACCTACTGACGCAGTGGCAACATAGGGAGCTCCGTGGGCAGCCACAATAAATGGCATGTTCTTTTTTTCTTCGGGCTTTCCAATACTGTATTTTCCAGCAGGGCTGGTAGTTGTTGATGCCCCATAAGGGGTAGTCCCGCTCCTCTGTTTTCCAGTGTTTGCGTATGCTTCGTTATCGGTACAGATGTATAGTATATTGTGTTCGCGTTCTACTGCTCCCGATAATGCCTGAAAACCAATATCTGCGGTTCCACCATCTCCAGCAAATACTACGATATTTGTCTTTTTACCCAGTCTTTTCATGGCTTTTTCTATGCCGCTTGCAACTGCTGCAGCATTTTCAAATGCAACATGTATAAATGGCACCCTCCAGGCAGTTTCAGGATATATTGTAGTAATGACTTCCATACATCCAGTTGGTGCAATGACAATTGTGTCCTCTCCACATATTTTTAAAGCCAATCTTAAGGCAAGAAGTTCTGGACATCCAGCACAGGCTCTTGCTCCTGGTGCTAAATATTCTTCTTTTGGAATATCTGTGATTTTCATAGATTAACACCTATCCATGTAATTTCTTTTGGATTGTTATCCTCTAATAATCTAAATATGGTTCTAAAATCGTCATAAGTTACATCCCTACCGCCCAATCCAACAATAAAGTTTTTTACAATAGGTTTACTATCCAAATCATAAAGGCATGATTTAACTTCATGGGCCACAATTCCACCGGACCCAAAGCTTATATTTTTATCAATTACTCCTATTTTTTCAAACCTTGAAAGTATTTTTTTCAGTTCTTCTTTTGGGAATGGCCTAAATACCTTTAATTTAATCAATCCTACTTTTTTTCCCTCTTTCCTTAGTTCATCTACAATAAATCGTGCAGTGGTGGTTATTGCCCCCATAGTTAAAATAACAATTTCTGCGTCTTCGGTCCGATATTCTTCAATGAATTCATACTTCCTTCCAGTGAGCTCTTCAAATTCTTTAAAAGTTTTTTCCATAACAATTCTAGCATTCTCCATGGCTTGTTCCTGTTGATATTTCAGCTCCATGTAGATATTTGGACCTCCAACTGGTCCCAATGTGTAAGGGCTTTCAGGGTCTAATTTATATTCTAAATCCAATTCTGGAAGAAAACTTTCAATTGTTTCATTATCCAGTGGATTTACTGGTTCGACAGTATGTGATAATATAAATCCATCGAGAGATACCATTGCAGGCAATAATACATTTTTATTTTCACATATTTTGTATGCCATTATCACTGAATCATGAGCCTCTTGATTACTCTCACAAAACATCTGAATTGCCCCACTGTCCCTTTGAGCAAGGGCATCTATATGGTCTGACCATATCGATATTGGAGCAGAATATGACCTGTTAGTAATTGCTGTAACAATGGGTAACCTAAGTCCCGAAGCACATGGGATGAGCTCGTGAAATAATGCTACACCAGGTCCGCAAGATGCGGTAAATGTTCTAACCCCGCAGGCACTAGCCCCAATTACTGCACTCAATGCACTGTGTTCGGATTCTACTGGAATATACTCGCAATCCATCTCACCGTCGGCAATAAATTTTGCTATTATCTCAACAATTTCACTTTGGGGGGTAATTGGATATGCTGCCACCACATCGACACTTGAATTTTTCACCGCAGTGGCAACTGCCATATGTCCGGTCATTCCTTGCATTTTAGTCCTCCTCTATCATTTTTATAGCATTTTTTGGACATTCAACTTCGCAAATTCCACATCCCTTGCAAAAATCGTAGTCAATTGTTATTTTATCATCCTCAACAATTACCACTCCATCGGGGCAGTAGAGCCAGCAGAAAAGACATGAATTACAGTTTTCATAGTCAATAATTGGTTTATAGGTCCTCCAACCTCCAGTTTTGTTTTCTACGCTTGTTCCAGGTGGAAGCACACCACCTATGATTATATTATTATAATCTAATGTCATACGACCACCTTTTTCATCTCATCATATGCCCTTTTAACGGCCAATATATTTTTATCAGCAAGTTTTTTTGGAAATCTTTCTGATATGATTGAAATAACTGAATCCAATGAGATATTGTCATATATTGCCAAAAATGCTCCAATCATGACGGTATTTGTAATTGGAACCCCCAGAGTTTCAATGGCAAGTTTAGTGGCATCTATTGTATAGGTATTTTGGCCCTCAAACTCGATAGGCTCCTTTGTATTCACAATTATGGTTCCATCATCCAGTCCTTGGACAACATCCACAGTAGGGTCATTTATAACCGTTGGGTCTAGAACCATCACATAATTTGGATTGTATATTTGAGTTCTTGTTTTAATTTCACTGTCGCTTATTCTAACATAGGAAGTTACAGGAGCTCCCCTCTTTTCAGGGCCAAAAAATGGAAAAGCTTGACAAAATTTTCCCTCTTTTAAAGAAGCTATGGCAAGAATTTCTGCGGCGGTAACTGCCCCTTGACCTCCCCTGCCATGAAATCTTATTTCATCCATGTTTTTCACCCTGCATATGTCATTATTAATTATTATATATGTGTATTTAATACACATATTATATAAATATTTCGGAATTTCGGCAATTGTACAATAATATTATATATGGAACCGTAAAAAATCATTTAACAAACTTTAACAATACTTATTAAATCAATAAAAATCGAAATCTAGGATTTCATCTAATTTTTCATTAATTTACTCATACCACATTCCCTTGAACAATTATGCAAGAGAATAAAAAACCAGATCATCCCAGAACTGCCGACTACCTCATGAATAAATATCCCTGGCGAGCTCGGGGCAAGATACATTATTCCTTTAAATATGGTTAGTACCAAGTAATCTTAACACTTTGTTTTTCTGCCTGTTTTTTCCGTCCTTTTCTGTCTTTTGGGATATTCTTCCTCAATCAATCATAAACTTAAAAATTTATAAATTTATCAAAGAGTATTCCAATTATCCCGCTTCCAACGATAACTCCAATCAAATATTTTAATGTTAGTTTTTTCCCATAACATCTTTTCATAGCCATTAGTAAAGGAAGTCCCAAAGTAGGAGCTGAAATTAAAAACGAAATTATCAATCCTTTTGATATACCATCTATTGCAACTGCCTTTATAATTGGTACCATTGCATGAGGGCATAAGAAGATGAATATTCTTATTATTGAAACATAAAAATACGAGTATAGGTTATTGGAAAGAATTAACAGAATGGTTTCTTTTGAGACATAGGTCATTACAAATCCAGAAATTAAAAATCCCAAAGTTATAGATGGTAAAAATTTTTTAAACTGCTCAATGAACACATCAAAAAAACCATTTTTGTTATTTTTGGATTCAAATCCACAAAATACTACTTTTTCATTGTAGAATATCAAACCTACAAATACTGATAATAGCATTGATGCTAAAACCTGCACAATTGCTAGTTTATACCCTAACAACGAAAGAGATAGTAAAATACCAATAGGATTTATTGAAGATGCTGAAACAATAAATGCCATACTAGTTCCTAAGTTTGCCCCCTTTGAGCTCATGGCATTTGCTACAGGCACCCCACTTGCAGAACATAATGGTAGGATCCCTCCAATAAAAGATGCTAAAATTATGGATTTTTTTGAGTTATCCAATATATGAACAAACCTTTTTCTCAAATCTCCTTTCAATTTTATCTTTAAATATGTGGATATAACAAAACCCAATATAATATAAGGTAATGCCTTTAAAAAGAAGTTTAGGGAGTGTTCCAGTGAGATATAAATAGCGTACATATTAATCATGGTTTCCACACTTACCACACTTAGAATTATAGTGGTGTGCATTACTTACTTAACTAATTAATACAGGTAATTTTTATTTAAACATAAAATACCCTTGTTAAATTAAATTAAGCTTATTTATTGCAGTTATTAAATTTATAATACTTTGATTAGTTTACTTAAAGTTGCACACCACTATACATTTGAGTTTGTTTTTCGTTTTCCTTATTCCTTTTTTTGTTAATTGGATTGCAGTACCATAAGGGCACAAAAATCTACACCAGAATCTTGGTATTAATATGGCTAGGAACAATCCTCCCAATACCAATAATAACCTTGTGTAATATTCATTTCCAACAGTCATTAAGGTCAATTCTATTGAAGTTATTAAATCACTGGTATGGATTGGAATGTAATACCTTGGATTTCCATTTATTATTGCAATTATTGCAAAGGCAAATATTGTATATCTTAAAAAATTAAACGATAATTTTAGTTCCAATGGTAGTTTAACAACACTTTTTGAAATTTTTCTTCTTATTTTGTAAATTATATCGTTTAAAGTTCCAAATGGACATACTCCACTACAGAAATCTTTTCTAAACAAAAACATGTATCCAATAACAAATGCAACAAAAGGTCGCCTATAGTATTTGGAAGGGCAGTCAACAACAGGACACATGTCACATGCTAAAAATGGGATCATATATGGACATCTGAATATAACTAAAATAACTGTGGGGATTACGCCAATAAAAATTCCGTATTTTATGAAAATTGGGATAATAGCGTTTACCTTATTAAATAATTCTTTAAAATTCATTATCTCACCAAATTAAATAAAATATAATGTAGCTTCATGATTTGGTTAATATTTCAGTTTTAAAACTGTCGCAAAAAGAGAAAATAATTGATAATATTATGGGATATTATTGTTGTGGTGCAATATCTTTATATTCTGAGTAGTAGTTGTTTAAGATTTCCTGACCTTTTTCAGATTTTACAGGATAGAAGCCGTGTTTTGCCAATATACTTTGTCCTTCATCTGATAAAACAAATTCCATGTATTTGTATGCTAAATCCTTATTCTTTGAGTTTTTCATAACTCCTATTGTGAAAACACCTTTTTGCATATCAAGGTATTCTCTTGGAATATCTATAACTTCAACGTTTCCTTTTATTCCTTCCAATGTGGTGCATCTTCTCTCAACTATTGCTGCATCTGCATTTCCATTGGCAACTTCTTTTAACATCTTTCTGTAGCAGTCGTAATCTTTTGAACTTTTTTCATAGATTTTTTCGATTAATTCTTTTTTTGGTTTTAATGCTTTTATTTCTGGAATCTTTGCTTTTGAGTTTGTGTAAACTATAACATCATCTCTCAATAAATCTTCTAATTTAGTTATGTTCTTAGGGTTTCCTTTTGGAGTTATTATTACCCATTCTGTAAATTGGTAGATTTTATAGTCTGGTTCCATTAAACTTTCGTTTGTTAATATTTTTGAATGTTTGATACTTCTTGGTAAAAATACGTCAGCATAAGCACCTTTTTCTAACGCCTTTCTTAAAGTTCCAGCTGATGCTCCTGTGAATTCTACTTTACAGTTGTATCTTTTTTCAAAAACTGAATTTACTTCTTGGAGTGCCTCTGTTGGACCTCCACAACTGTAGACCACTAAAGTTTTTAGAGCTCCTGCAGATTTTGCAGCTGTAGCGGTAGCTTCTGCAGGTGATGTTGCTTGAGTGTCTGACACACATCCAGAAAACATTAGGGTTATTGCAATAAGCCCTACCATGAATAATGCATGTTTTCTCATCTTTTCACCATTAAATTTTCTAATAACCGCTTTTTTGGAATTTCCAAATCTAATGGTATTTTTACATATAAATAGTTTGTTTTTCATTAATTTTAATAACTAATTAGCTATTAGATAATATAATAAGTCCAAAAATGCCTCATTTTAAATTGGACAGATGATTCAAATAGTAAAAAATTAAAAAAGATGTAGTACAACATATAAAAAAATAGATAAATAATAATTATGCTAATTTTTCAAAACATTCTTTACAAACTATTTTTCCATCTACGATTCTTCCTTTAATTTCCATAAAGTACTCTCCACATTCTTCACATTTTATGGATGGGTATAATTTTGCCTTTCTTGGTGCAGGAATATCAACCTCTTTAACTTCAAATAATTCCTCATCATTAGCATTTAATATCCTTTCAGTAATTTCCTTCTTTATTTTTATAAATTCTTCTTTTTCTTTTTCTGTCAATTGATCTTTGTTGTATTTTTTTCTCATATCTTCAATATCTTTAAAGAAATCGTCTTTGAAGTATATCCTTAAAGCTTTGCGGTTATCCCTTGAATAAAACGTATAAGCGTGTTTTCCATTATCTTTAAAGATTAAATTTCCTTTCCCAAATGTACAGCTCAGCATATGCTGTATTGCGTCAACACTACAGGAGTTGTTTTCTACAATCGCCACGAGCTCTTCATCTTCAGACTTGTTGTAATGATTTTGAATATATTTTGCAACCCTGTAACCTATTGCCAGTCCTGGGCATTCATGTCCATGGAATTCAACAGCTCTTTCCCATTCTACGTCCATTTTTTCACCCATAAATAATGGAAAATATTTAGTATTTCTTTAGTACCGTATCATATAATACAATATAAACTTTTATAAATGAATCAACCTTCTTAGGAAATAGTCTAATTTAAATATTTTCATCAACATATCATGAATAGGTTTTAGTAGAAATAAGATGTAGTATAATTAATATTTCATATCAGTTTGTTGACAATAATATTATCGATAGTATTGTAAAAGGTGATATTTTGCCAAAGATGATCTTACTTCCAAAACTCACAATGTCCCTTGGAGGCTATATTAGGGAAACCATAGAGCCTTATAATGATGACGAAGCTAAACCATTTCCTTACAGAAATGTAGTCGTAGGAAATCCTACAGATGAACCTATAAAAATAGATGTACCTGCATACGATGAAAACTGGGTGGAAAGACATAGAGAACTTGGATTAATTGTAGTACCTGTCGGCATAGATGATGACTTCGTAGGTATATTTAAGATGGTAGAAGAAAAAGTTAAAAGAGGAATTTCGGTGGAAAAAAATGATTAAAGGAGTGTTATTTGATCTGGACGACACTCTATACGATTCTTCAAGTTTTGCTGATCGGGCTAGAAGAGAAGCCATAAAAATGATGATAGACGCTGGATTGGAATCCACAGAAGAAGAAGCCTACAACATACTTCAAAAAATCATTAAAGAAAAAGGTTCCAACTATGGAAAGCATTTTGACGATCTAGTAAATGCAGTTATGGGTTATCATGATCCTAAAATAATTACGATGGGAATTATATCTTACCACAACGTTAAATTTGCTCTTCTAAGGCCATATCCTGATACCATAGAAACTTTGATGAAATTAAAAGCATTGAATCTAAAATTAGGTATTATAACCGATGGAATAACATTAAAACAGTGGGAAAAATTGATAAGACTCGGAATATACCATTATTTTGATGAAGTAATAACTTCAGAGGAGTATGGACTTGGAAAACCAAATATCGAATTTTTCCAGTATGGATTGAAGAAAATAGGTTTAAAACCTGAAGAGGTAGTATATATTGGAGATCGTGTGGATAAGGATATAAAACCTGCTCAAAAGGTTGGAATGTCTACAATCAGAATTTTGAAAGGAAAATATAAAAATTTAGATAATGACACCGAATGCCCAACAGTAAACAAGCTTTCAGAAATCGTGGACATTATAAAAAATTTAGGACTTGAGAAGAAGTAAATATTGATGAATGATATTGATAGTAGGTTGAGGAGCATGATAGATGAAATAAAAGGTTTAGTGGCATTTATGACCAGAATCCCTGTAGGGCATTTTAGAAGTAATTTTGAGGATATGGCAAGATATTTCATGATACTACCTTTGATAGGTACCCTTGTTGGAATTTTTGGAGCTCTTGTAGCTTTTGTGTTTAACTACTTTAACTTTGAGGCATCCAACGTTGTTGGAGTAGTTGTAATGTTTGCACTGTTGTATATGCAAGGGTTCCACCATGTGGATGGTCTAGGGGATTTTGGAGATGCATGGATGGTAATGGGAAACACCAGGAAAAAACTTGAAGTCATGAAGGATGTTTATATGGGGACCGGTGGCTTAATTTTTGTTTTTTTAATTGAACTAATATCTATATTTTCAATAGCTTATTTTTATGAAAATCTAAGTTTTATCCTGTTTGCGAAGTACATAATAATAGGGGAAACCTGCTCAAGATTGGGTTTACTTTCATCTGCCTGCTGTGGCATACCTTCAAAAGAAGGAACTGGAAGACATTTCGTTAAAAATACAAAAGAGTTTCATTTATTTATTGGATATGTCCTTACTTTGGCAGTATCTGTATTGATGGGCGTGCCAAAAATAGGAGCTCTCTGTTCTACTTTGGCAGTATTCTTTGGTATGTTCATAGCTTGGAATTCAAATAAAAGCTTTAAGTGTGTTACCGGAGATATTTTAGGGGCCACTAACGAAATAACAAGAGCAATAGTTTTAATAGCCGCTATAGCGTTTCCACTAATATATTAACATAATCCATCAAGTTTAAATTATCTGAAAACGTCTTCTTCTTTTTTTCTGATTAAATCCTTGCCTTTTCCATCCACATAAGGAACAGGAGCGTTTCTTATTATTACTAAAGGTATTCCTTCGTTTGATTGACCCATTACAACTGACGCTGCCGATGCAAGTTCATCTGCAATTCCAACTTCTGTAGTTTTTAACTCTCTGCCAAACAAATCCTTCTCTCCCTTTCTATCCCACAACGCACAAACTCCACTAACACCTATGGCCACACCAACAGACCCTTTTCTAAATGGTCTTCCCATACTGTCGTTTATAATAACCCCTACCTTCTTGCCAGTAAGTTTTTCTATCTTTTTTCTTAGTTCATCCGCACTTTTATCAGGATTCTTTGGTAATGGTTTTATGTAATCTAAAGAGTTACTTTCATCAACACCACTGTTTGCACACACAAAACCATGTTTAGTTTCTGTAACTATGAAGTTGGGCCCCATTTTCACAACTTCATTGGTTTCATCAAGTATAATCTGAACAACTTCTGGATCTTTATTTAATTTTTCAGCTATTTCAATAGCTTCTTTGGATGGGACTATTTCATCCTTTTTTACCAGGTTTTTTTCAAGCTTTGAAATTATGGATTCTGCAATTACTATTATATCCCCGTCTTCGATTGGGTATTCTGAAATTAATTCAGCTAAGTCTAAGTTTTCATTCCCTGTTATTATCGGTATCTCCAATCCAATGACTTCCATTTTTCTTCTTTCTTTGCAACCCTTTAAAAAAGTGTTGCATCCCAAAGTTTTATTTGATAATCCAAAATCTTTTTCAGATGGTTCGGCTTTTATGTTCATGGTGTTTTCAATTGCATCTTTCATAACTTCTACATTTGGTTTTTCCCCAGTCCAGATTTCAAAGGCGATTGCCCCTTGGTATATCAACATTCCAAGGCCGTTAATCGTCTTTGCACCGAATTTTTTTGCTTCCTTTAATAGAACTGTTTCAATTGGGTTGTATATTAAATCCATAACCACCATATTTTCGTTTAAATCTTTGCAATTGATTACTGGTTCAACATCAACATTGGGGTACATTCCAACAGGTGTTGTGTGTATTACTATGTCAAATTCTCCTACGTTAATGTTTAAATCACTAAATTCAACTTCATTTTCACTTTTATTTAATTTCTCGGCGATTTCTTTTGCCAATCTTTCCGCTTTTTCAACGGTCCTATTTGAAATCGTGATTTTATTATTTTTCGCAAGTTCAAATGCAACCGCTCTCGCAGCTCCCCCTGAACCGATAATTAATATTTTTTTATCCTTTACTTCTTCACCTATTTCTTCTTCAAGGGACATTCTAGCCCCTAAACCGTCTGTATTATATCCTATCGCCCTTCCATCTTCTTCGATCTTAACTGTATTCACTGCCCCAATTAACCGAGCTCCTTCATCAATATCATCCAAGTAATTCATAATATCTATTTTATGGGGTATTGTCACATTGAAACCTACCATTCCAAGAGCTTTTGCCCCATCAATTACGTATTTTAAATTTTCAGGTTTTACATCAAATGCAAGATACACATAGTTCAAGTTCTTATCCATAAGAGCTCTGTTGTGCATTACGGGAGATAAAGAATGTTCAACTGGATGTCCTATTAATCCCAACAATTTGGTTTTTGAATCTATCAAACTACCACCTTATTTTTATATTATTTTTATTCCAAATTCTTCCTTTAAAATTTCCACAAAATTATCAATGGTTTTTTCAATACCACTTTTTTGCCTTTGGGTTATATTCTTTTTATTTATTAAATCACCATAAACATCAGTGGTAAATAGATACTTATTTTTATCCGTTAAAATGCATATGCCCCCCCTTCCAACTCCTGCAGTAGTTCCTATGCTAATATCACAGTTTAAAATGTTTTTAATGCCCTTTGCCATTAGGTAGGCTACTTTTAAATCGTTTTCTTCAGAATATACTTTTGCAAAATCAAATTGATAGTCAGGCTCAGGGAGTTTTATATTCAGAAGTTTTTCTGCACTATAAACAGAAGGTATGAACATAGATGCCATTACCTTTACGTTTCCGTTGATGCATTTGAAATATGGATTATTTTTAAGTTCATCATATCCGCAAGCCATTTTATGTATTTTAGTGCCTATTTGCCCATAGGTAAAGCACTCTGCGGTAGCTAAGGTTATCATATAATCACCAATAGTAGAATAATACTGTAAAAGGGAGTATTTAGGATAAGTTTTGTGTGGAATCCATCCGAGCTCGCTTATTTTATTATCGTTAACTTTTGGATCCAACCTTTTCTAAAGGTTGGAGATAGTGTATTACTTTGTATCAAAACTTTTTTAAAGTTTTGAGGTAGAGTTATCATACGATATATATCGGGCCATCAATATATTTTTTAAAAAGTTAATATTTAAATTATAAAACAAATATAATATACGTGTTATTATCATATTATATTATTAGCTTTGTAAAAGTTTATTACCTATTTAAAAGGTGTTTCCATGGTAAAATCTAAAGAAGTAGCAAGATTTGAAGGTAAGGGTATATTTTGGTAAACCCATATACTATGAGGGATCCATTCACAAAATGGGAAAAAATCCAAATAATTCTTTACAATGATAAAATTGAGTTTAAATTTAAAAATAACGAAATCGTAGCTACACTCGATCAGATCGAAGATGTTGATGCTAAATTACCCAGAAGGGCTATAGAAATTGCCAAGGGTTCTTTGGAGGATTTGGGGGAGTATTCCTCAATTACAATTAAATTGCCAGATCGTGATATAGATATAATTGGCTTTGCTCCAGAAACATCAATATATGGAAAAACGTTAATAAATGCATTTTTAAAAAAGCTATTTTTCGAATTACTTAATAAAAAAGAAGTTAAGGTACAGTATGGTTTAATAAAGGGAGGCTCTGTTGATCCGTCAGTAACTTGGGAAAATGGAATGTTTGTTTTTGCACAAAAACCTGTAAAAAAAGGAGTTTCAATAATTCATGAACCTGTTTTAGCCATAGCTGTAACGACGGATCGTAAACCAAAAGTTTATGATCTATTCAGCAATATAGAGTCTGTAAATAGGGAAAAAAAAGCCGTAGATGGGGAAGAACGTGATGTTCTTGAAATTAAACAGATAAAAGCTGGGGAAACCATGACTTCATATATGTATGCCCCACAAAAAGAAACACTATTTGTTCTAAGGTATTTAATTCCCTTTTAGCAGCGTTTATGTTCTTTGTTCCGATATCCATTGCGTTAGATTTGGATTTAAACATTTTCGCACCGCCTGCTAACTTTGCAACAAGTTTCTCAGGTCTTGCCCCAAGAATTACCATTTTGGCGATCATTGCTGGGATGGCAGTATTGGCATATTTTCCAGGAGTTTTAGTGTTCATATCTCTAGTCTCTGGAAGCATTATATGTGCCATACCTCCCACTCTTTTACCTGGGTCGTATAGCATAATAGCCACACAAGAACCCAATAGGGTCTCTAGAATTTCGGGACTTTTTGATACTTCAAACCCGCCCATTTTAACTTTCAGTACCATGTTATCTTCCTAGATATTGCTTAAATCCAATATAAGTGCTACTCGCCCGTCACCAAGTATTGTAGCCCCAGCAAGTCCATTAACATTCTTTAGGATACCCGTAAGTGGCTTAACTACTATTTCATCCCTGTCTATAACTTCATCAACGATAACTCCTACTTTCCCTTTGTTTCCTTCAACTACCACCACATATAGTTCCTCAAAGTCTGAGCTCGAATATTGGTTGAGGATATCTTTAAGCCAGAATACTGGTAATATGTGGTCTCGGTATATTATGGCCTCCTGTCCTTCTAAGTTCTTTATTTCGTCTTTTTGAATTGAAGCCACGTCTAAAACGCTTGTTAATGGTATTGCGTATATTTGGTCATGTAACTTGACCAACAATGCCAATATAATCGCCATTGTTAATGGCAGATGGAGTGTTATTTTTGTGCCCTTTCCCTTTTCAGACTGTATTGAGACACCGCCCCCTAAAGATTCAATCTTAGATTTAACAACATCCATCCCAACCCCTCTTCCAGAGACATCTGAGATCTTTTCAGCAGTACTAAATCCAGGTAAAAATATAAGATTTATAGCCTCATCGTCACTTAATTTTTCAGCTTCTTCTTCGGTTAAAATACCTTTTCTAACGGCACTTTTCCTTATTACATCAGGGTCAATACCCTTGCCATCGTCTTCAATTATTATGTTCACGTGATCTCTTTCTCTTGTAGCAGTTAATTTTAATGTACCTTTTCTAGGTTTTCCTAGTTTCTCTCTTACATCAGGGTATTCTATACCATGATCTAAAGAATTCCTGATTATGTGTGTGAGAGGTTCTGCAAGTTCATCCAGCATCGTTCTATCCAATTCAATTTCTGACCCTTCAATTATAAAATCAACTTCTTTTTTAAGAGCTCTTGCAGTATCTCTGACTGTTCTAGGGAATCTATTAAATACGAATGCAACTGGAATCATTCTCATGGCCATTACTTCTTCCTGAAGCTCGGTTGCAAGCATGTTAAGTCGATTAACTGCGTTGTGCAACTCTTTAAGATCGTATTTGTTTGCAATCTGGGTAAAATTAGCCCTGTTTAACCAGCTCTCCCACTAGGTTCATAAGTTTATCCAGTTTTTCAATATTAACCCTAACCGTCTGTGTAGCTGGACTTGTTTTTTTGTTTTCTGCCTGCTGTGGTTTTTTTGTGTTAGAATTGTTGTCTGACTCTCTTTTATTAATGATCTTTGAATCTTTAGGAGGATTTATTATTATATCCTTTATTTCAGGTATTTTGAATATTGTTTCTTTTATATCGTCTATCTCTTTATCGGAGTTCAAATAAATGGTTACTTCATTAGTTTCAAGATTTCCTGCTTCAATAACTTCATTTGAAGGTTCTGTTTTAATCACTTTTCCTATATTTTTAAGTTCCTTTATTACCATATATGCCCTAACCGACTTCAAAGGACACTCTTCATCAATTATTATTTTTATTTTGTAAACCTCATCCTCGTTTAACCCGATAGATTCGGTTTTTTCAGGTTTTACTACTTCATTCTCTTTTGTTTCATTATTTTCAGGTTTCTTATCCTCTGATTCCGATTTTGTAGTTTCTTCAATTTCAAAATCAACCTCTATAGGGACCACTATAATATAATCCATCTCATATACTGTATCGAGTACTTTTTTTACATCATCCAGTTCTTTGCTGGATAGGAATATCGCATCTAATTCCTCATAGCTCTTTTCCTTAAGTTCTTCTTCACTAGGTATTGACTCTAAAAGTTTTCCAATTTCTTTTATTTTTGATAGAACCATTGCCAGCCTAACAGATTTTAATGCACAATCTTCCGAAGTTTTGCCTTTACGTGATATAATTTATAATTTTGATCAACAACCATTTCTTTTATTTCCTCAGCACTTTCATCTAAATTAAATATTGAATGGTCCAATGTAATTTCGTATTCATCAACATCTTCTGAAGTTGGTTCTTGAGCCATTGCTAGGTCTATTTTATCGCTTAATTGGGATAAATCTATATCGATACTATTGCCATTTTCCTCAAAGGATTTAGCAATTCTCTCCATTGCCGTTAATGACTCTTTTAAAGTCTCTATTACTAAATTATTAGATGAAATACTTTGATCTAAAACAGATGATGATAATTTTTCAATTTTTTCAACGTTTCGCTTAATTCTTTGTAACCTAATGCCTCTACAATAACATGTAGAGCTTCAGCTGATTTTTGTATTTGTTTTACAATCTCATCAAAGTTTTCAGGTTTTTCAACTTCTTCAGTAGCTTTTGGTTTACTAACTTTGATGGTGGTTTGTGGTTCTTTTAATGTTATTTTTACCTTTTTTTCAGTATTTGCAGGCGCTTCATCTTTTTCCATCCCATCCTCTTCTTGTGACTCTTCTGGATCGTTGGATTCATTAGACGGTTCCTTACGATCAAAATTTCCCGACAAATACTTCTCCTTTAAATTTTTTATCTCTTCAACAATATCGCTAACATCATCAATGGTTGTATCTTCACCATCCCCAATTTTACCAACCATAGTTTCAAGAGCATCAAGACACTTAAACAACATGTCCATAATTTCGGAAGTTACAGGTATTTTTCCAGATCTTATGTAATCTAAAATATCCTCCATATGGTGGGTAAGGGAAGATATATGATCAAATCCAAGGGTTCTTGCTGAGCCCTTTAAAGTATGTGCCGATCTAAAAATTAAATTGACAATTTCTAAATCATTTGGATTATTTTCTAACTCAACTAAGTTTTGATTCAAAGCTTGAAGATGTTCTTCAGCTTCTGCCATAAAAAGCTCCCTATATTGTTCCATATCATCCATTATTTCATCCCCCAATAAGTTTAATGAATTTTACAATATTTTCTGGTATCTTTGAAGGGGGTAATACTAATTCTATAGCGCCCATTTCAATTGCAGCTTTTGGCATGCCAAAAACAACACAAGTTTCTTCCTTCTGGGCTATTGTGTGACCTCCTCTATCCCTTATCTGCTTCATCCCATAAGCTCCATCTCTACCAATCCCGGTTAAAATAACACCAACAGTATTTTTGCCATATATTTTTGCTACGTGCTCTGCCGTAATATCTACCGTAGGTCTGGTTCCATGGACTTTTGGCATGTGATTGTCCAATTCAATATATACGTCATCACCCCTCTTCTTTAGAATCATTTGGTAATCCCCCGGAGCCACGTAAACATGTCCTGGTTTTACAAGTTCCCCATCTTGAGCTTCCTTAACATTTAGTTTAGAGCGGTCATTCATTCTTTCAGCAAACATTTTTGTGAACCCTGAGGCATGTGTTGAACAACAAATATAGGTGGCATATCCTTGGGAAGCATGGCTATAATCTCTGAAACTACTGGGGGCCCACCTGTTGAGGAACCTATCATAACAGCCATTTTTTTCAATTTTTCAGGAGGTATATTTAATTCACCTACAAATTCAGATTCCACAGGCAAGGTTTTTTTATCCCCTAATTTTTCTACTTTTTCTGTGGTAGGCTCCCTTGCTATATGCTGTTTTTTCCTAACAACAGCTTTTGAAACCGATTTTACTTTATTTATTATTTCATTACCAATTTTTCTAATATCCAATGATATAGATCCTGATGGTTTTTCGATAAAGTCAACAGCACCATACTCCAATGCTTTAAATGTAGCTTCAGAACCTTTTCTTGTTAATGCAGATACCATCAAAATTGGAGTAGGTTTTATTTCCATTATTTTTTTTACGGCTTCAAGTCCATCCATCCTGGGCATTTCTACGTCCATTGTTACTACATTGGGACTCAATTTTTGAACTAGTTCGACAGCCTCTATTCCATCCTTTGCAGTACCTATCACTTCTATATCTTCATCTGAATTAAGTATGTCCGAAAGCACCTTTCTCATAAATGCCGAATCATCTGCGACCAATACACTTATCTTTCTCATAATATCCCTAACTTACTATGTCCGTTTATAACTCCTGAGGATTTACCAAATTCTTAATATTTAATATTATAATCAATCTATTGTTAATTTTTGCAATTCCTTCAATATACTCTCCGCTTATGTTCTTTCTCATTTCTCCCATGTCCTCTATCTGTTCTTTGGAAATTTGCATTACATCACTAACAGCGTCAACGAGGATACCCACAGGAACATTATCGATTTCTATTACCATAACCAACTTTTCATTTTCGTTATCCTCTTCGGTATCATATATATTCAACTTCTTTCTTAAATCAATAATAGGTGTTATTTCCCCCCCTGATATTGGTAACTCCAATGATATAATCTGGAGTATTTGGTAAAGATGTAATATCTTGGACTTTTAAAACCTCTCTGACTTCATCCACCCTCAACCCATACTCATTTGAAGATAGTTTAAAAACAACTACTTTTGGTATTTCTTCCATAATTCCACCTCATATTATTGTGCAGTAAAATTGGGCCCAATACATTATTCCAATCATGCTAGTTTTCTCTTAATTTATCAAGGATATTATGAACTATAATGATACAGTGGTCGGCATGTAGTTCCAAAGGTGAAATAGAGACTTTTTCAGCTCCTATTTTTTCCAAGAATTCTTCGTCCTCTGAACCTATCCCCACATGATCCCCAAGTACAAAAACTATATCTTCATCTTTTCTTAGCTCAATATTTTCCATGGGTTTCCCGTTTATGTGTAAATAAAATATCCTTTTCCCTTCATTTTTCTTTTCTAAAATAATATCTCTAAACTCTTTTTTTGAATGGTATATTCCAGAAGTGCTTTCTTTCCAGAGTTCAGAACTTTCCTTTTCAAGGGCTTTTTTTATGAAAATTGCAATACTTCTTTCATCAGGACTAACTCTTTTCAATTCGTTACCTACAAATTTTAAAGCAACCGGAGGGTTGGGGTTACCATAATGAACAGAATAAAACACGGTATCCCTTCTCATATCATGAGAAAGAAAAAACGCACTATTTACGCATCTACAGACCAAGTCCAATCTGCCACAGCTTCCAGGAAGGTCTTTTAAATTTATATCCCCCGAAGTTATGGCTTTGTTAGCTTTTAGTATGAATTCTCTCAACATTTCACCATCATGAGCTCTTGAGGATTAAAATTAAGGGACTATTCAGAGAGTCCCAATACATCAAATGTGTTGTATATGCCTTCTTTTTTCTCTGAAATAAATCTAACTGCAAGAATAACTCCATTTACAAAAGCCTGCCTACTACTTGCTTTGTGGGTTAGTTCTAATCTTTCTCCATCTCCTGCAAATATAACGGTGTGGTCTCCTACGACATCTCCTCCCCTCAAAGCATGAATACATATTTCTTCTTTTGATCTTTCTCCAACAAGACCTTCCCTTCCAAAAATAAGCTTTGAGTCTCTGTTTAAGTTATTTTGGATTATTTCAGCAGCCCTTAGTGCAGTACCACTGGGAGCATCTTTTTTAAATTTATGGTGCATTTCAACTATTTCGATATCGTAATCTCCTAATTTTTTAGCTAAGAACTCCAAAGTCTTAAAGAATATATTTACTCCGATTGCATAATTTTGTGAAATTGTTGCAGCTATTTTATTCTCTTTAATGGCATTTTCAATTTCCTTTTTCTGTTCTTCTGTAAATCCTGTAGTTCCTATAACTAAATTAACTCCATTTCTTGCAGCTATTTTTGCAGTTTCAACACAAGGGGCAGGAGCTGTAAAATCAACTAAAACATCTGGTTTAGATTCTTTGATTACGTTTTCTAAATTATCGGAAGTTTCCAATGGAACGTTTATTTTACCAATTCCGATAAGTTCTCCAATGTCTTCTCCTTTTTTAGGATGATTTGGTATGTCTATTGCAGCAACAACTTCCATACCTTCGTTTTCACAGATTGTTTTTATTATATTACTTCCCATTCTTCCTAAAGCTCCTGTAACGGCAACTCTTATCATTAAATCACCTTTAAGCTTCTATATCGGTTTCGATCTTATTAACGTAATTGTCAAGTTTATTGTTGAGATTATCTACCATATCCACGGCTTTATCCATTTTTTCAGGATTAAGATTCCTTAAAATATCTTTTATTTCTTCAAGTCTCTCATATATTTCTCTTATGAGTTTTATAATATCTGAAACTTTAATATCGCCATTTTCAAGTAGTTTTATAGTTTTTTCAGATACAACATCCATTTTTGTCAGTAGCTTGTCAATTTCTACCAATACATCGTCTAACTTGGATGAGTAATCCTGGTTTCTTTCTATAAGGATATTTAATTTATCCAATAGTAGGTTCATAGTTTCTGATATATTATCGTTGTTATTGGTTTCCAAAAGTTGATCAACCTTATTTAAAATCTGGTTTAAGGTATCATTTGAAACATGTTCTTTTTCAGAATCCAGTTTTTCCAATATTTGATTTAATAGATTTTCAATGTCTGAATTGGAATTACTGGTGATCATATCGATTATTTTATCTAATTTTTCATTAATTTCATCTAATTTACTACATTCAACAATATCCTCTTCCTTTTGAGTATCTTCTTGGGTATTATTCAATAAATCGCAGTTTTCTTTAGAGCTTATTGCAATTTTTATTTTATCATATATCTTTTCCATGGCTTTTCTTAGATTTTCGGCCTTCTTATTTAAATCATCATCTTCTGAAACTTCCCCAACATCTTTCATAGGCATATTATCAATATCCTGATCTGAAGAGTTGGCTGTTTCTACCTTCTTTTCCATCTTACTTCTTATTAGTTGAAGCTTTTCTGAAAGATCCATGTTATCTGCCACCGTTTATATATTATAATTATATATTTTTAATCTAAAATATATTGTTTTTGTGTAGGTAGTTATGTTTATTGAATTATTTTTCATGATGGTGGTTATTACTTGCCGATTTTCTGGCCCGTTTTTCTCTGGTCATCGGTATTCTAACAATATTCCCACAGTTTAAACACGTGATTACTATATGCGGATATCTTTTACTTTTAATCCTAACCCGTGCGTTTTTACCAAAGATTAAAAAAGCATGACATCTTTTGCATATTCTTATTTTCCATTTTTTGGGAAATGGCATTCTCATTTTCATGGCAATCTTTCTACTAAGCTTTACATATTTTTCCGCCCTATCCCATCTATTTCTTTTAGCCTCTTCTTCTGCAAAATTCATAAGTGCATCTATTCTTTCAAGGGCTATCTTTTTTGATTTTTCCAAAAATTTTCTTTTTAACTTCATTTTCTCCCAACTTAACTGATAGTTATAAATATAATTCACTTCTTTAGTTATTATATATCGTACTATATCGTACTTTTTTATTTATTTAAATCTAAATTGTTATGTGGCATACTATGAATAGGTGGGATTATGGAAAACGATGAATTAAAAGTAATTTATGAAACTTATGAGAAAATAAAGAGTATGAAAATTAGGGGGGCAGGTAGGATAGGGAGGGCCGCTGCAAGAGCTCTAAAGGAATATGCCTACAAAATCATGGACTTAAAAGAAGAAGATTTTAAAGATAAAATGACCAAAGCAGGGGATATACTGATTTCTGCAAGACCAACTGCAGTTTCATTACCAAATGCTGTAAAATTCGTTTTAAATGGATTAAACGAAGAGGATATGAAATCTTCAGTAGTTAAAAAAGCCGATGAATTTATAGAATCTTCTTCAAATGCCATAAAAAAAATAGGTGAAATAGGTTCAAATAGAATAAAGGATGAATACACGATATTAACTCACTGTAACTCAGAAGCTGCAATTGAGGTAATAAAAGCAGCCCATAAAAAAGGGAAAAAAATTAAAGTATTCTGCACCGAGACCAGGCCAAGAAATCAAGGATACTTAACTGCAAAAGCTCTTGCAGATGAAGGTATTGATGTTACGTTGATAGTAGATAGTGCAGTTAGATACTTCATAAGAGAGGTTAATTTGGTAGTGGTGGGGGCAGATGCAATAACTGCTAATGGATGTCTTGTTAATAAGGTAGGTACATCACAAATAGCCTTGGCTGCCCATGAGGCTAGAGTTCCATTTCTAACTGCTGCAGAAACATATAAATTTCATCCAAATACTATTGTAGGTGAGTTAATAGAAATAGAGAATAGAGATCCAAACGAAATACATACCTTTGAAGATGAGTACAAAGATAAAATCAAACTTATAAACCCTGCTTTTGATGTCACGCCATCCCAATATATTGACGGAATAATCACAGAAGTAGGGTTAATTCCTCCACAAGGTTCTTGGTATATTATTGAAAAATACTTTGGCTGGCTCGATAAATATCCTGAGATTAAATGAGAACATTTTTATAAATATACCAACATTTAAGATTGAGATAAAAGAATGACTAAAATAACACAACAAAATATACTTTGGTGAAACTGTGAGCAAAGTTAAGGATATAAATCTTGCTCCTGAAGGGGACTTAAAAATGGATTGGGCAGAAAAACACATGCCCGTTTTAGGTTTGATAAGGGAAGAATTCAAAGCAGAAAAACCATTTAAAGGTTTAACAATAGGTATGGCATTACATTTAGAGGCTAAAACAGCAATTTTGGCTGAAACCTTAAAAGATGGTGGAGCTAAAATCGCGATTACAGGATGTAACCCACTCTCTACACAAGATGATGTTGCCGCAGCATGTGTAAAAAGAGGTATGAACGTCTACGCTTGGAGAGGAGAAACCGACGAAGAGTACTATGAAAATTTAAACAAAGTACTTGACTATAATCCAGATATAGTTATAGACGATGGTGCAGACCTTATATTCTTAATTCACACAGAAAGAACAGAGCTCCTAGACAACATAATGGGAGGATGTGAAGAAACTACAACAGGAATTATAAGATTAAAGGCAATGGCTGAAGAAGGGGCTTTAAAGTTCCCAGTAGTTAATGTTAACGATGCCTATACAAAACACCTATTCGACAACAGATACGGTACAGGTCAGAGTGCAATTGATGGAATAATAAGAACTACAAACCTACTTATAGCAGGTAAAAATGTCGTAGTTGCAGGTTACGGCTGGTGCGGTAGAGGAGTCGCAATGAGAGCATCTGGAATGGGTGCAAATGTTATAGTTACAGAAGTTGACGCTGTAAGGGCCTTAGAAGCTAAAATGGACGGTTTTAGAGTAATGAAAATGGAAGAAGCTGCTAAAATTGGAGACATATTCATAACAACCACAGGATGTAAGGATATCCTTAGAATGGAACACTTTTTACTTATGAAAGATGGGGCTGTTCTTGCAAATGCAGGCCACTTTGACAACGAAATAAATAAGAATGATTTAAGAGAGCTCTCAAAATCTGTAAGAACCGTTAGATTCAATATAGAAGAGTACGACTTTGGAGATAAGAAAGTATTCCTACTTGGAGAAGGAAGACTGGTAAACCTGGCTTGTGCAGATGGTCACCCATGTGAAGTTATGGACATGAGCTTTGCAAACCAGGCATTAAGTGCTAGATTCATTAAGGAAAACCATGAAAAACTTGAAAACAACGTTTACAGCATACCTTATGAACAGGATTTAAGAATAGCATCTTTGAAACTTAAATCAATGGATGTTGAAATAGATGAACTAACTCCTGAACAAAGAAAGTATTTAAGCGACTGGAGAGAAGGAACTTAAGAAAGAAAAATAAAGTAAAATAGTAAGATAAATAAAATACGACAGCGGTAAAATAATTATAATTAAAATTTAACCAATACTTTTTTATTTATTATATTTATTCATTTGAACAAAACTCGAAGAGTTTTGTAGCCCTCCACTTCGCTCCAATTAAATAAAATCACTTCGTGATTTTATAGCTCTTCCCGTTAAGGGTTTTGAAAATCTATGATTTCGCTTATGAAGTAAGCGAGTAACAAAAACCGAAGGTTTTTGTCTAATTCATAACGCTCACTT